>Ga0207426_1000577_pt1 | contig 49128 bp, 49 predicted proteins | sample AraplaMF_Cvi_mMS_FD_184265 | JGI IMG/M metagenome (GOLD analysis project Ga0207426, IMG submission 184265) | Arabidopsis root microbial communities from the University of North Carolina, USA - plate scrape MF_Cvi_mMS (SPAdes) (version 2) | ecosystem: Host-associated > Plants > Roots > Endosphere... | reverse complement strand
TGAGCAGCGAATAGGCCGAGTGAACGTGAAGGTGGACAAATCCGGCGCTCGGCATGGTCGCGTGACGGCCTCTTGCAGATGAGATGGAGCGGTCGCCGGCTCCCTAGGGCATCATCCACCCGCTCGCCGACTCGCCTCGCAATGGTGGGGTGTCACAGCCCAGGAGTCCACGCCGGAGCGGTCGATCGGCCGCGTCGTCCCGCTTTTCAACAAGCCGGCCATCCTTGTGCAATCAGAGTTGCGGTATCACCTGGGCCCAGATCGCGATCATCCCGACGAACAGCGTGATGGACGCCAGTGCAGCCGCCTCTTCCACGAAAATCCTGAACATGGTCTCGCTCCCTTGCTAGAACGTATGAAGAACATTGTTCTCATTTCGTTCACGGGAGTCAAGCCGGACCAGCGATCTCGCAAGCGGATGGTTAACTCGCTGAATTCACGCAATAAAAAAGCCCCGGCCAATGGCCGGGGCTTCCGCGAACGCTCGAAAGAGCGGTCGGTATCAATAACGGCCGATGATCGGGCCGCCGAACTTGTAGTTCAGGCGGACGAGGCCCATGTCGACGTCCTGACGGATGCGATCGGTCGACGGCACCAGAGCGAAGGTGACGTCCTTGTCCTGCAGGAAGATGTGGTTGTACTCGACGCCAACCGACCAGTTCGGCGCAAAGCCGTACTCGAGGCCGGCACCGACCGTGCCACCCCAGCGGGTCTGGTCGTTCGAGGCGAGCAGCGCGCCCGAAGCGGTGCTGAACACGTCGTACTTGGTGCTGGCGACAGCGGCACCGCCCTTGACGTAGAGCAGGACGTTGTTCCAGGCGTAGCCGACCTGACCGGTGATCAGACCGAACGAGTCGATCTTCGAGTGGTTGCGGGTCGCGAACAGCGCGCTGACGTTGTCGCCCGAGAAGTCAGCCCAGTTGCCCTGACCTTCGACGCCGAACACCCACTGGCCGGACTGCCAGCGATAGCCGACCTGGCCACCGACCGTGCCGCCGGTCGCATCGTGCGAACCTTCGCGGCCACCGCCGACGACGTCCCAGGTCGAGTGCGCCGAACCGCCGCCGCCGTTGATGCCGATGTAGAAGCCGCTCCAGTCGTAGATCGCAGCGACCATCGCGGGCGCCTTGGTGTAAGGACGCGCGGCGAGGTCAGCAGCAAGCGCCGGCGCAGTCGCGCTCAGCGCGACGAGGCTCACAGCAGCAAGCAACAAATTCTTCTTCATTTGATTCCCGTTCCAGTTTCGTCGTTAGGCCCCCGGGCCGTGCCGTCGTCATATCAGCGCTCGACGGAATTGCTGTAACCACGACGCAACAGTCCGCGCCAAAGGCCCGCGCTTCATTAATGAAGGTTTACCGGAGCGCGCTGGAAACCCTTTGAAACAAGTGTTTTCGAGAGTTCCATTGTCGGCGACACGCGATAGAATGCGTGCGCGCGTAACATCGTCGCGCGCACATTCACGTGATTGGAGAAACGAGAAAATGCGTGGACGAATTGCCTTCCCCATTGTCGCCACACTTTCGCTCGCAATCGCCACATTCACGTTCACGCTGAGCACGAGCAAGCCTGCACGCGCATTCGGTACGCATCACGCGTTCTGCCTCACGGGCGATGAATGGCCGGGACTGAGCAATTGCATGTTCGACACCTACGCGCAGTGTCAGGCGAGCGCTTCGGGCCGTGCGCTGACCTGCATTGCAAATCCGTATTTCGGGGGACAAAGCGATGATCCCTATGCGTATCAGAATCGTCCGCGCAACCTGGTTCCGGGCTACTATCTGCCGCGCTGAGATGCGCAGGCCCGCCGTCGCCCTCCTCGTCACGGCCGCGCTGCTCGCGAGCGCGGCGGCGCACGCACAGACCTACGATCCCAGCTTTCCGGTCTGCATGCAGATCTACGGCCCCGTCGGTTATGCCGACTGCCGCTACGCGACGCTCGAGCAGTGCAAATATCTCGCGGTCGGCCGTTCGGCGACGTGCATCGTGAATCCGTATTTTGCGCGGAGCGAACCGAAGCCGCGCTCCCGGCCGCGACGCGACCATTGAGCGGCAGGTGCAAATCGGGAGGCTGATATGCAGGCCGTCATACGGCCGCTTGCAGCGTTGACGTAAACCGGCACAGGTTTAAGTACGGCAGACAAATCTTGCAGGGGTGGCGACGTTCGCTGGGCTGGTTCCCGTTGCCGCCACCAATGCAGGACTCATGACGACCTCGCCTCACGCGACCTCGCCGCGCGCCCATTCACCCGCCGCCGCAGCTTCCCCTCACCTCGCCATCGTCCTCGTCTCGCTCGCGATGGGCGGCTTTGCGATCGGGACCACCGAATTCGCCTCGATGAGCCTGCTGCCGTTTTTCGCCGCCGACCTCGGCATCGACGAGCCGACCGCGGGACACGCGATCAGTGCCTACGCGCTCGGCGTCGTGCTGGGCGCACCGCTGATCGCCGTGCTCGGCGCGCGGTTCGCCCGACGCACGCAATTGCTGGCCTTGATGCTGGTGTTCGCGCTCGGCAACGCGCTGACCGCGCTCGCGCCCGGCTTTGGCTGGATGATCGCGGCGCGTTTCCTCTCGGGGCTGCCGCACGGCGCCTATTTCGGCATCGCCGCCTTGGTCGCCGCCTCACTCGTGCCGTTCGACCGCCGCTCTCGGGTGGTTGGCCAAGTGATGCTCGGCCTGACGGTCGCGACCATTTTCGGCGTGCCGCTCGCCAATTTGATCGGCCAGGCGGTCGGCTGGCGGGCAAGCTTTGGCCTCGTCTCGGTGCTGGCGCTCCTCACGGTGCTGCTCTGCGCCCTGTTCGCGCCACGCGACCAGGCCGGCCGGTCCGATCCGCTGCGCGAGCTCGGTGCGCTCCGAAACGGCCGCATCTGGATCACGCTGGCGATCGGCGCCATTGGCTTCGGCGGCATGTTCGCGGTCTATACATATCTGGCGACCACGTTGATCGAGGTGACGAAGGTCAGCGTCACCGTCATCCCGTTCTTCCTGGCCATCTTTGGCATCGGCGCCACGCTTGGCAATCTGTTCGTGCCGCGCTTTGCCGACCGCGCCTTGATGCCGACGGCGGGCGTGATCCTGCTGTTTGCCGCCGTCGCGCTGCTGGTCTTCCCGCTTGTCGCCGGCAATCCGTGGCTGCTGGCGATCGACGTCTTTGCGATCGGCGCCAGCGTCTCGCTCGGCGCCATCCTGCAGACCCGGCTGATGGACGTCGCCGGCGATGCGCAGGCGCTCGCCGCCGCGCTCAACCATTCGGCGTTCAACACCGCCAACGCGCTCGGCCCGTTCTTGGGCGGCATCGCCATTCGCGAGGGGCTGGGCTGGACCTCCACTGGTCCCGTCGGCGCGGTGCTCGCGCTGCTTGGCTTCCTGATCTGGATCGTTGCCTGGCGCGACGCCGGGTCCACGCCGGTCGTCGTCGATATCGCTCCGCTGGCTCCCGCCAGACCTGCGCCGCCATTGGCGCCGGATCATCAGAACCGTACCAAGGACAGGGTGGCCTAACGGCTAGCTCTGCCAGGGCGTGTTCCTGATGCGCGTGCACGCGTTCGGCTTGCGGAATGTGGGATCGTGATCCGCGATGTAGTCGAAGTTCACCGTCCCGAACGTCGTCTGCGGCTTCTTCAGCGCCGAGCAGGTCTGCACCTTCAGGAACTCGTTCTTGAAGTCGCCGCGCGGAAACGCCGATATCACCTGGTCGCGCTGCTCGGGCGTGTAGTCGTCATAGCCGACGCCGACGACGTCCACCAAGACGCCGGCATTGGTGAGCGCAATCTCCGGCCGCATGAATTGCGGAATGCCGGGGGTGGTGTGCAGCGCGATCGCCTCCCACACGAGGTCGGCCTCTGCCTCGCCGATGCCGCGCGCCCGGAGGAAGTCCCGCGCGGCGTCGGCACCGTCGACCTCGAACCGTTTGGTCTCGGTGTGATAGTGATCGACCAGCCCGAGGTCGTGAAACAGCGCGGCGACATAGAGCAGCTCGGCATCGAACTTCAGCTTCTGACGCTGCCCCTTCATTGCGCCGAACACGTAGACGCGGACCGAATGGTTGAACAGCATCTCGTCTTCGTAGCTGCGCACCAGTTCAGCGGCTTCGCGCGCCAGCTTGCTGTCGGGAATCCTCACGCCGGAGATCAAATTCGTCATCTTCAGGCTCCTGCCTTGCACACACATCGGTCGATTGCGTCGCGGCCCGTCAGGCGGCTTTGGCCAGCACGGCTTGCGGCGTCTTGCGGAAGCTGATGGCCATCCGGTTGTAGGTGTTCATCAGGCCGATCGCGATGGTGAGATCGACCAGCTCGCGCTCCCCAAAGACGGCGCGCGCCGCTTCATAGGCCTCGTCCGGCACGCCGGTGTCCGCAACGCGCGTCACCGTCTCGGCCCATGCGAGCGCGGCGCGCTCGCGCGCGTCGAAGAGATCGCCGGCTTCGGCCCACGCCTGCAACAGCGCGAGCTTTTCGATCTTCACCCCGCTCTTGAGCAGATCGCGCATATGCATGTCGAGACAATAGGCGCAGTTGTTGATCTGCGACACGCGCAGATAGACGAGGTTCACCAGTGTCGCAGGCAGATCACTTTGCATGACGTAGCCATAGACGCCGCCCAGCGCCTTGACGCCTGAAGGTGCGATGCGATCGTAGTCGAGACGTCCAGTCATTGCCTTGCTCCTTGATGGTCATTTGTGGCTGCCCGGCCCTTTCCCCCCCTGTAAGTGCCCCTGACCTGGTCTACAAAAAAGCACCAAGAACGCGCAAAAATCGTGTACCACGGGCCATGACCCGACCGCTGCGACTGGAGCTCGATCGATCCGCCAGGACCCCGCTGGCGGAGCAGATCCATGGGGGGATCAGGGCCGCCATCGAGAGCGGCGTGCTCGCCCCGGGCGCGCGCCTGCCGTCCTGGCAGGACCTGGCGGCCCAGCTTGGCGTCGCGCGCGGCACGGTGCGGTCGGCCTACGAGAAGCTCTCCTCGGCCCAGCTGATTGTCGCGTCCCGCGCGAGCGGAACGCGTGTCGCGGACCGGCCGTCGTTTCCGGTTCGGCAGGACAAGGCCCCGGACCCCGGCTCCTTCATGGAGATGTACCAGGAGCTCACGGCGGGGCCGGCGATCTTCCAGATGGGCGTGCCGGCGCAGGAGACATTTCCCGCCACGCTGCTCGCGCGCATCCGCGCGCAGGCGGTTCGCTTCGAAATGAGCGCGCCGGCGATCTATCCGGATCCGCGCGGCGAGCCGGACTTGCGCCGCGAGATCGCGGCCTACCTGGCGCTGGCGCGCGGGATCGAATGCGCGCCGTCACAGATCGTCGTCACCGCCGGTTTCAGCGGCGGCCTCGGCCTTGCGCTGCGCGTGCTCGGACTCGAGCAGAAGAAGGCCTGGATGGAAGACCCCGGCTTCCCGTTCACGCGGCACGGCCTCGAGCTTGCGCGCCTGTCGCTCGCGCCGATCCCGGTCGATGCCGACGGCATCGACGTCGGCTACGGGCTGCAGCACGCCCCCGACGCGGCGCTGGCTGTCGTGACGCCGGGACAGCAGGCCCCGCTCGGATCGACGCTGTCGCTGGAGCGGCGCGCGCGCCTGCTCGACTGGGCCGCACAGCGCGGCGCCTGGGTGATCGAGGACGATTACCTCAGCGAGCTTCAGCTCAAGGGCCGGGCCACGCCGGCGCTCGCCTCGCTCGACCGCGCCGGCCGCGTCATTCACATCGGCTCCTTCAGCAAGACGGTAACGCCGGCCTTGCGGCTCGGCTTCGTGGTCGCCCCCGCAGCCCTCGCGGCGCGCTTTGCCGAGGCCGCTGCATGCCTTGCGCCGGCGCCCGGGCCGGCCGTGCAGCGCGCGATGGCCGATTTCATGCGCGAAGGCCATTATCTGCGGCACCTCCGCCGCACCAAGCGCGCCTACGCGGCGCAGGCCGATGCGCTGGTGAAATATCTGCGTCCGCGCACCGCCAATGTTGCGATCGCCGGATTGGCGGCGGTGCTGCGACTGCCGGACGGAGCGCCCGATCTTCCGATCGCCCGGGACGCCGCGTCGTTCGGACTGGCGCCGACCGCGCTGTCGCTCTGGTATGCGTCGCAGGCCTCGGCGCGCCCGGGCCTGCTGCTGGGCGTTGCGACATCCCCTTTGAAGCGGATCGAGGCGTCGTGCGAGCGGCTGCTGCAGATCATCGACCGTCTGAAGTGATCGGCCTCCGCACTTCGTCATGCCACCTAAAGTTGTGCGCGGGGTGATCTTCGTATAGCCTCCATCCGTGTCTTGCCGCGCGGTCTCCCAGTTCATGCTCGCCCGTATCCTGCTTGTCGTTGCCGCGCTGTCGATGTCAGGCGCATTCGGTGCGGAAACGCCGGCCGAGAAAGCCGGGATGCCCTCCACGCTGACGATCTATCTCGCCAAGGGGGCGCCCGATGCCTGCGGGCCGGGCTGCGACCGCTGGATCGCCGTCGAGGGCGAGATCGATGGCGACGCCGCACCGCGCATTCGCCGCTTCCTCGCCGCCATCAAGGACACACAGCGCCCGATCTACTTCTATTCGCCCGGCGGCAATGTCGATCAGTCCTATGCGATCGGGCGGCTGCTGCGCAGCCGCAAGGCGATCGCCCGGGTCGGCCGCACCATCGTGACGGCCTGCGCGGCAGGCACGCAGATCGACGCCGCATGCCTGAAGATGAAGAACGCCGGCGGCGAGCTCGAAGCCGAGCTCACCACCCGCAACGCGATGTGCAACTCGGCCTGCGGCTACCTCTTCCTCGGAGCGACGTCCCGCGAGGTGGCGCCCGACGCGGCGCTGGCGGTCCACAATTCCAGGCTGATCTTCCGCGTTCGCGGCGATCCTCCACCACAGATCGTCGCCGAGGCGAGGCAGCGCCGCATGGCGAGCGCGGAGCGCGAGCGCGCCGCGTTCATCGTCTCGATGGGGATCAGCCGCGAGCTCGACGCCCTGATCCACACCGTGAAGTTCGAGAACCTGCACGTGCTGACGCGATCCGAGCTCTATCGTTTCGGCATCGACACCCGGCCGCTCGCCGAAACGATGTGGAGACTGGAGAAGTCCGCGCGGCCATACGTCCGCAAGCTCGCCGTGCTGAAGACAAGCGACACCTCGTTCCGGACCATGGAGTGGCGCCTGTCCTGCGAAAGCAGGACGCGCGTGCCGCTGTGGTTCGCCGGCGAGATCGACGAGACCTCCACCGGCAAGAGCACGCTTCTGATGACGGCGGACGCCTCCGACAAGGAGGCCGGAGGGACCCCGATCCGATCCGGCAAGTACGAGACCTGGCGCGGCAGCGTCGATGCCGAGATGGTCAAGGCGATCCTGGCCTCCCGCTCCCTGCATGTCCGCGAGACCGTTGCGATGCCTGACGACAAGACCGACGAGACCAAGTTCGACATCGACCTGACGGGCCTCGCCTCGCTGTGGAGCCAGCTCAAATCATCCTGCGCGCTGTCGGCGCTGAGCCCGATCAGTCCGTGGCCTCCGGTTCCGCAGCCGAATGCCAGCGCCGCGCCCCCGGCCGCACCCGCGCCATAGGCGCCGGTGCCGACGGAGATGGAGACGGCGACCACAGCGGCCGAACCGTCCCGCGCATTCTGATCCAACCGCTCTTCGCGAACGTATACGGTCTGACGCGAATTTCCGGAGGTCCCGATGATCTATGTGACCGGCTACATCGCCGCGCTGATTGCGTTCGGCGCCATTGACGCCGTCTGGCTTCGCGTCATGGGACCTGCGCTCTATCGGCCGACGCTCGGCGATATTCTCCTGACCGATATTCGGCTGGCACCCGCAGTCACGTTCTACGCAATTTATCCCGTGGGACTACTCGTCTTCGCCGTCATGCCCGCTTTGAAATCGGGCTCCACGGCATCGGCTGTCGGTTCGGGCCTGCTGTTCGGAGCCATCGCCTACGCCACCTATGACCTGACCAACTTCGCAACGCTGCGCAATTGGACGCTGCAGATCACGTTGCTCGATATCGCCTATGGCGCAGCCGCCTCCGCGTTTGCAGCCTTCGTCAGCTTGCTCGTCGTTCGGGCCATCTCGCCGGCCTGACGCTCACGCCTGGTTCGACGGCGACAGCAGGTAATGGCTGACGCCCCACTCCGCGCCGCCGGCATGGCCGAACAGGCCGATCGTGGCCAGGAAGAACAGCCGCCACCGCCGCTGCCAGACCCGCGCGTCCTTGCCGTAGACCCCTTTCAGCACCTCGACGATTTCAGTGCGATGGCGGTCGTAGTTCGCCAGCCAGTCGCGGGCCGTCCTGGCATAGTGCTCGCCGTTCCATTGCCATTCGGCATCCACCCGGAAGACATCGTCAAACTGCCGGATCAGTCCATGGCTCGGCATGATGCCGCCGGTGAAGAAATGCTGCGCGATCCAGTCCGCGCGATTCTCGGGCGAAAACCGGTATGAACCCGATTTGTGCGTGAAGACGTGCAGGAACAACCGGCCGCCCGGGCGTAACGCCGCGCGCATGCGTATGAGCAGCGGCCGCCAGTTGACCATGTGCTCGAACATCTCCACGGAGACGATGCGGTCGAATGCGTCCTGCGGCACGAATTCGTTCATGTCTGCCGTGATCACGGAGAGGTTGCGGATGTTCGCCCTCGCGGCCTGGCGCAGGATGAACTCCCGCTGCGAAGCCGAGTTCGACACGGATGTGATGCGCGAGTTGGGATAGCGCCGCGCCATCCACAACGACAACGAGCCCCAGCCGCAACCCAGCTCGAGAATGTCTTGCCCATCCTCGAGCCTCGCGTGCCCGGCCGTGATCTCCAGTGCGCGCTCCTCGGCCGGCGCCAGCGTATCGCCTTCCCTCTCATAGAAGCAGCAGGAATATTTTCGCTGCGGCCCCAGGATCAGCTCGAAGAACCGCGCCGGGATCTCGTAATGCTGGGTGTTGGCCTCGGCGGTATGGATCGCGATCGGCAGCGCCGCAATCATGCGCGAGAAGCTGGCGTCGGAACTGCTCGAGGATTGCGCAAGATCGCGCCGGGTGCGCTCGACGAGGCGGCTGATGATCGCTGCGCTCACGCTGTCGGGCCACGGCAAGGCTTCGCCAAGCCGGATTGCAGTTTCCGCAAGTGTCAAATCAGCCTCCCGTCGATATCTTCGGCGGCCCGGGAAAGAACACGTTCGTGGTCATCTGATATTTGCGAAAGGCATCGCCGCGCTTGGCCAGCATGTGCTCCTCCAGCGGCGGAATGCCCGAGACATAGACGAGCAGCCAGTACATGCAGAGCGGCGCCGCGAGCGCGACATAGCCCCAGGGGTCATGTCCCCCGAGGTCGATGGCGAGGACGGGATAGGCAAGCCAGCCCAGCCATTCGAAGAAATAGTTGGGATGACGCGACCACTTCCACAGCCCGGCGTCGCAGATCTTTCCCTTGTTGGCGGGATCATCACGAAACCGCCGAAGCTGCTCGTCGGCAGCAGCTTCGCCGGCGACGGCCACGACAAAGACCAGCACCGCGATCGCAGCTTGCGCCGAAGGCACCGGACGGAGCGCGTTTGCTGCCAGCCACATCGACAGTGCGAGCGGAATGCTGACGAGCGCCTGCTTCTGCAACAGCCAGAACATGCTCGCAGATGCGCCGGCTCCCCACTCCGCGATGAGCTTGGCGTAGCGTGGATCGTCGGTAATTCCGCGCGTCCGGCGCGCAATATGCAATCCGAGCCGAAGCGACCAGATCGCGGCCATCGCCGCGACGAGCACGCTCTGGAGACGCATCGGCATCGCCGTTACGGCACCGGCCAAGCCGACAAGGCCAAGCCCGAAGGTCCAGATGGTGTCGACCCATCCCGAATTTCGCGAGCCGCGCCAGACCAGCCAGGCCATGGTCATGATGATCGAGAGCGCTGCCGAAACGCCGACCAGACCGAGGATGAATGTGGAAGCCGTCATTCAGGATCCCAGGCAAAGGGTGATGGCGTCACAGGCGAACGAAAGGCTGCAGCAGTTTTCCAATCCAGCCGCGCAGCTCGAGATTGCCCTGCATGGCGACGAGGCAGATGCAGACATCCCCCTCTTCAACAACCGGGGTGTGATCCACCGTGTTGTCGGCTGCGTCGAAATCGCCGGGGCCGTAGCGGCCGAGATCGTGGCGAAACGCGCCCTGGAGCACGCAGGTCCATTCGATCCCGGAATGGCCGTGGTGTGGCAACGAAGATCCCGGCGCCGCCTTCAGCATGAAGACGCGCGTGCCATCGCTCTCGGGGACCTCGACCCCTCTCCAGTGGACGCCGGGGCCGATCCACCGCCATCGCCCGACCTCGTAGGGGGCAAGCACGGCGGGACAATCCGGCTCGGGCTGACGGCTGACCGTCGCGCGCGGCGCGGCCTCGTCCAGCCGTGCGAGAGCCTGGTCCAGCGAACCGGTGCGCGAGGCAGCCGGCACCGCCCGCTCGACCAATGTGCCACCGAGCTGTTCGAATGCCGCGATGGTCGCGCGGCAATGGGGGCACATCGCCACATGGGCGGCCACCACAACGCTGCGCGGCTCGTCGAGCGTGCCCGCTGCGAACGCAGCCAGCGCTTCCTCATCGGGATGATGATTGATTGTCATGAGCTCTCACCGAGGAAATCGCGCAAGCGCGCCATGGCCAGCCGCAACCGGGATTTCACCGTGCCAAGGGGAATGCCGAGCTTCCGGGCGATATCGCCGTGCGCGCTGCCTTCGAAGAACGACAGCTCCACGACACGGACCTGCTCCTCCGGCAGGCCCTGAAGCGCCGCCCGTACCCGGCTTTCGCGTTCGACGGCCTCGAACGGCACGTCGGGCGGATCCTCGGCCGCCGGAAGCATCAGTTCGTACACCTGATGAAGCTGGGCGCGCTGGTCCTTCCGGAAGCGGTCGATGCGAAGGTTGCGGGCGATGGTGAAGATCCAGGCGGACACGGTCGCCTTGCCCGGATCATAGCTGTCGGCCTTGCGCCAGACGGCGATCAGCGTCTCCTGCGCCAGATCCTCGGCGATCTCGTCCGCCGCCCCGCCTCTCATCAGCATGGCCTTGATGCGGGGCGCATAGAAGTTGAACAGGTCCTTGAACGCCTCGCGATCCCTGCGCGTCGCGATGGCCCGAACGAGACTGGCGGCTTTCGGCGGCGTAATGGCCTCAGCCTCGTGACGCATCATGGCTTCCGGCCGACTGTCCCATCGTCGCCGTCTCTCTCCTGGTCCCGGCCGACGCCTGCCGTACCCTAGCCTAGCTGCTGCACCGGTGGTTTGCATACATCAGATACGTCCCCCGCCCGGCTTTGGATCACAGCGAATAGTCCTGATCCAAAGCCGCCGTTCATCCGTATCTGTCCCCGGAACCCAAATACGCCCATCGACGGGGCCAGCCACGAGGACGGGGATGCAGGGCGAGAACGGATCGCGGAAGCGGATTGCGGTGATCGGGACCGGCATATCCGGGATGTCGGCGGCATGGCTGCTCAGCGAGCGGCACGACGTGAAGGTCTATGAGCGGGACGGACGGCTAGGCGGCCATTCCAACACCGTCGAGGTCCGCACCGCCGACGGGGTCGTCCCGGTCGATACCGGCTTCATCGTCTACAACGAAAAGACCTACCCCAATCTCACGGCGCTGTTCGCGCATCTCGGCGTGCCCTCGCACGCCTCCGACATGTCGTTCGCGGTCTCACTCGAAGCGGGCGAGCTGGAATATTCGGGAAGCAGCCTGAACGGGCTGTTCGCCCAGCGCAGCAACGTATTTCGCCCGCGCTTCTGGTCAATGCTCAACGACCTCTGGCGGTTCTATCGCGAAGCGCCGCGGGACCTGTCGTCGCTCGACGATCGCTCCTCGCTGGAGCAATATCTCGACGCCGGCTACTACGGTCAGGTCTTTCGCAGTGACCATCTGCTGCCGATGGCCGCCGCGATCTGGTCGGCCTCGCCGAGCCTGATGCTGCAATATCCGGCAGCCTCATTCATTCGCTTTCACGACAATCATGGGCTGCTGCAGCTGCGAAACCGGCCGCAATGGCGCACGGTCGTCGGCGGCAGCCGCACCTATGTCGAGGCGCTGACGCATCGCTTCAGAAGCGGCATCCGTCTTGCGCGTGGGGTCACCGCGATCCGGCGACAGCAGCACGGCGTCGAAGTCAGGGACAGCGGCGGCCACACCGACCATTTCGATGACGTCGTCATTGCGGCGCATGCCGACCAGGCGCTGGCACTGCTGGAGGCGCCGACGGATCAGGAGCGGAGCCTGCTCGGCGCGTTCCGCTACAGCCGGAACCGCGCCGTTCTCCACGGCGATCCCTTGCTGATGCCGCAGCGCAAGGCGGCATGGGCGAGCTGGAACTATATTGGCGGCAGAGGCACCGCACAGCATCCCACCGTGACCTACTGGATGAACGCTCTCCAGCAGTTGCCGACGACGCAAAACCTGTTCGTGACGCTCAACCCCCTGCGCGAGCCCGGACAGGTCCTGCACGAGGAACATTACGACCACCCGATCTACGATGCCGCGGCGATGAGCGCGCAGCGCCGCCTCTGGTCCCTGCAGGGGCAGGACCGCCTGTGGTTCTGCGGCTCCTATTTCGGCGCCGGCTTCCACGAGGATGGGCTCCAGTCCGGGCTTGCGGTTGCCGAAGCCCTCGGCGGTGTCCGGCGGCCGTGGCGCGTTGAAAACGAGTCCGGCCGCATCTACATCGAGGAGGCGAGCTGTCATCAGACCGGGCGACTTGCCGCATGACATTGTCTTCGTGCCTGTACAATGGTCAGGTGGTTCACCACCGCCTCCTGCCGCGAACGCATCGGCTGCGTTTCCGGGTGTTCTGGATGTTGCTCGATCTGGACGAGCTCGACAGCCTGCCGAACCGACTCCGCTGCTTCTCGCGCAACCGGTTCAATCTCGTCAGCTTTCACGACGCCGACCATGGCGATGGCAGCGGCTCCCCGCTTCTGGCCCAGGCGCAGGCGCTGCTGCGACGCGCCGGATGTCGCACCGACCAGGTGACCATCAAGCTGCTCTGCATGCCGCGCATCCTCGGCTACGGCTTCAATCCGCTGAGCGTCTATTTTTGCTCCAGGCCCGATGGTTCGCTCGAGGCGATCATCTACGAGGTCCACAATACCTTCGGCGAGCGGCACAGCTACGTCATGCCGGTCCGCGGCAACGCGACCGGGATCATCGAGCAGCAGTGCCCCAAGACGTTCTATGTCTCGCCTTTCCTCGGCATGGACATGTCATACGGATTTCGTGTCCTGCCTCCGGCCGACGAGGTGCAGGTTTCCATTCACGGCCGGGAGAACAACAGGACCGTCATCGCCGCATCCTTGTCCGGCACGCGCCGCGAACTGACCGACGGCGCCCTGATCTCAGCTTTTGCCAGCCATCCGTTGCTGACCTTGAAAGTCATTGCAGGCATCCACTGGCATGCGCTGCGGATGATCCTCAGGGGCTTTCGCTTGCATGCGCGTGAGCCTGCTGCGGAAGGCGCGGCAGGAGCTGCCAGTGGTCGAGGAGTGCAGCCGTGAGATCCGAGTCCTCATTGATGTCCCCTGATACCGTCGCCGAACCTTCGCGGCTTGCCACCCGCCTGATCGGCCGGCTGCTTCCTCAGGTTCAATCCGGCCATTTGAGGCTGGTCCTGCCGAATGGCGACCGGCTCGATCTGGGCCGACGCGATCCCGCCGTTCGGGATCCGGGCAACGAGGTCACCATCACCCTGCACCGGTGGCGGGCCCTGCGGCGCCTGTGGCTGTCGGGCGAAGCTGGCTTCTCCGATGGCTATATCGCCGGCGATTGGTCCACCAACAATCTGGTCGGGGTGCTGGACTTCGTCATTCGAAACGAGGTGGCCCTTGCCAAGGTTGCAAGCTCGCGTGTCGCCCGCATCGTCGACTGGATCCGGCACTGTGCCAACGCGAATACCAGGTCCGGCAGCAGGAAGAACATTGCGGCTCACTACGACCTTGGCAACGAGTTCTATCGCCATTGGCTCGACCGGGGCATGAACTACTCCTCCGCGATCTATGAACCCGAACTGTCGCTCGAAGACGCGCAGCGAAACAAGCTTGAACGGGTGTCCCGCTATCTCGACCTCAAGGGAGGCGAACGCGTTCTCGAGATCGGCTGCGGATGGGGTGCTCTGGCCGAACATCTGGTTCGCTGCTGCGATGCGGCCGTCACGGGGATCACGCTGTCCCGGGCGCAACTGGCGTTCGCGCGCGAGCGCCTGACGGCAGAAATCGAGGCCGGTAAGGCCGCCCTCCTGTTTCAGGACTATCGCGACATCGTCGGACGCTTCGATCGCATCGTCTCGATCGAGATGTTCGAGGCCGTCGGTGAACGGTACTGGCCGGTCTATTTCGAGAAGCTGCGGTCAAGCCTCGTCAAGGGCGGCGTCGCCGTGCTGCAGATCATCACGATCGCGCCGTCACGCTTCAATGCCTATCGGGCGTGCCCGGATTTCATCCAGCGTCACATCTTCCCGGGAGGCATGCTGCCGACCGCCGAGATCGTCGAGGACTACGCCGCCAAGGCCATGCTCACAGTCACCGATCGCGAGTCCTTCGGTCTGAGCTATGCCAATACGCTCCGGGACTGGCGCGACCGCTTCCTGCGGTCATGGCCCGAAATCGAATCCCTCGGCTTCGACATGAGGTTTCGCCGGATGTGGGAATATTACCTGGCCTATTGCGAAACCGGATTTCGCCACGACGCCATCAACGTGAGCATCTTCAAGCTGACGCGGTGATTGCCTCTCACCATGGCCGACGGCGCAAGATCGAGAAAACATGCTCGCCTGCAAGGCAGGAAAGTTACGCAGGACCACGCCGCGGTCACTTCAGAGCCAGGCTCGTGCAGTACCAGGTGATTTCGCGGCTTTGCCAGCCCAGCAATAGTCCTGTGCCCGAGCACTCGGCGTAGGTCTTGAAATGGAAGACGTTCCGGCACGTTGTCGACAACGCCGGCCAGCCGGACGACGAGCATCCGCGCCAGGGCGCATTGCCGGTCCTGAAGCTCGTCTGGCAACCGTCGACACAACTGCCGGAGATGCTTTCGAGCTTTGCGAGCTTGGTCATGACCGGCGTCGGCGCAGCCAGTATGGCGGTCACCGACGTTTCATTGGTCGGTGATGACCGGCGCGGCACGGGCCCTGTGGGCGGCGCCGGGATACCGGGTCGGCTTGCTGAGCCTCCGTGTCTGGCTCGGTGCGTCGACGGTAACGGCGGGAAGCGTTGTGAGAGAACTGCTCGCCGACGTCGCAGCTTGCGAGACGCCGATGCCACCGGGGCCGCAGGTCAACAGCGCAATGCAGGAGCAGCCAAGAGTCAGGCGAGACAAAGACCTCATGACGACGTCCTCGCAATTCCCATTCCAGAGCCAGAGCACCCTACCCAATTACTCTCAATTTACAAGGGTATCGCGCGCGCCATACACGCAGGATTGTCGTCATGACAGCTTCATGCCGGCCAAAGCGACATCACGGGCGAGGCGACATCCTACACCGGCGTGTAGATCACAAGCTTCAGCGCGGGATCGTCATTGGCCTGAAAGCTCGTGTGCTCGAAATGCAGCACGCCGAGGGTCGGATGGTTCATGGTCTTGCGGCCCGACATGGTGCTGCGGATCTCGTGCGCTTCCCACCATTTGACAAATTCCGGACTGCCCTCGCGCAGCCGCGTCAGCAGCTCGGTGAAGGCGGGATCGCCGGCCCAGACGTCGTGGGTGGCGCGAAACATCGCGACCATGGCTTTGGCGACGTCGGCCCAGCCCGCGCCGTAACGCTTGCGCGTCTGCTTGTTGGTCATCATGAGGAGCAGCGTGTTGCGATCCTGCTCGGGCAACTGACCGAAAGCAAAGACCTCCTCGGCGGGATCATTCCAGGCCAGCACGTCCCACCGCCGCCCGGTGATGTAGGCCGGCTGGTTCAGGCCCTCGATCATCCGCCGGATGGACGGCGGCACGACCTCCGGCACGAACGCGCGCTTGTCGCCGTCGCGCGCCAGCGCCTTCAGGTGTGCGTGCTCGGTCTTTGAGAGGCGCAGCGCGCGGGCCAGCGCGTCGACGGTGGTGACCGACGGGCTGACGGTGCGGCCCTGCTCGAGGCGGATGTACCAGTCGACACCGATGCCGGCGAGCTGCGCGACCTCCTCGCGGCGCAACCCCGCGGTGCGCCGCCGGCGCCCTGCCGGAAGCCCGACGGTCTTCGGCGACAGCTTCTCACGGCGGGACCGCAGGAAGTCGCCGAATTCGACGCGGCGTGGATCGGCCATGATGTCGCTCCCGCGATGGAGGGATTTTGCAATACTAGGATAATACCAGGCCTTCTTGTCCCTTCAAAGGCGGCGCATATCGGCTTCACCCGTCCCTGAGGTGAACATCATGAAAGCTGCCGTGCTCAAATCCTTCGGCTCGCCCCTGGCGATCGAGACCGTCCCCGAACCGGTGCTCGGCACCGGCGAGGTCATCATCGACGTCGTCGCCACACGCGTGCTGTCCTACATGAACGAGGTCTTCGACGGGACGCGCAACTATGCGCTCGACCTGCCGATCATCCCGGGACCGGGCGGCATCGGCCGCGTGCGCGCGGTCGGCCCGGACGCGACCAAGCTCGGCGTCGGCGACTGGGTGTTCTGCGACCCGACGGTGCGCTCGCGTGACGATGCCGTTGCGCCTGATATCGCCCTGCAGGGGCTGACCGCCGCCGGTCCCGGCGGCATGCGCCTGCAGCAGCATTTTCGCCACGGCTCGTTTGCCGGGCAGATGCGGGTGCCGACGGAGAACGTCAAACGCATCGGCGCGATCACGCCGGAGCAGGCCGCGCAATGGTGCGCGCTCGGCACGCTGCTGGTGCCCTATGGCGGCTTCCTCGCCGCCGATCTGCAAGCCGGCGAGACCGTGCTGGTGAGCGGCGCCACCGGGAACTTTGGCAGCGCGGCGGTGTCCGTCGCGCTGGCAATGGGCGCGGCTTGCGTGGTGACGCCGGGCCGCAACGAGACGATCCTGGCCGACCTCGTCCGCCGCTTCGGCAGCCGGGTGAAGCCGGTCAAGCTGACCGGCAACGAGGACGACGACCGCGAGGCGATGAAGCGCGCCGCGCCCGGCCCGATCGACTGCGTGTTCGACATCATGCCGCCCTCGGTGAGCCCGACCGTCGTGCGCGCGGCGGTCATGACGGTGCGCGCCTATGGCCGCGTCGCGCTGATGGGCGGCGTCGGCATGGCGGGCGGCCCGGGCCTCGAGCTGCCCTACCCCTGGATCATGCACAACTGCATCAGCATTCACGGCGTCTGGATGTATCCGCCGGATGCTGCCGCACGCCTGATCGCGCTGGTGCGCTCGGGGCTGCTGCGGCTGGAGGAGTACGAGACCACGTCCTTCGACCTCGACCACGCCAACGACGCCGTGGCGCATGCCGCGGCGAACGGGGGTCCGTTCAAGCTGACGGTGATCAAGCCGTAATTCGCCGTCCCGCTGCGACGATGCGCCGTCGCAGCGGTTATGCCCGACTTGTCAAAGGGCTGGGAGGCGTCGCCCCGCCAGTAGCCGGCCAACGCCGTCTACTGTGCATGGGGTTGTTTTCGAACTTTTGCTATTCGAGCTCGACGACCTGGCCGTTGGATAGCGAGACGCGCCGGTCCATGCGGCCGGCGAGCTCCATGTTGTGGGTCGCGATCAGCATGGAGACCTGCGTCGCCTTGACCAGCTGCATCAGGGCCTGGAACACGTGGTCCGCGGTGTGCGGATCGAGATTGCCGGTCGGCTCGTCCGCGAACAGCACCCGCGGCGCATTGGCCACCGCGCGCGCGATCGCGACGCGCTGCTGCTCGCCGCCCGACAGCTCCGCAGGACGATGGGTAATGCGGTCGCCGAGGCCGAGATAGCCCAGGATCTCCTTGGCGCGCTTGACGGTCTCGGACTTCTTCAGGCCGCGGATCATCTGCGGCATCATGACGTTCTCCAGCGCCGAGAACTCCGGCAGCAGCCGGTGCGACTGGTAGACGAAGCCGATATCGGTGCGGCGCAGCTGGGTGCGCTCGATGTCGGGCAGCTGCGAGGTCGGCGCGCCGTTGACATAGACCTCGCCGGAATCGGGCGCCTCGAGCAGCCCCGCGATATGCAGCAGCGTCGACTTGCCCGAGCCGGACGGCGCGACCAGCGCAACCGACTGGCCCGGCCACAGCGCGAGCTTGGCGCCGTCCAGGATCGTCAGCGGCACCTCGCCCTGCAAATACTGCCGCTTTATCTCGTGGAGATAAATGACCGGTACATCGTCAGCCCCCTGCTGCTCCATCAGCCCCTCACTCGTACCGGAGCGCTTCGACGGGGTCGAGGCGCGCGGCGCGCCAGGACGGATACAGCGTCGCCAGGAACGACAAGGTCAGCGCCATGATGACGACCGCCGTGGTCTCGCCGATGTCGATCTCGGCGGGCAGCTTCGACAGGAAGTAGAGCTCCGGCGAGAACAGCTCGGTCGAGGTCAGCCAGGACAGGAATTGCCGGATGGACTCGATGTTGAGGCAGATGACGAGACCGACGATGAAGCCGACCAGCGTGCCGACCACGCCGATCGAGGCGCCCGTGATCAGGAAGATGCGCATGATCGAGCCCTGCGAGGCGCCCATGGTGCGTAGGATCGCGATATCGCTGCCCTTGTCCTTCACCAGCATGATCAGGCCGGAGACGATGTTGAGCGCCGCGACCAGCACGATCATGGTCAGGATCAGGAACATCACGTTGCGCTCGACCTGGAGCGCGTTGAAGAAGGTCGAGTTGCGCTGCCGCCAGTCGACCAGGAACACCGGCCTACCCGCTGCCTCCGTCACGGCCTGGCGGAACGCGACGATCTGGTCGGGATTGGTGGTGAACACCTCGATCGAGGTAACGTCGTTGCTGCGGTTGAAATAGGCCTGTGCCTCCGCGAGCGGCATGAACACGAAGCCGAGATCGTATTCGGACATGCCGATCTCGAACACGGCGACGATCTTGTAGGGTTTGATGCGCGGCGTGGTGCCCATCGGGGTGACCGCGCCCTTCGGCGCCACCAGCGTGATGCTGTCTCCGGCATGCAGCGAGAGCTGGTCGGCGAGGCGCCGGCCGATCGCGACGCCCTGCCCCTCGTCAAAACCCTCGAGCGAGCCCTGCTTGATGTTCTTGGCGATCGAGGTGAGGTTGTTGAGGTCGTCGGAGCGGATACCGCGCACCAGGACGCCGGAGGCGTTCCACGGCGAGGACGCCAGCGCCTGGCCGTCCACCACGGGCGCGGCGAGCCGGATGCCCTTCACCTGGCTGAGGCGGTCGGCGACGTCCTTCCAGTCGGTCAGCGGCGATTCCAGCGGCTGCACCAGGATGTGGCCGTTCAGGCCCAGGATCTTGTCGAGCAGTTCCTTGCGGAAGCCGTTCATGACGGCCATCACGATGATCAGCGTCGCCACGCCGAGCATGATGCCGAGGAACGAGAACCCGGCGATGACCGAGATGAATCCCTCCTTGCGGCGCGCCCGCAGGTAGCGCGCCGACAGCATCCACTCGAATGGCGCAAAAGGCGCGGTTGGCTTGGTTTCGGTCATGGTTTCATCCATCGCTCGATAATCCCATGATTCGGGGGCAAATGTGGCCGGATTACCGGCCCGCTATCGCGCGATGAACACTATTCAGCCGACCAGCCGGGCGACTGCGTCCGCAGGCGACATGGTCTCGCGGGAGCCGTCGCTGCGCCGCTTGATCTCGACCTTGCCGTCGGCGAGCCCCTTCGGCCCGATCATGATCTGCCAGGGGATGCCGATCAGGTCGGCGGCGGCGAATTTGGCGCCGGCGCGCTGGTCGGTGTCGTCATAGAGCACATCGACGCCCTTGGCGGTCAGTTCGGCATAGAGCTGCTCGCAGGCTGCATCGACCGCCGCATCGCCCTGCTTGAGGTTCAGGATCGAGACGCGGAACGGCGCGACCGCCTCCGGCCATTTGATGCCGGCATCGTCATGGCAGGCCTCGATGATGGCCCCCAGGAGGCGCGAGACGCCGACACCGTAGGAGCCGCCATGGATCGGCACGTCGACGCCGTCGGGACCCGCGACCAGGGCCTTCATGGCGTCGGAGTATTTGGTGCCGAAATAGAAGATCTGGCCGACCTCGATGCCGCGGGTGTTGACCCGCTTCTCCGCAGGCACTTCCTGCTCGAACCGGGCGGCATCGTGAACGTCTTCCGTCGCGGCGTAGACCGAGGTCCACTGCTTGATGATCGGCGTCAGGTCGCTGTCATAGTCGACGTCCTCGCCCGGTACCGGCAGATCCAGCACGTCGCGATTGATGAACACGCCGGATTCGCCTGTTTCCGCGAGCACGATGAATTCGTGGCTGAGATCGCCGCCGATCGGGCCGGTCTCGGCGCGCATCGGGATCGCCTTCAGCCCCATCCGCGCGAAGGTGCGCAGATAGGCGACGAACATCTTGTTGTAGGCAACCCGCGCCGCCGCCTCGTTGAGGTCGAAGGAATAGGCATCCTTCATCAGGAACTCGCGACCGCGCATCACGCCGAAGCGCGGGCGCTGCTCGTCGCGGAACTTCCATTGGATATGATAGAGATTCAGCGGCAGGTTCTTGTAAGATTTCACGTACGCGCGAAAAATCTCGGTGATCATTTCCTCGTTGGTCGGCCCGTACAGCAGCTCGCGCTTGTGGCGGTCGGCGATGCGGAGCATTTCTGGACCATAGGCGTCGTAGCGACCGCTCTCGCGCCAGAGGTCGGCGAGCTGCAGCGTCGGCATCAACAGTTCCAGCGCGCCGGAACGGTCCTGCTCCTCCCGCACGATCTGCTCGATCTTCTTCAGCACGCGGAAGCCGAGCGGCAGCCAGGCATAGATGCCGGCCGCTTCCTGCCGGATCATGCCGGCGCGCAGCATCAGCCGATGCGAGACGATCTCCGCCTCTTTCGGATTTTCCTTCAGAATGGGCAGAAAGAACCGCGACAACCGCATAGCAATACTCGAGGAATCAGTGAGGGCCTGCAGTGAAACCGGATTGGGAGCGAAAACACAAGACCGGGAATGAGGAAAAGCCGCTAACGCGGCGGAATTCCTTGTCATTTTTCCGTTGCCTTGAGGTTTAGCTTGAACCGCGCAGGCCCCACTAAGGGGGCGCCAGCTCGAGATCGTCCTCGAGCGTGACCTGCTCGAAATCGGTCACCAGCGCATCGATCCGGACATGCCAGCGGCCGGCGAAGGGCAACTCGGCCTTGGCGACATGCCAGTAACCGTCAGGTCCCAGCGAGGCGCCCCGCTCGATCGGCTCGATGCCGCGCTCCGGCAGGCTGAGCGTCAGCGTCACCTCCTTGGCCGAAAGCGGCGTCGCCTCACCCGTCATGAGCTGGAGCACGAAGTCGTTGGCACCGGCCTTCCCCGGCGAGACCAGCACCTGGAACATCGCCTTGTCGGTGTGGATGTGGATCGCCAGCGGCGTCTCGGGAACAATGGTCCGCGGCGGCGGCGTGAAACGCCAGCCGGCAACGAGGGCGAAGATGCCGAGGGCGATGACGCATTCGAGCAGGATCGAACGCTTCAATGCAGGCGCGGCGTTCCCCTTCGCCAGGGCCGGCGTCAGCCAAAACCGGTTGAGTGCGGCCAGCGCCAGCAGCAGGACGGCCAGACCAAGCTTGATCGACAGGATGGTCCCGTAGCGGGTCTCGACCAGCGCCGACGGCCTTTCGAGCTGAACGACGGCAAGGCCAAGACCGGTCAACGCCAGCACACCGACAGCCAGCACGGCGATACGGGAAAAGCGGTTCACGACCGGAAGAGCCGCAGCCGCCGGCTTCGACATCAGCGCGGCGAGCGGCGCGAGGGCTCCGATCCAGAAGGCGACGCCGAGGCCATGAAGGAAAATCGCCGGCCGCGTCAACGCTTCCGGCGGTGCCGTTGCGGCGTGCCCGGTCATGGCGAGCGACAGGCCGACGCCGATGAATGCGACGACCGCGCAGGCGCGTGCATACCACGCGCTGCGCAGCGCCATCATCGCAAGCAGCATCGCCACGACTGCAACGAGCAGCGCAGGGCCGGCGCTGGTTGCGAATGCGACCTTCCACGGAGCAACCGTGGCGAGCGCCGCCGGCGGCAGGCCGAGGAGATCCAGACCCAGCACGCCCAGCGACACAACCGCGCTCGGAAAGCCGATCACGAGCGCGACGCGCGGCACGGTCAGGCCCGTCATCGACCAGGCGACCCAGCGCGCGAAGAACACACCACCGATGCCGACGAACAGCCCGAGATAGAGACCGACCCGCGCCAGCCAGATCAGCGCATTCAACCCGCGGTCCACATTGGCAGGAGGTTGCGTTCCCGTCGGCACGCCGATCGAAAAGATCACCGATCCCGCAACGGGATGACCGTCCTGCGAGATCACGCGATAGCTTACGACCGCGGTGCCCTGCGGCAGATCCGGCGGCACAGCGATCGAAATCGTCTCGCCCGATGCGCTGACGCGCGCATCATCCCGGGCCCTGCCCGCTCCGTCGATCAACCGGATCGCGCCCGGCGTCACCGTCTCGTTGAAGCGCAGCTCCACGGCTTTCGGCGCGCTCGCAAGCATGCTGCCGCTCGCCGGCTCGACCGCGACCAGCGCGGCATGCGCCAGGGCGCCGGTCGCGAAGCCGACAATGAGGAGCAGCGTCGCGAGCGCGGCGAAGAGGCGCATCAGGGCTTTGGCAGCAGCTTCACGCCAGGTGCCGGCGACTTGCCCTCATGCGAGTGCCCTGCTGCTTCCGCCGGGATTTCGATCCAGCGGCTGACGCCGGTCTCGCATTCCTGGACGACAGGGAAATACAAGGTCGTGTTCGGCTTCAGGCTGTCGGTGAGGAAGCTGCTAATGACGAACTCATCGTAATTGTGATCCGGCAGCTTGCCCCCGGACCAGGCAACTTCCCTGACGCCGGAAGATAGCTTGTTGCCGTGATAGTCGTACTCGTTGGCGTATTTTCCTTCGACGACGTCGACGCTCCACCCCGCTTTCGGCATCGGCTTCACCGCGATGACGCCTTCCGGAATCTGCACCCGGATTTTTGTCGTGGGCGAACCCTTGCAGCCGTGCGGCACGGCGAAGACGGCCTTGTAGTAGGAACCGACCGCCGCCTGCTTGGTCTCGAGCGTGATATGCGCCGCCGCGGGCGACGCCACGAATGCGGCGACCAGGATCAGGCAAAAACGCTTCGACATGTTCAGGCCCCCATCATTTGATCAGGATCGGCGATTCAATGCTGACATGATCGGCCTCGGTGATCGAGATTCCAAGACCGAGCATCCAGCGGCCGGGCGTCAATTGCGCCACCTTCACGTGCCAGCCGTCCTCGCCGTCGCGCGAAGCCTCGACCGGCGCGAGCGTCCTGCCGGACTGCGTGTCCACCAGCGTGACCGACACGGCCTTCGCCGTGAGCGGGGTCTCGTCGATCGTCTCGAGCTGAATCGCGATCTCGACCGGGCCGGCGCGGCCCGGCGAGACCGTGACATTGGCCATCGCCTTCTCGGTGTGCAGATGCGTGAAAAAGCTGTCGTCGTCGGTCGCCGCCGCGAGCGGCGTTGCAGCAACCGACAGCAACGCCGCAATCCCGAGGATGGCTCGACGCGTGGTCATATGGAGATTGATCGCGCTCATCAGTGTTTCATTCCCGAGTGATCCGGCATTTTCTTCATCATCGCTCCGCCGCCGCCCGGGGCCTGGGCACCAACGCCCTGCACATCGAGGGAGACGGCAACCTTGCCGGCCTTCTCGAACTCGAGGGTGACAGGCACCTTCTCGCCTTCCTTAAATGGCCCCTTCAGCTCCTGAAGCATCAGATGATTGCCGCCCGGCGCCAACTTCACGGTCTTGCCGGGATCGATCACGAGACCCTTGTCGAGCGGACGCATCTTCATCACGCCGTTGTCCATCGCCATCTCGTGGACCTCGGCCTTGCCCGCGATGTCGGCGGAAACGCTGACCAGCCTGTCCGCCGCCGCTCCCTTGTTCTCGATGGTGAGATAGCCGCCCGCGACCTTCGCGCCGCCAGGAGTCGCCCGGCTCCAGGCCTGCGAGATGACGAGATCGCCGGCCTTGACGTCGTCGGCCGCCGCAGGTGCTGCGCAAAGCGCGAGGGCGAACGCCGCAAGCATCATATCTTTCATCATTGTCTTCATCTTGATCTTCCCGTTTGCAGATTGGATTTCAGTGTGTGGCGAGCTGTTGGCCCGACCATTTTTCGAGATCGGCCATCTCGGCCGAGCCTTCGATCGTCGTGATGGTTCCGTCCCGCGAGATGAGCATGGTCCGGGGAATATCGCCCTGCCAGGCAGGATCGATCTCGAACCGCAGGCGCTCGACGAAGCCGTCGCTGAAGATGAAGTTCTCGGTCGACGACAGTCCGGCCTTGTCAAGCATCGATTGGGTCGCGGCCGGCAGGTTCGGCACGAGATCGGCGCTGATCGTGACCACGTCGATCCCGGGATGGTCCTTTGCAAACCGCCCGAGCTCCGGCAGTTCGACCTTGCAGGGCCCACAGGTCACGCCCCAGAAATGCACCAGCGTGGGGCGGCCCGCATGCCCCTTAAGCACGCTTTGCCATGTGCCGCGCTCGAACGGTTTGAGGGTCGGCGCGGCCAAGAGCGTCGCCACCGACGCGATCAGGATACCCAGGCCCAGAATGCCGGCAAATCGACGTCTCATGGTTGGTCCTCGATTGCTGTGAGACGATAGCCATCGGCCTTCGTCATCCATGACAGGTAGGTCTCTCCTCCATTGGAGACCAGCAACGGGTGATCGGACGTGTCGGTCGTGCTCGATATCGTCCTCGGCGACGACCACGTCTCGCCATCGTCGCGGGAGATTATCATCTGAACCGACGTTTTCTCGCCATCGAACTCCTTCCAGACCATCACCGTTCCTCCCGGAGCTGCGAGCACGTAGGGGCGCGTCGGATTGCGGCCCGGCTGCCCGATCGCCATGGGCGCGGAGAACGTCCGGCCTTCGTCGCGCGAGTGGGCATAGAACAGTCCCTTCCGCGTCTTTCCATTCGTGTACCAGACGACGTGGTAGGTCCCGTTCGACGCAACGGTGAGGCTCGGTCCGTGATGCGGGCAGGCATTGATCTGCCAGTCGTCGTTGCTGACCCGGCGGACTTCACCCGGAGTCGCGACGTCGGTGAAGGTCATGACCGCATGATCGCGCACGCCGCCGTCAAAGATATTCCTGAAGATCACGGCCGGTCGCCCGGGCGCCGCAAATGTCAGCCCCAACCGGCAGCATTCACAGGTGCCCTCGCGCGCCAGCTTTGCTTCTGCGTAGGTGGTACCGCCATCGCTGGACGAGGTGAAGAACAGCCCTGCCCCCTCGTACTTCCGCCCTGTATCCTTCGCAGCAATGCGATTGCGCTTGTCGAGCCACGCCGCGAACACCGTTCCATCCTGATCGAGCGCGAGCGCCTCGAACCGCTGGCTCTCGTTGCTGGCGGTGATCGGCTTCAGCTCCGCAAAGCTCTTCCCGCCGTCGGCCGAGCGCGTGGTGAGCACCTGGCCGTTGAAGGCCTCGTCCCTGAAGATCGAGAACGCGAGTGCGATCCCGCCCTTGCGATCGACCACGATCTTCGGCCGCGCGTCCGGCCCCCAGTCGAGGTTCAGACGCTTCGTCGTGACCTGGACGGGAACCGAGAAACTCCGCCCCGCGTCCCGCGAGTTCGCAACCGAAACCTGCCCGCCCGCCATCCAGACCAGCCACAGCGTTCCATCCGCCGCAAATGCAGGCGTCACCTTGGTCGCACAGCGCAGCGTCGGCTCCTCGCAGGCAGCTTCAGAGGCGTGCTGGCCATGCATCTGTGCAAACGCCGCCCCCTGCAGGAGCGCTGCGACAGCAAGCCCAAGCAATCCACTTCGGATCATAGCCGCCCTGGTCCCTTTGAGAGCCCGGATCATTTGAATGCCACCTTCATACCTGCAACGAAAGTGCGCGGCGAGCCTGCGTAGATCGATCCCGTCGTGTTTGCGAGGACGCTCGCAGGATTTTGAAGGCCTGCTGCTGTCACCGTGTTGGCGATGTTGTTGGCCGAGGCAACGTAGGTCCGGTCGAACACATTTCTGACTTCGAGGAACAGGTTCAGGGATCTGAACGTGTCGGACACAAGGTCGGTCTTGTAGTGGACGTTCAGATTGACCAGCTCGTAGCCCGGCGCTTTCAGCAGATTTGCGTTGTCCATGTAGAAGGAGTCCTTCCACTGGAGCTCGACAAATCCACCTAGGCCCGCCAGCGGCCCCGCGAACTCATCATAGCCGATCCGGGCCGTCAGCTCGTTCGGCGAGATGCCGGGAATCTTGTTGCCTGCCCGGTTGAAGCTGAACACTGCGCCGTTGGTGATGTTCTCGACATATTCGGTGTAGACCTCGTCGAGATAGGTGTACGCCGCCATGAAACGCCAGCCCGGATAGAACTTCCAGTCGGCCGCAAGCTCGATGCCACGATGCTCCGACCGCGGGGCGTTGAACGTGAAGCTTGTGTTGGGTGTATTGGCTGGCGTTGCCTGCGACACCAGTTCGTTGCGGAAAAATTCGTAGAACCCGGTCGCGCTGACCTTCAACGTGTCGTTCGGGGTCCAATCGAAACCAAGGTCGTAGCCGAGATTCTTTTGGGTCTGGAGTTGGGTGTTGTTGCCCGACTGTCCGCTCGCGAGGACAAAAAGGTTCGAAACCTGCGGAGTGCCGTATCCAGTGGCGATCCGTCCCCGGACCAACCATTCGCTGTTGACCTTGTAGAGCAAGGCCAGTTCTGGCGCCGTGTTCTGGAATTGCCTGTCCGCTGCCGTGATCTTCAGGGGATCCAGAACTCCAGTCGGGCCGGAGTAGGTGTAGGCCGTGTTTATGCCCTTCAGCACGGTCTGCTCCCAGCCGATGCCCGCAATCGCGAGCAGAGATGGCGTCAGCCTCAATTCTTCCCGCGCGCGCACGCCGTAGTTCGTCGTTTCGCTATAGAGGTTGTTCGTAAGCCTGCCGAGCGTCGCGTTGCCTCCCGGCATCACGGCCCGCGTATCGCTCGATGCCGTCAGGGTGTTGTAGAAGGCGCCAAAGAACGTCGTCGACTCCAGCCCGAGGATCTCGCCGCGTTTGGTCAGGTCGCTCATGTAATTGTACGACGGGAAGTCTCCGATCGCGCTGGTCGTGCCGGTCGGCTGGCTGATGTTCCTGTCGTCGAAAACGAACTGGTTGCGCCAGGTCGTGGTGTTGTCGAAATCGTGCTCCCAGCGGCCGCCGGCGATGGTCCGGCGGTCGTTGCGGCCGAGCCCGGCCTGCACAGCCGTTTCCTTGTCCGTACCCGCCGCCGTATTGAACCCGTTGTTGTTGAGCGTGACCGTACCGCATCCGGGCGCGGCCGTGACACCGGTCGCGCAGCCCTGCTGGAAGGGATTTTGATAGTACTGGTTCAGTGACTGGCGGATCGGCAGTCGCGCACTCAGGTCGTTGTTGATGATCTTGACCGTGAAGCGGTCGTCCGGCGTCGCCTTGAGCGTACCGAGGAAGTTGACGGTCTGCGTGTTGAACCAGCTGTTGCCGATATAGCCGTCACCGCGCGTGTCGCTTGCGAACAGAGAGCCCTCGAAATTGCCGACCTTCTTGCCGGCAGCCACGTAGTTGTTGAGATAGCCGTAGCTGCCGCCATCGACGCCATATTCGACGCCGTCGATCGTGCCGCCCGGCCGTGTCCGGAAATTGAGCGCACCGCCGGTTGCGTAGTTGCCGTAGAGCGCCGACGAGGGACCGCGGATGACGTCGATCGCACCGTAGGCGTGGGGATCGATCAGGTCGCTCCGCGACAGGCCGTCGGGCTGAGTGACCGGAAAGCCGTCGTCGAAAATCACGAGATTGCGGATACCGAAACCGTTCCTCGCGTTGGATCCGCGAATCGAGATGCCGAAATCGCGCGGGCCGTTGCCCTGCTTGATCGAAATCCCGGGACTGTCCCGCAGGACATCGCTGACCGAGAATGCCGGGCGGTTGTCGAATTGGCTGCGGTCGATGGTGGTCGCAGTTTGCCCGGCCGGTGCCTGATTCAGGCCATCGCGCGCCGAGCTGGCGGTGACGGTCCTGCCTTGGGTCGGCGCTCTGGCGCCTGCGTTCGGCGTAGCGGATCTCGCCGCACGCCCCGCTGAGGCTGCGCGCGGTTTCGATGGCCGGACGATCGGTTTGGCGGGGGCAGCCCGCGCCGCCTCGACGGTCACGGCGGGAAGCTCGGTATTGCCGCTCTGGGCTAAAACTCCGCTCGACGAGGCAAGCAGCGCAGCCTGAACGGCAACGACACTCACGCCGCGACGGGCATGGCAACGTAACATGGGGGCATTCCTGACGCCGGCTTTCGTCCCGGCTGTTCGACAGCATCAATCGCCTGCGGACGGACCGCGGCGATCACGAGGGTCGTCAGGAAGATCGAGGAGGCGCGCGCGCCTGGGCGTTTGAACCTCTATGGGCGGACACGGCGGATGCATCCGCCGTGTGCCACACCACGCGTTCGGCGTGGCGGAAGGGAATGGCGAGCGCCACGTGCGGCGGCGAATCAAGCGAGGCATTGGCCTGGGCCAGGCAACACAGCGCGCATGCGCCCGCATGCGCGCTCGGCGTTCCCGTCCGGTCGTTCAGACCACCCTGCGCGCTCGGGCTGTGGCAGATGACGGCGGCCGACAGCGGATCGGCAACGGCCTGGCTTGCCGCCAGACAGGCGGCAATCGGCGCCAGCACCTGCATCGCCAAGGCGAGCAGGACCAGAGGCAGGAATTTTTGCAGCCGTGCGCGCATCCACCGAACCGTTCGTTCGGCTGCGATCTAAACACCTCGCCGCGACCCGAGTCGAGGCCAGTTCCGCCGCCTGGTTGGCCCGGCTCAAATTTCTCGAAAACTGTGGTCCGGGCGCCCCATGCGGACCGGGCGTCCGGCATTCGAGGCAGTCCGGCCGCCCCGCCGCATCCACAGATTTCTTATATTTGTCATATGCTTACGGGGCAAGCAGCCCGATCATTTCGTCAGCTGCTGTTATTTTGAACAATCGTTGCCGAAAATGATGACAAGTGAGAAAAGTTGATCTAGCATCCCTCTTGCTCAGGCGCTGATCGCGAGGTCATGGCCTGGTGGTCCAAGTCTCGGGAGGAGCCCCTGGCGCGCAAAACGCAGCGTCGCCCCGTCAATCAAGATCAAATCTTAAGATCGGGGATAATAGGGTCGACACAATTTTTGAGCGGGGCCAGGGCCCCGCTCTTTTTTTGCCCGCATGGCTGAAAAGCCGATGAGCGCTTCCCTCAATCGCATCGAACAGAGTTTCGAGATCGCGGCGCAGCGCTGCGCCGATCTGACGCCGCTGGTCTACCGGCGCCTGTTCGAAGCGCATCCCGAAACGCGAACGATGTTCCGCGCGCAAGGCAGTGAGCTCGTGATGGGTTCGATGCTGGCCCTGACCATCGAGGCGATTCTCGACTTTGCGGGCGAACGCAGCGGGCATTTCCGGCTGATCGCCTGCGAGGTTGCCTCGCACGATGCATATGGCACCTCGCGCGAGCTGTTCATCGCCTTCTTCACTGTCATCAGGGATACGCTGCGCGACCTGCTCGGCGATGACTGGTCGGCGGACACTGCACTGGCCTGGGACAGATTGCTCGTCGAAATCGACGCATACGCCAGCATTCCCGTCTGACCCTTTGCGCTGCACCAAGCTGCGGCTACGACGCCGCTGATTGCAGATTGAGTGCGAACAACTCTTGTGAGAGACTTTCGGGCATCGGCCGCGCAAGCAATGACGCGCCGACGATAAAATACATGGGAGCGAGCGATGTCCGGGACGAAAGATTTCTCGACGACGAGGCGCGATCTTCTTCAGGCGGCAGCGACCGCCGGCGCCGGGGCTGCCCTGTTCGGCAGCATGGGCATAAACCCCGCATTGGCCGCCGAAGTCGGACGCAGCGAGAAACCGCTGAAGGCGGCCTTCTCCAATGCGGGCCTTCAGGCGACGTGGTGCGCGCAAGGCAAGCAGGCGGCGGAATTCTGGGGCAAGCTGTTCAACGTCGAAGTCACCTGGTTCGACGGCCAGCTCGATGCGGTGAAGCAGCGCGCAGCGATCGACAACATGGCCTCGCAGAAATGGGACTTCGTCGCGATCCAGGCCTTCGGCATCGGCACCCTCACCCAGCCCGTGCAGAAGATGATCGACGCCGGCACGCCCGTGATCGACATGGATACGCTGATTGCGCCGCTCGACCAGATCAACGTGCACTCCTTCCTCGCACCCGACAACGAGTTCATGGGCGCCTCGGTGACGCAGGCGTTGTGCAACGCCATGGGCGGCAAGGGCAAGATCATCATGACACAGGGCGCGCTCGGCCATACCGGCGCGCAAGGACGCGCGAAGGGCTTCAACACTGTCGTGAAGCAATTCCCGAACATCGAGGTGCTCGACACCCAGCCGGCCGACTGGGACGTCTCCAAGACCGCGCGGCTCTGGGAAACCTATCTGACCAAATACCCGCAGATCGACGCGGCGTTCTTCCACAATGACGACATGGCGCTCGCCGCCGCCAACATCATGAAGGCGCGGGGCCGCACCAACATCCTGATCGGCGGCGTCGACGCCATGCCGCCGGCGATCCAGGCGGTGAGCGAGGGGCGCATGTTCGCAACCGTCCGCAACCCGTCCTGCCGCATCCATGGCGGCGCGATCATCGCGGGCGTGTCCGCCGTGGTCGGCGGCGAGAAGAGCGGACAGGGCATTCCCAAGAACGTCGTCACCGACGGCCCTGTCGTGACCAAGGCCAACGCCGCGGGGATGCAGTGGATGCAGGATCACTTCCTGATCTGAGTCTCCAAGACCTTGGCTTCCATGTCAGAGGGTCGTTCGCCCATCCTGGAACTGCAGGGCATCACGAAGAGCTTCGGCGGCGTCGAAGCGCTTCGTAGTGTCGACTTCGCGCTTCTCCCCGGCGAGATCCACGGTCTCGTCGGCGAGAACGGCGCGGGGAAAAGCACGCTGATGAAGATCATCGCCGGCGTGCACACCGAGTTCTCCGGCCGCTTCCTGATCGACGGGGCGGCGACGCATTTCCGCTCGGCGCGTGATGCACATGCTGCCGGCATCGCCATGGTGCATCAGGAGCTCTCCGTCGCCCCTGACCTCACCGTCGCCGAGAACGTGTTCCTCGGCAACCAGCCGACCAACGCCCTTGGCCTGGTGCAATGGCGGCGCATGGCGCGCGAGGCCGGCGAGCAGCTCGCCCGCTTCGGCATCGACGTGGACCCGATGTCGCGGCTGGGTGACTTGCCGATCGGGCTGCAGCAGCTGATCGAGATCGCGCGCGTGCTGTTCTCCGGCGCGCGCATCGTCATCCTGGACGAGCCGACCTCCGCCCTCTCCCCGCCAGAGGTCGAGCGTTTGTTCACGACGCTGCGGCGGCTGCGCGAGCAAGGCACCAGCATCGTCTTCATCTCGCATTTCATCGAGGACATCCTTCGCGTGTCCGACACCGTGACCGTGTTCCGCAACGGCCGGAAGGTCGCGGAGACGGCGAGCGCCGCGACCAGCAAAGGCGCGCTGATCGAGGCCATGATCGGCCGCGGCGGCGAGGCACTCGAGCACAGCTACACCGACGATTTGATGCTGCCGCAGCCGAGCGAAAGCCCGGTGGTCCTGAAGGTGAACCAGCTCTCGCTGGCGCGCAGCCTGAAGGACATCTCCTTCGAGGCGCGCGCCGGCGAGGTGCTCGGCATCTACGGCTTCATGGGCTGCGGGCAACAAGAGCTGTCCCGCATCCTGTTCGGCAAGCTGAAGCCTGACGGCGGCACGCTCCTCGTCGACGGCACGCCAAAGACCTTCGCCAGCACGGCGGCAGCGCGGCGCGCGGGCGTGGCGCTGGTGCCGGAGAGCCGGCGCGACATGCTGTTCCACCAGGAGCCGGTCTACAAGAACATCTCGATCAGCATTCTCGACCGCATCTCGTCGCTGCTGCTGAAGCCGGCACAGGAGCGCGACATCGCCAAGCGGCAGGTGGAGCAGCTGCAGATCAGGCCACCGGTGGTCGGCCTCGATCTCGGCATGCTCTCCGGCGGCAACCAGCAGAAGGTTGCCCTCGCCAAATGGCTGACCTACCCGCCAAAGCTGCTGGTGCTGTGCGAGCCGACCCGCGGCATGGATGTCGGCGCCAAGAACGACGTCATCAACATCGTCCGCGACCTCCGCACAAAAGGGCTCGCGATCATCGTGCTGTCGACCGAGCCGGAAACGGTGCTGTCGCTGGCCGACCGCATCCTCGTGCTCAAGCGCGGCGAAGTGGTGCGGGAATTCAGGAACGAGCCGGTCAGCAAGGACCGCCTGCTGGAAGCGGCGTGACGGAGAAGCACATGAGCAGCGAGACGGCTTTGGCGGCGGGGCAGCGGGCGCGGGGCCTTGCGCCCTTCCTGCGCTCGCAGATGCGCAACATCGCCCCGTTCCTGACGCTGATCTTCCTCTCCGCCTTCTTCGCCTTCGCCAGCCCCTCCTTCGCCACGCTCGACAATCTCGGCAACATCCTGACGCAGGTGTCGGTCACAGGCATCATCGCCGTCGGCCTCACCTTCGTGATCCTCTGCGCCGAGATCGACCTCTCCATCGCCAGCATCGCCAATGTCACGGGCATCGCGGTCGCCTATTTCACGCTGCAGGAATCCTACGTCAACATCGCCAACATTCCCCTGCCCGGCGCGGTTGCGATCATCCTGTCGATCCTGCTCTGCGCCCTGCTCGGGCTCGTCAATGCGCTGGGGCTGACCGTGATCGGCATCCCCTCCTTCATCATGACCTTAGCGATGATGCAGATCGCCGCCGGCATCTCCGCGCTGCTGGTGCGCGGCCAGATCGCCTACAAGGTGCCCAGCCTGATCACGACGCTCGGCTCGGGCTCGATCGGCGGCATCCCCTGGATCGTCATCGTCGCCGCCATCATGCTGCTCGGCGGCCATCTGGTGCTGACCTACACGCGCTTCGGCCGCTACGTTTACATGGTCGGCGGCAACCGCGAGGCCGCCGAATATGCCGGCCTCAACGTCAAGCTCATCCTGGGCGCCGTCATGGTGATCTCGGCGGTATGCTCCGGCATCGGCGGCATGCTGGGCGTCGCCCATTTCGGCAGCGCGCAGCAGAACGAGTTCGACACCTATCTGCTCGACTCCATCGCCGCCGTCGTCGTCGGCGGCACCAGCCTGTTCGGCGGCCGCGGCGGCATCGGCAACACCATCGTCGGCCTGTTCGTGCTCGGCGTCCTCAACAACGGCCTCGACCACGTCAACATCGACAGCTTCCTGAAGATCCTGATCCGCGGCCTGATCCTGCTGGCGGCGCTGGTGATCAACGTCTATGCGCAGCGGTTAAGGGAAAAGGCGGTAGAGTAGCCCCCACTCACACACATCACAAATCATTGGGGAATTTGGCGCGGAGCGGCGTCGGCCGCCGCGTCACGGCCGTCTGGCCATGCGAACATCTTCCACGCCGGTCCGCTCGCTGTCGTTCGGAGCTGAAAGCCAGCGCTGCCGTCCATGGAGGACAATCGCCACTGATACAGCGGCAACGTGACCTCTGCCGACGACCGCGAGAACCGCCCATCCGGGCCGGTTGTCCGGCTCCCGGAGACGGCGTCGAGAGATGAGACCATGACCAGTCAAGACAGCTCCGGGCTGATCCTGGCGTTCGCGAGGACGCTGTTCGTCAACGGCCAGGCGACCGATCAGGTCGCCGCTGCAACCGGACTGCTTGGACGCAAGCTCGGCGTCAATGCCCGGCTGCTGCCGCGCTGGGGCGAACTGCGGTTGCGCGCGGAAGCCGGCGGCGTGACATCCATCACTGACGAGCCGGCCGATCCGACCGGGATCGACATGAGCCGCGTCGCGTCCACCATGCATGCGATCGCGGACATCGAGGCCGGTCGATTGTCGATCGCAGATGCGCACAGCCGCATCGAGGCCATCGCCGCCACGCCACCGTCGCCGGCCTGGCTGTTCGCGTTGGCCGCGGCAAGCGGCTCGGTGGCGCTCGCGATCATTTTCGGCATGCAGCACTGGCTGACTGCAGTGTTGATCTTCGCGAGCGCCGGCCTCGGCGGGCTGTTTCGGCGCTTCATTGCAAAGATCAGCACGAATGTCTTCATCCAGCCGTTTTGCGCCGCCCTGCTGGCCGGGATCGTCGGCGGCGTTACGGCGCGCTACCAGCTCAGCACCACTCCCGGCCTGGTCGTGGTGTGTCCATGCATGGTGCTGGTGCCGGGGCCGCACATCCTCAATGGCGTGCTCGATCTCTTCAGGGCACGCATTCACCTGGGCGCGGCCCGCCTGACCTATGCGGGCCTGGTGGTCTTCGCGATCTCGACCGGGCTGCTGCTCGGGCTCACGCTGCTCAATCAGTCGCTCCCGATCGACCCGCCGGGCCAGGCGGTGCCGCTCTGGCTCGATGTGATCGCCGCGGGCGTCGCGGTCGCCTGCTACAGCGTCTTCTTCTCGACTCCGATGGCCATGCTGCCCTGGCCTGTGGCCGTCGGCACGCTCGCGCATGCCTCACGCTGGGTCGCGATCTCGGAGCTGGGTTTTGGCGCGGCGACCGGCGCGTTGGTCGCCTGCCTCGTGGTCGGGTTGCTCCTCACCCCGATCGCACGCCGTCGCCACTTACCATTCGCCGCGATCGGCTTTGCCTCGGTCGTGTCGATGATCCCTGGTGTCTATCTCTTCCGGATGGCGAGCGGGCTACTGGAAATCGCCGACACGGCACAAGCGACATCCGCCCTGGTCGGGGCCACGATTGCCGATGGTGTGACCGCCATCGCGATCATGCTGGCCATAAGCCTCGGCCTGATCGTGCCGAAGGTGGTCATCGACCACCTTAATGTTCGCCGCGATCCGGTTCAGAGGAGCTGAGGACGGCCGGGGCCGGCGCGCTGCGAGGATCTCCCCTAGATCGAGGCCACCGCCGCCCGCCCCGCAATCTCCTCAGCCCGCCAGCACCTCACCGCATGCCCGTCGGGCCGCGTCTCCAGCACTGGCCCGGGCTCGCGGCGACACACATCTTCCGCGTAGCGGCAGCGCGGGCTGAAGGCGCAGCCGTTCGGCGGATTGAGCGGGTTGGGAAGATCGCCGCCGGTCGTCGCCAGCGGGGCGTGGCGCAAGGGATCGGGGATGGCAGCGATCAGGGCCTGCGTATAGGGGTGCGCGGGACGTTCGAAGATTTCGCGCCAGTCGCCGTTCTCGACGATGCGGCCGAGATACATCACCGCGACGCGGTCGCTCATGTGCTCGACCACGCCGAGGTCGTGGCTGATCATGATGTAGGACAGGCCGAGCGTGTCCTTCAGCTCCAGCAGAAGATTGATGATCTGGGCGCGGATTGAGACGTCGAGCGCCGAGACCGGCTCGTCGCAGATGACGATCTTGGGATTGAGGATCAGCGCGCGGGCGATGCCGATGCGCTGGCGCTGGCCGCCGGAGAATTCATGCGGGTAGCGGTCGGCCTGTTCGGGGCGCAATCCCACATGTTTGAGCATCGTCGCGACGCGGTCCTCGATCTCGCTTTTCGCGGTCACGCCGTGCACGCGCAGAGGATCTTCCAGCGTGCGACGCACCGTCTGGCGCGGATTGAGCGAGGCGTAGGGATCCTGGAACACGATCTGCACGGTGCGGGCCAGCGCCTTGCGATCGACGGACGGACGGTCCGTCACGACCTGCCCGTCCAGCACGATGCGGCCACGGGTGGGCGCGAGGAGGCCAAGGATCGAGAGTGCGACCGTGGACTTGCCGGAGCCGGACTCGCCGACGAGGCCGAGGCATTCGCCGCGCCTCAGGCTGAGATCGACGCCGTCGACGGCGCGGAGCATCCGCCGGCCGCGGCCCAGCAGGCCACCGCCGAGCGGGAAATGGACCGCGAGATCCTCGACGCTGAGGATCAGGTCCTTATCCGGTCTCGCGCCCGCCTGAACATTTTGCGGCTCATGCATGGTGATGACACCTCACCAGGCCGCCCGCCTCCAGCCACTCCGCCGTGGGCGTGACGGTCCGGCAGATGTCGGTCGCCCGCGCGCAGCGCGGATTGAACCGGCAGCCGTCCGGAAAGCTCGTGATGGCCGGGACTACGCCCGCGATCTCCTTGAGCCTGCTGCGCCCGAGCGCGGCGCGGCTGCCGAGCCGCGGCAAGGAGTCGACCAGGCCCTGCGTATAGGGGTGCGAGGGCGCGCGGAAGATATCGGCAGAGCCGCGCTCCTCGACGATGCGGCCGGCATACATCACCGCGACGCGGCGGCAGACATTGGCGACGAGGCCAAGATCGTGGCTGATCATCAGGATCGCCGTGCCCCGCTCCGCGCACAGATTGCGCATCAGCTCGATGATCTCTGCCTGCACGGTCACATCGAGCGCGGTGGTCGGTTCGTCCGCGATCAGCAGATCCGGGCCGCAGGCGAGCGCAATCGCGATCATGACGCGCTGGCGCATCCCGCCGGAGAGCTGGTGCGGATAGTCGTTGACGCGCCGTTCGGGCGCGGGCACGCGCACGCTCGCCAGGGCCTCGACCGCCAGTCTGTTGGCTTCCCGCCAGCTCTTGCCCTTGTGCAGCACGAACATCTCGGCGATCTGCCGGCCGACGGGCGAGACCGGGTTCAGCGCCGTCATCGGCTCCTGGAAGATCATGGCGATGCGGTTGCCGCGCAGGTCGCGCTGCCGCGCCGCGGACAGGTGCTGGATTTCCTTGCCCTCGAACCGGATGACGCCGCCGCCGATCAACAAGGGCGGCCGCAAGAGGCCAATCAAGGCGAGTGCCGTGATGCTCTTGCCGCAACCGGATTCGCCGACAAGCCCAAAGGTCTCGCCGCGGTCGATCCGGAATGAAATGCCCTCGGCGGCCGCGACGCGCCGCGATCCATCGTCCAGATCGATGCGCAGATCCTCGACTTCGATCAGCGGCGCGCCCGTCATGTCCGCCGGCTCCGCGATTGGGGATCGAGGATGTCGCGCAGGCCGTCGCCGAGCAGATTGAGACCGAGCACCGTCAGGAAGATGGCAAGGCCCGGAAACACCGAGAGCCAGGGCGCCGTCGTGATCTGGTCGCGGGCGTCCGACAGCATGCTGCCCCAGCTCGGGAACGGCGGGCGGACGCCGAGGCCGAGGAACGACAGCGCGGCTTCGGACAGCACCGCGCTGCCCATGCCGAGCGTGCCGATGACGACGATCGGCCCGAGCATGTTCGGCAGGAGCTGCGTGATCATGATCCGCACGTCGCCGTAGCCGAGCACGGTGGCCGCCTGCACATAGCCCTGGCTCTTCAGCGACAGCGCCGAAGCCCGGGCGATCCGGCAGGTGAAGGACCAGTTGGTGAGCCCGAGGGCGATCAGGAGGCTGGTCAGGCCGGGGCCCAGTACCGCCATGATGGCGAGCGCGAAGATCAGCGAGGGGATCGCGAGCATCAGATTGGTCAGGGCGTTGACGACATCGTCCCACCAGCCGCCCCAATAGCCGGCGCTCAGGCCCAGCGCCACGCCGATGATACTGTTGATGAGCTGCGAGACGATGCCGACCGTCAGCGAGACGCGGGCGCCGTAAACGACGCGGGAATAGATGTCGCGGCCCTGGTCGTCGGTGCCGAACCACCAGGTCCAGCTCGGCGGCTCTTCCGCGTTCATCAGGTTGGCGTCGAGGACAGGATCGGTGTGCGCCAGCCAGGGCGCGAGCAGCCCGACCAGGATCGCGAGCGCGAACAGCGCGCCGCCGATGATGAGATTGGCGCGGAGCTTCATGCGTACCTGATCCTGGGATCGATCACGCCGTAGAGCACGTCGATCAGCAGATTGATCGCGAGAAAGGCCAGCACCACTACGAGAATGGAGCCCTGGACGGCGGGAATGTCGCGCTGCAGGACGCTATCGACCAGCAGCGAGCCGATGCCGGGCCATGAGAACAGCTTCTCGACCACGACCGCCTGCCCCATCAGCGCGCCGAACTGCAGCCCGACAGTGGTGAGAATGATGACGAGCGCGTTGCGCATCACGTGCCATTTGACGACCCGCGTCTCGCTCATGCCCTTGGAACGCGCGGTGCGGACGAAATCGGCCGTCATGATCTCGAGCACGGCGGCGCGCGTCGTGCGGGCAAACAGCGCCATCGGCGAGACGCCGAGGGTCACCGCCGGCAGAAGCAGGTATTTCAGCCCGCCATCACCGTAGCCGAAGCTGGGCAGCCAGCCGAGCTTCAACGCAAACAGATACATCAGCACGAGTCCGAGCCAGAACTTGGCGATGGACAGGCCCGACACCGCCACGACCATGGCAAGCGTATCGACGATGCCGCCCGGCCTCAGCGCCGCGACGAAGCCAAGCGGCACCCCGATCACAATCGCGAACGCCATGGCGGTGAAGATCAACTGCAGCGTCGGCCAGGCCCGTTTGGCGATCATGGTCGTGACGGGTTCACGCGTCCGGAACGAGGTTCCGAAATCGCCGGTCGCAAGCTTGGCGATATAGGCGCCGAAGCGGACATAGACGGGATCGTCGAGGCCGAGCTGCTTCTTCATGCGCAGCTCGACCTGCGGATCGGCATCGTCGCTCATGGACGAGACGATGCTGCCGGGAACGACGCTGAACAGCACGAACACCAGCAGCACGACGGCGAGCACGGTCGGAATGGACTGCAGGAGACGGCGGATCAGGAACGAGAGCATCGGCACTTTTCCCCGCTCCCTCCATCGCCCGGTGCGATCGAGGGAGCGCGCGTGTCACTTCGCGGGCGAGGTCTCGTCGACCCAGAGGTCTTCGACGTTCTGGTGGGTCAGCTCCGTCGCGTTCTGTTGAACGCCCTTGAGCCACGGCTGCACGGCCATGACCGCCTTGTTGTAGTTGAAGAACCAGACCGGCGCTTCCTCGTAGAGCAGCGCATTGGCCTTCTGCAGCAGCGCGACGCGCTGCTCAGGAGCGTCAGCCTGCCCGGCCGCGTCGACGATCTTGTCGAACTCGGCATTCCTGAAGTTCATGTAGTTGCAGGCCGATTGCGGCGTCGACGAGTGGAAGCATTTGAGGGCGGCCTGGGCATCCGGGCCGCTCTGCTGGGAATAGATGAAGGCCTGGTAGTCGCCGCTGCGCACCACCTCGGCCAGCACCGCGGTCTCGACCTGCTTGACCTTCGCCTTGATGCCGACCTTGTCCAGCATCGGGATCACGGCCGAGACGATCGGCAGGCCCCAGCTCTCGTTCTGGCTGGTGGTCCATTCGAACTCGAAGCCTTGGGGATACCCGGCCTCGGCCAGCAACTGCTTGGCCTTGGCGGGATCGTAGGGATACGGCTTCATCTCCTTGTCGTAGGCCGGCGAGGTCAGCGGCAGCCAGCTGGTGGCGCGATAGGCCTTGCCCTTGACCAGCTTGTTGATGATCAGATCGGTATCGATCGCGTAGTTGATCGCCTGCCGGACGCGCTTGTCGGTGAACGGCTTGAACGAGGGATTCATGCCCATGTAGCGCGTGAACACCTCGGCGACTTCGACGATGGTGCCCTTGAGATTGGCATCGGACTGGTAGGCCACGTACTGCGCCGGCCCGAGCACGGACGTGTCGATCTCCTTGTTGCGGAAGGCGACGTCGCGCGCGGCGGCCTCGGCCATGATCGACACGACGATCTTGTCGGCGTAGGGCTTGCCGGGCTTGTAGAAGCGGTCCCAGCGCTCCAGCACGATGCGCGATCCCGGCACGTGCTCGACGAACTTGAACGGTCCGAGGCCGATCGGCTTCTGGATGAAGCTGTCCTTGGCGGCTTCGTCGGCAGGATAGATCGACGTCAGCGCGGTGAAGAAGTAGAAACCGGGATCGACCTTCTCGGTCAGCTTCATCTCGAGGGTGAAATCGTCGATCTTCTTCAGGCCGGAGATCTCCTTGGCCTGGCCCTTCTCCACCGCCGCCGCGCCTTCGATCACGCGGACGAAACGTGCGCCGGGAAAGGCCTTGGTGCCGTCCATGATCCGGGTAAAGGACCAGATCACGTCATCGGCGGTCATCTTGCGGCCGTTGTGGAAATAGGCGTCGTCGCGCAGCTTGAAGGTGTGAACGAGGCCTCCGCCCGAGACCACGTCTTCCTTGGCAAGCTCCAGCACCGGCTTTCCTTCCGCGGAATTCCAGATGTAGAGCGAGCGATGCAGCGCCTTGGCGTAGATCTCGTCCTGGGCGCGCTGGGTGGTGTGAATGTCGAGGCTGGTGAAGCTCGAGCCGTAGGGCGCCGTCATGCGGATGGTTCCGCCCTTGCGCGGCGTCTGGGCCTCTGCCGAGGCGGCGAGTGCCAGCCCCAAACCAGCAACGATCGCAATCTTCCTCAACATCTTATGTCCCCCACCAACGCAGGTGTTTCGATCAGAGATTTGATCATTCGTAGCCCGTCGAACGCAAGCTTCGATTTGATGCCACGTGATGCCGGTTCCTGAGGCAGCGACAAGCTCGTGGACCGGGTTGCATCCCCCGGCGATGCAAGTTGCCGATTGACGCGGTGCATCATCGCGTGACCGGGAGCAGTGAACATTTTTCGCGATCAGCGCGACCAAGCTCAGGATCGTTATCTGAGCCCAGGGAATCGCGGAAAAATGGGATCGCGGAAGAGATGAAGCGCCGAATTTTAGGTGTTTTGCTCGCGGGCAGTCTGGTCGCCGCGGCGGCTATGCTCGCAAGCCCGGTCGCGGCCGGTCTCGGCCGGGATCGCGACGCGGACAGCATCCGCTTTGGTTGGAGCCGCACCTCCGGCGCGAACGACTACCTCGACCAGACCTGGTGGGCGGTCAGGAGTCACGACACTGCGGATAATGTCGTCGAACGGCTGCTCAGCATCCCCGTCGGGATGATCGCGCGCGGCGCAGGCGCGGGTTTCGAGGCCAAGCTCGCCGAGGTCACCGGCCTGCCGCTGCCCGAGGGCTGGGCCCTCGCGACGGCGAAGAGTTCGCCCCAGATCAATTCGATCTACGCCGAGACGCCGCGCGATCTCGCAGCCGTGCTCGGCTTCTACCGCGACGCACTCGGCAAGCGCGGCTGGACCGAGGCTGACGGCGCGGTCGTCGCACCCGACAGGGCGGTGATCACCTTCAGGACGGGCGCCGGACTGGCCCTGCTCCGGCTGTCCCGTCAGGACGACAAGACCATCACCGAGCTGTCGCGGCGCAAATTCGTCCCGGCGACTGGCGGCCTGCTGCCGAAGCCGGGGCAAGTGAGGCTGATCCTCGGCAACAAGACGGATGAAGCGGCTGATATCACCGTCGCCGAGCAGACGATCAGGCTGGCAGCGCACGCCGGCGAGAAACTGACGGACTCCGACACCGCCGCCGGCGAATTGCCGGGCGGCCAAAGGATCGATCTGCCGCCCGGCACATACAAGGTCACTCTGAAGGTGGACGGGAGCGCGATGCAAAGCCGGGAGTTCGAGGTCGCGGCCGGCGAGACCTTGGGTCTGCTGGCCGGCTCCGACGGCGTCCTGCTGCCGCTACGGCTTTATTAGAGCCCTGCTCGTCTCTCCCCCCGTCATTGCGAGCGCAGCGAAGCAATCCAGACTGCCGCCGCGGAATGAGTCTGGATTGCTTCGTCGCTTCGCTCCTCGCAATGACGGCGTGTCGAGGCATGGTCCTCGCTATGAGGCCCCTAGCCCGTCAGCTCCGGCTGCCATTCCCGCAATTTCCGCGCGGCCCCCGTAATGTCGGCGATCGTCCGGAACGCCGGCGCCTCCACCATCATCCCCCGCGCGAGCCGCACGGCGCGGGCTTCGCTGATCGCCCGTCTCCTGGGGTCCTCGATCAGCTCGAAATCGATGTTGTGCGCGAGGCCGAAAATGCGGCGGATGATTTTGGCGGCGGCAAAGCCGACGGTGTCGGTGAACAGGCGCTGCATGTAGGCCTGCCGCTCGGCCTCCAGGCGCAAGGCGCCCTTGTCGCCGGCGAACAGTGAGACCGGATAGGCATCGCCGGTCGGCCCGGTGCGCCAGAGGTCGAGGAATTTGCGTGCGAACTCGTTCCAGACCTTGTCGACCGTCTCCAGCACCCAGGACTCGAACGCAGCCCGCTCGCCCTGCGTGCGCTCATGGCCTGCGGAGGCGAAATAGGCCATCAGCAGATTGGCCAGCACCGCGCCGACGTCGAACCCCATCGGGCCATAGAACGCAAATTCCGGGTCGATGACCTGCGTCTGGCTGTCGGCGACCATGATCGAGCCGGTGTGGAGGTCGCCGTGCAGCAGCGCCTCCGGGCTTGCCATGAATTTCAGCTTCAGCCGGGAGATCGCGACATGCAGCTCCATGTCGTCGCGAAGGGCAGCGGCGAGGCCATCGAGGTAAGGCGCGGTCCAGCGGTTCTGCTCGGCGATGCGGTAGGGATCGGTGAAGATCAGATCCTCGGTGATCTTGCAGAGAGCATGGTTGCCTGCAAAGGCCGCGATGGCCTCCTTCTTCTCGGCGGCCGGCTGGGCGAGGTCCGAGGTGAAGAACAGCGTTCGCGCCATGAAGGTGGTGATGTCGTCCACGAACCCGGGATATTGCGTTGCGGCGACCAGCCCCTTGCGCATGATGATGTGGGGCTCGAGCAGCTCCATCACCGTCAGCGCCAGGTTTTCGTTGTGGTGCAGCAGCGTCGGCACGAGGCCGGGGGCGAGCTGCGCCTGCCGCGACAGCGCCAGATATTCGTAGTGCGCCCGCGACAACGGCAGCGGCCAGCTTTCGCCGACGAGGCGGACATAGGGCAGCGCCTGCTTCACGGCGACGCCGCCCTTCGCGCCCTTGACGATGAAGACGAGGTTGAGATTGCCGTCGCCGACCTCGGTGATCGACCAGGCAGCCGGTTCGCCGCCGAGCAGCGCCTTCAGGTCCGGAAGGCCCGCGAGATAGTCCCGCAGGGCCGCTTCATGCAGAATCCGATAATCCCCCGCGCGCGGTTCGGCCATGACGATCCCATCCCATGTGCGGGCCGGACCGTTACTCCCGCTCCAGGAAGCTCGAGCCGATCTCGCCCTTTCTTTTGATCGGATCGTAATCACAATAAACGCCGTCCGCCACCAGCGTGTAGCTGGCGACGACGTTGTATTTGTCCAGCTTGACCGAGTTCAGTCCGATCACCGAGGTGCTCTTGCCGCCGTTCCACTTGAACGGCGTCGAGCTCTTGGCCTGCTCGCAGGCCATCACCGCGTCGTTGAAGACATAGCCCTCGACGAACGCCTTCAGGGTACGCACCTGCACCGCCATCTTCCATTCGAAATATCCGATGGCCCCGAGGCCGGCGACGATCAGCACCAGAAGCGCAACGACGATCCTTTGAAAAGTCATTCGTTCCCCCAACAACCACGCAACGGGAAAATCCAGCGAAGAATAGCTAGAACGGCATACCCATCAATTTGGACAGCCGTTCGATCGAGAGATAGCCGGCGTGATAGGCCAACATGCCGAGGCCGTAGACGATCGCCGAGATGATCGTGGTCCAGATCAGCTTGCGGCCCATCCGCGTCAGGATCGGCGCGCCGGGGTCGGTGCCGGGCGCGCCCACGCCGTCCTCGTGCTGGCTGCGCACGCCGAACGGCAGCGTCAGGAACAGCGCGACCCACCAGATGACGAAGTAGATCGCAATCGCGGTCGAGATCTGGATGGCCATGGGGCGGCCTTACGCCTGCTCGATTTCGACGAGGGCGCCGGAAAAATCCTTCGGGTGCAGGAACAGCACCGGCTTGCCATGGGCGCCGATCTTCGGCACGCCGTCGCCGAGCACCCTCGCCCCCTCCTTCACCAGCGTGTCGCGGGAGGCGATGATGTCCACCACCTCGTAGCAGACATGGTGGATGCCGCCGTCCGGGTTGCGCTCGACGAATTTGGCGATCGGCGAGGCCTCGCCTAACGGCTCGATGAACTCGATCTTGGTGTTGGGCAGGGTCGCGAACACGGTGATGACGCCATGCTCGGGCAACGGCACGGCTTCCGAGATCTGGGCGCCGAACGCGGTGCCGTAGATCTTCGCGGCCTTGACGGCATCCCTGGTCGCGATCGCGACATGGTTGAGGCGACCCAGCATGTTTCTTCTCCCTCAGCGCATGATCCGGACTGGGCGAAGCGACCCGCCCGCGAGATCATGCCTACGCGATTACACTGTCAGAACGTGTACCAGACAGGGGGGCTTTTTGCCCCAATGTTCGTTGATGACGGCCCGGACAGCGCGTCGCACCGACTCGCCCAGCGCGTCGGGATCCCGGCGGCGCGCCTTCGGCAGCCCCTCGATCGTGGACATCACGGCGTCGAAGACCAGGTCGTCGAAGGTCTCGCCCGCCCGATTCTTCTCGGGAATGCCGACCAGATCGACCTCGGGCTCGTCGGCGAGCTCGCCCTGCGCTGTCATGGCGATGGCGACGAAGGCGCAGCCGGAGAAGGCCATGCGCCGCCGCTCGACCACGGCGCGGGATTTGGAATCCTCCAGGATCGTGCCGTCCTTGTAGAGCCGGCCCGACGGCACCTCGCCGACGACGCCGGGATCGCCGGGGCCGAGCTTGACGAGGTCGCCGTTGCGGCAGACCAGCACGCGCGGCACGCCGGCGGCGCGCGCGAGCTTGGCATGCTCGTGCAGATGCAGGGCCTCGCCATGAACGGGGATCAGGAGCTGCGGCTTCACCCAGGAGATCAGGTCGCGCAGCTCGTCGCGGCGCGGATGGCCGGAGACGTGGACCAGCGCGTCGCGATCGGTGATGATTTCGACGCCCTGGAGCACCAGATTGTTGATGATCGAGCCGACCGCCTTCTCGTTGCCGGGAATGGTGCGCGAGGAGAAGATGACGCTGTCGCCGCGGTTCAGCGTGATCTCGGGGTGGTCGTCATTGGCGATGCGCGCCAGCGCGGCGCGCGGCTCGCCCTGGCTGCCGGTGCACAGCGCCAGCACCTTGTCCTGCGGCAGGTGGCCGTAGACCTCGGGCGAACGGAAATTCTGCACGCCCTCGAGATAGCCGGTCTCGCGCGCGACCTGCACCACGCGCTCCATGGCGCGGCCGACCACGACGACCTCGCGGTCGGCGGCCCTGGCGGCGTCGGCGACCGCTTTGACGCGGGCGACGTTGGAGGCGAAGGTCGTGACCGCGACGCGGCCCTTGGCGGACTTCACGAGGTCGATGATGGTCTTGGCGACCTCGGCTTCGGAAGGAGAACGGCCATCGCGCACGGCGTTGGTGGAATCGCCGATCAAGGCGAGCACGCCCTCCTCGCCGAGTTCGCGCAGCCGCTTCTCGTCGGTCGGCGCGCCCAGTGTCGGGGTCGGGTCGATCTTCCAGTCACCGGTGTGCAGCACGATGCCGGCTTCGGTGTGGATCGCGAGCGCATGCGCTTCCGGGATCGAATGCGCGACAGGGATGAACTCGACGTTGAACGGGCCGATATCGACGCGCCCGCCGGATGGCACCACGGTCACCGGGATCTCCGGCGCGTTGCGCTCGGCGGCGCATTTGGCCTCGAACAAAGCGGCGCTGAACTTGGTCGCATAGATCGGGCATTTCAGCTTCGGCCAGAGATCGATGATGGCGCCGAAATGGTCCTCATGGGCGTGCGTCAGCACGAGGCCCATCAGGTTCTTGCGTTCTTTCTCCAGGAAGGAGATGTCGGGCATGATCAGGTCGATGCCCGGCAGGTGCTCCTCGTCGCCGAAGGAGACGCCGAGATCGACCGCGAGCCAGGAGCGCTGGTGGCGGTTGCCGAGGCCATAGATCGACAGGTTCATGCCGATCTCGCCGACGCCGCCGAGCGGCGCAAATACCAGTTCGTCCGGCCTTGCCATCACGCAGCTCCCACGGAACGGGCCGGACCAAAGAACACCTCACCTGCAGCGACGGGCACGCGCCGGCCCTCCGCGGTGCGGACGATCAGGCAGCCGGTGTCGTCGATGGTGTCGAAAATGCCTTCCAGCGTCGTCGTCCCCGTGTTGATCGCCACGTGCTCACCAAGACCGGCGGCGCGCGCCAACCACAGTTTACGGATCTCGGCAAAGCCGCGGCCATTGTCCCATATGCCACGAAACTCGACCCAGGCATCCGTCAGGGCCGTGAACAGCTCCTCCGCGCTGATCTGGACGCCAAGGGCGGCCAGCGACACGGCGGGCGTCGGCGTGCCCTCGGGCGCGGCGACGACGTTGGTGCCGATGCCGGTCACGATGGCGAGGCGATTGCCGACGGCCTCCGCTTCGAGGCCGATGCCGACAAGCTTCTTGCCGTTGGCAAGGACGTCATTCGGCCATTTCAGGGCGTAGCGGGGTCGGCCCTCGCCGAGCCGCATCGCGGCCTCGAGGCTGACCTTCTCGAGAGCGGCCTCCTCCGCCAGCCCCGCCGCAAATCCGATCGTGGCGGCGACCGCGGGCGCGATGTCCAGGACTTCAAGGACGCTGGCCGCGAGATTGCCCTTCGGGGCGATCCAGGCGCGCTGGCGGCGGCCGCGGCCGGCGGTCTGTTCCGAGGTGACGAACCACATCGGGCCGCGTTCGCCGGCCCTCGCATGCTCGATCGCGTCGGTGTTGGTCGAGCCGGTCCGTTCGAAAGCCGCGAGCCTGTAGCCCGCGGCCTGTGCGCGAGGACCGAGCGCGAACCCCATCCTAGAACAGCGACTTTGCCGCAGCGGAGGCGACGCTCACCACCGGGCCTGCGATCAGCGCGAACAGGATGTTGAACACGCCCGCAACCGCTAGCACCGTCTTCACCTCGACGCGCACCGGATCGACCTGGCCGGCCGGCTCGTCGAAGTACATCGTCTTGACGATGGCGAGGTAGTAGTAGGCGCCGACGACGCTGGAGAGCACGCCGATCACGGCAAGCGTGAACAGGTTCGCCTTGATGGCCGCGACGAAGACGTACCATTTCGCGAAGAAGCCGGCGAGCGGCGGGATGCCGGCAAGCGAGAACAGCAGCATCGCGAACATGAAGGCGAGCAGCGGATTGGTGCGCGACAGGCCGGCGAAATCGCTGATCTGCTCGACCGCCTGGCCGTTGCGCTTCATGGCGAGGATGATCGAGAACGAGCCGAGCGTCATCGCGACATAGATCACGATGTACATCAGGACGCCCTGCGCACCCTCGACCGTGCCGGAGGCTAGGCCGACCAGGGCGAAGCCCATGTGGCCGATCGAGGAATAGGCCATCAGGCGCTTGATGTTGGTCTGGCCGATCGCGGCGAAGGAGCCGAGCACCATCGAGGCGATCGACACGAACACCAGGATCTGCTGCCACTGCGAGACGATGCCGGGGAATGCGGTCAGCGTGACGCGGGTGAAGACGGCGAGCGCGGCCACCTTCGGCGCCGAGGCGAAGAAGGCGGTGACCGGCGTCGGGGCGCCTTCATACACGTCCGGCGTCCACATGTGGAACGGCACCGCCGAAACCTTGAAGCAGAGGCCCGCGAGCAGGAAGACGAGGCCGAACACGAGGCCGATATTCGAGACCGTCGCGGCCGCGGCAATGCCGGTGAAACTCACAGTGCCGGTGAAGCCGTAGATCAGCGAGGCGCCGTAGAGCAGCATGCCCGAGGACAGCGCGCCGAGCACGAAGTATTTCAGGCCGGCTTCGGTCGACTTGGCGTTGTCGCGGTTCGAGGACGCGACGACGTAGAGCGCCAGCGACATCAATTCGAGGCCGAGATAGAGCGAGATCAGGTCGCCGGCCGAGATCAGCACCATCATGCCGAGCGTCGAGAGCAGCACCAGGATGGCGTATTCGAAGATGCGGCGCGACGGGTCGGCCAGGAACTCGGTCGACAGGATCAGGGTCACCGCCGAGCCGATCAGCGCCAGGATCTTCATGAAGCGTGCGAAGTCGTCGACGATGAAGCTGCCGCCGAAGGTGACCTGCTTGCCCGCGGGCAGCATGTATTCGAGCACGCCGACTACGACGAGAAGCAGCACGGCCAGCGAGGTGACGACCTTGGTCGTCCCCTCCCCGCGATAGGCCCCGAGCATCAGAAGCGCCATGGCGCCGATCGCGAGCACGAGCTCGGGCAGCACCGGCGCCAGTTGATAACCTGCAGTCGAAAAGCTCATGGCGATATCCTGACCTGCCCGATCACTGGAGCAGTGCGGCGGCCTTCACGGCCGTCACAGCGGTGTTGTAATTGTTGACGAGTTGCTGGACCGAGGCGGCCGACATGTCGAGCACCGGCTTCGGATAGACGCCGAACAGGATCGTCAGCGCGATCATCGGGAACAGTATCACGCATTCGCGCAAGGTGAGATCCTTCATGCTCGCCAGCGACGGCTTGACCAGCGCCCCGAACACGACCTTTCGGTAGAGCCACAGCGCATAGCCCGCCGAGAGGATCACGCCGAAGGTGGCGAAGAACGCGGTCGGGATCGAGACCTTGAAGGTGCCCAGCAGCGTCATGAACTCGCCGACGAAGCCGCTGGTGCCGGGCAGACCGACATTGGCCATGGTGAAGATCATGAAGGTCATCGCGTAGAGCGGCATCCGGTTGACGAGGCCGCCATAGGCCGCGATCTCGCGGGTGTGCAAGCGGTCGTAGACGACGCCGACGCAGAGGAACAGCGCGCCGGAGACGATGCCGTGCGAGATCATCTGGAACATGCCGCCCGCGACGCCCTGCATGGTGCCGGCGAAGATGCCCATGGTGACGAAGCCCATATGCGCCACCGACGAGTAGGCGATCAGCTTCTTCATGTCCTCCTGCATCAAGGCCACCAGCGAGGTGTAGATGATGGCGATGGCCGAGAGCGTGAACACAAACGGCGCGAAGTCGTGCGAGGCCAGCGGGAACATCGGCAGCGAGAAGCGCAGGAAGCCGTAGCCGCCCATCTTCAGCAGGATCGCGGCAAGGACCACGGAGCCCGCGGTCGGCGCCTCGACGTGCGCGTCGGGAAGCCAGGTGTGCACCGGCCACATCGGCATCTTCACCGCGAAGGAGGCGAAGAAGGCCAGCCAGGCCCAGGTCTGCAAGGACCGCGGCACGGCGGTGTGCATCAGGGTCGGGATGTCGGTGGTGCCGCCGTTCCAGTACAGCGCCATGATCGCGAGCAGCATCAGCACCGAGCCGAGCAGCGTGTACAGGAAGAACTTGAACGACGCGTAGACCCGGCGCGGACCGCCCCAGACACCGATGATCAGGAACATCGGGATCAGGCCGCCCTCGAAGAACAAATAGAACAGCACGAGATCGAGCGCCGAGAAGGTGCCGATC
>Ga0207426_1000576_pt1 | contig 49162 bp, 46 predicted proteins | sample AraplaMF_Cvi_mMS_FD_184265 | JGI IMG/M metagenome (GOLD analysis project Ga0207426, IMG submission 184265) | Arabidopsis root microbial communities from the University of North Carolina, USA - plate scrape MF_Cvi_mMS (SPAdes) (version 2) | ecosystem: Host-associated > Plants > Roots > Endosphere... | reverse complement strand
CCAGGACGAGCCGAGCCAGTCGTGGAAGCGGATCCGCCCCTCGGTGGTCTCGACTTCGAAATCGGGCGCGTCCTCACCAATCGCGAGCGGTCCGGCCATTTTTACCTCCAGTTATCGTTAATTTTGGAATTTTACCGTGCCGCGAGGCTGGTGTCATCAGGAGCCTTGTCGCAAGGGGGCCTGTCACCTCGTTGACACACGCAGGGCGCGACCCGATGATGCGCGCGTCTTGCCGGGGTGCCCGAATGGGGGCTGAGAGGCGCGTCAGCGTCAACCCGACGAACCTGATCCGGGTCATGCCGGCGGAGGGAGCGCGAGACGACGCCTCAGGCATCGGCACGTCCACCCCTTCCGCCCCCGCTTCGACCCAGCGGAGGAAATGCGATGCGCCTGTTTGCCGCCGTCCTGCTGACGGCCCTGACCTCCGCCCTTGCCGGGTCAGCTTCGGCCGAGACCCCGGTGCTGAAGGTCTACACCTACGAATCCTTCACCGCCGAATGGGGCCCGGGGCCGCAGGTGAAGAAGGCCTTCGAGGCCGAATGCGGCTGCACGGTCGAGTTCACCTCGGTCGAGGACGGCGTTGCCCTGCTGTCGCGGCTGAAGCTGGAGGGCAAGTCCAGCCAGGCGGATGTGGTGCTGGGCCTCGACACCAACCTGACCGCCGAGGCCACCGCGACCGGCCTGTTCGCCCCGCATGGCCAGAAGCTCGACGGGCTGTCGCTGCCGGTGGCCTGGACCGACCCGGTCTTCGTGCCCTTCGACTGGAGCTACTTCGCCTTCGTCTACGACAAGACCAAGGTGCCGAACCCGCCCAAGAGCCTGCACGACCTGGTGGAGAACAGCGACCTGGAGCTGACCATCCAGGATCCGCGCACCAGCACGCCGGGCCTCGGCCTGCTGCTCTGGGTCAAGCAGGTGTACGGCGACAAGGCGCCGGAGGCCTGGGCGAAGCTGAAGCCGCGGATCCTCACCGTCACCCCGGGCTGGAGCGAGAGCTACGGCCTGTTCCGCAAGGGCGAGGTGCCGATGACCTTCAGCTACATCACCTCGCCGCCCTATCACGTGATCGCCGAGAACGACAGCAATGTCGGCGCCGCGGTGTTCAGCGAAGGCAACTACCTGCAGGTCGAGGTCGCGGCCAAGCTGGCCTCGTCCCAGCACCCCGAGCTGGCCGACAGGTTCCTGGCCTTCATGCTGACCCCGGCTTTCCAGGACCTGCTGCCGACGACGCAGTGGATGTATCCGGCGGTGACACCGAAGGCCGGGCTGCCGGACGCCTACAAGGCGCTGCCGGCCCCGGCCAAGGCGCTGCTGTACCCGCCGCAGGAGGTCGCGGCCAACCGCGCCGCCTGGATCGCCGAATGGCTGCAGGCGACCAGTCGTTGACCGAACGCAGGTTGGGTTCGCACTCCGCGAACCCGACACCTGGCGGCGGGACCGGCGTGTTGGGTTCGCCACGGCGAACCCAACCTACCCGGCAGGGCTTTTCGTCCATCCCCGGCCTGCTGGCGCTGCTCGTCATCCTGGCGTTGATCGGCACCGCCACGACCGGCTTGGTCCGCGCCGCGTCGGAGCTGAACCTGCTGTCCGTCTGGGCCGATCCCTATCTCTGGTCGGTGCTGCGCTTCACCGCGCTGCAGGCTGGGCTGTCGGCGCTGATCAGCGTCGCCATCGCCATCCCGGTGGCCCGCGCGCTGTCGCGCCGGCGCTTCCCCGGCCGCACCCTGCTGCTGCGCCTGTTCGGCCTGCCGATGATCGTCCCGGCGGTGGCCGGCGCCTTCGGGATTCTGACCGTGTTCGGGCGCTCCGGCCTGCTGGCCGACCTGTTCGCGGCGCTGGGGCTGCCGATCAGGCCCAACATCTACGGCCTGACCGGCATCCTGCTGGCGCATGTGTTCTTCAATATGCCCTTCGCCGTGCGCGTGCTGCTGGCGGCTTGGGGCACGATCCCGGCCGAGAGCTGGCGCCTGGCGTCGATGCTGGGGCTGCGCGGTGCCGACCTGTTCCGGCTGGTCGAATGGCCGATGCTGCGGCGCCAGCTGCCCGGCTTGCTCGCCCTGGTCTTCCTGCTGTGCTTCACCAGCTTCGCCGTGGTCCTGACCCTCGGCGGCGGCCCGGCCTCGGCCACCATCGAGATCGCAATTTATCAGGCGCTGCGCTTCGACTTCGATCCTGGCCGCGCCGTCGCCCTGTCGCTGCTGCAGGTGGCTCTGTGCGCCGTGCTGGTGCTGGCGGCGATGCGGCTGACCGGCCGGGTCGCCGATGAGGGCGGCATCGGCCGCCCGGTGCTGCGCGACGACGGACGCGGCACGACGGCCCGCACGATCGACACGGTGGTGCTGGCCCTGGCCGCCGGCTTCGTGCTGATGCCGCTGGCCGCGATCCTGGTCGAAGGGCTGGGCGGCATCGGCAAGCCGATCCTGGTCAGCGCCGCCCTGTGGCAGGCCGCTGGGCGCAGCCTGGCCGTGGCCCTCGGCGCCGCCACGCTGGCCCTGGTTCTGGGCTGGGCGCTGGCGCACAGCATCGCCGTGCTGCGCATCAGCCGCAGGCGCCGCCGGCTGGCGCGGCTGTTCGAGCTCAGCGGCACGGTGGTGCTGGTGGTGCCGCCGCTGGCGCTCGGCGCCGGCCTGTTCGTCATGCTGCTCGGCACCGCCGACCTGCGGCGCTGGGCGCTGCCGATCGTCGCCATGGTCAACGCCCTGATGGCCCTGCCCTTCGTGCTGCGCCTGCTGGTCGGCGCCGCCGAGCTGGCGCAGCACCGCCACGGGAGGCTGGCCGACAGCCTCGGCCTGTCCGGCTGGGCCCGGCTTCGCTTGGTGGAATGGCCGCTGCTGCGCCGCCCGGCCGGCTTCGCCCTGGCGATCGCGGCGGGCCTGGCCTTCGGCGACCTCGGCGCCGCCGCGCTGTTCGGCGGCGACGGCAACCAGACCCTGCCGGTGCTGGTGGCGCAGCTGCTCGGCGCCTACCGGCTGCAGGAGGCGTCGACCGTCGTGCTGCTGCTGGTGCTGATGGGGCTGGCCCTGTTCGGCCTGATCGAAAGGATCTTCGGTGGCCACACGCGCGATTGAGATCGAGGCCCTGGCCTATCGCTACGAGGCGATGGAGATGCGCTTCGACCTGGCGGTCGAGGCCGGCGCCTTCGTCGTGCTGTTCGGACCCAGCGGCGCCGGCAAGAGCACGCTCCTGAACCTGATCGCCGGCTTCGAGGCGCCCTCGTCCGGCAGCTTGCGCCTGCTCGGCCGCGACGCGCTGGGCCTGCCGCCGGCGGCCCGGCCGGTCACCACCCTGTTCCAGGACCACAACCTGTTCCCACACCTCACCGCCGCGAAGAACGTGGCGCTGGGCCTGCATCCCGGGCGGCTGAGCCCGTCCGAGGCGGCGCGGGTGCAAGAGGCGCTGGCCCATGTCGGCCTGGACGGGCTGGAGACGCGCCGGCCGGCGGAGCTGTCCGGGGGCGAGCGCCAGCGCGTCGCTTTGGCCCGCAGCCTGGTGCGCGACCGCCCGATCCTGCTGCTGGACGAGCCCTTCGCCGCGCTCGGGCCGGCACAGCGGCGCGAGATGGTCGGGCTGGTCGACCGGCTGCGGCAGGAGCGCGGCCTGACCGTGCTGATGGTCAGCCACCAGCTCGACGCTCTGCCCGGCATCGACGCTCAGGCCGCCTTCATCGAGGACGGCCGCATCGCCGCCACCGGCCCGGCGACCGAGCTGCTGACCCGCCCGCCATTGCCGGAGATCGCCGACTATCTCGGCTATGTGGGGCCTGTCGGTGGTTGAGAGGCCTTAACCCCTTCTGTCAATGCCGGGCTTGACCCGAGGATGGCAGTTGGGGAACGGAGTGGCGTCCTGCCCCATCCCCTTATGCCCCCGCGTAGAACACCAGCGACACCAGCACGAACAGCGGCAGCAGGATGCCGCAGGACCAGGCCATGTAGCCGAAGAAGCTGGGCATGGCGACGCCGCGCTCCTCCGCGATCGACCGCACCATGAAGTTCGGCGCGTTGCCGATATAGGTGTTCGCGCCCATGAACACGGCGCCGGCGGAGATGGCGCCGAGCGTCGTCGCCCAAGCCCCCATCAGTTGCTGCGGATCGGCCCCGGCCATGTTGAAGAAAACGAGATAGGTCGGCGCGTTGTCGAGGAAGCTGGACAGCGCCCCGGTCAGCCAGAAATAGGCCAGGTTGTTCGGCTCTCCGGTGCCGCCGACCAGGTCGACCAGATGGGCCAGCGCCCCGCCACGGCCGGCGCGCAGGATTGCGATCGCCGGCACGATGGTGACGAAGATCGTGGCGAACAGCTTGCCGACCTCGACGATCGGGAACCAGCTGAAGTCGTTCAACCGCCGGCTCTCCCGGCTGGTCAGAACCCAAGACAAGCCGATAATCGCCAGCAGCAGCAGGTCGCGGATCAGATTCTCCAACGCCACCGGCACGTGATAGACGGTCAACGTCACGCCCGGCTTCCAGACGCCACTCAGCAGCACCGCGCCGATGATTCCGGCCAGCAGCAGCAGGTTGACGCCGCCCTCGAGGCCGAACGGCACGCGCGGCTCCGGCGGCCCCTCGCGCAGATCGGGCTCGCGCCGGAACAGCACAGTGTCGAGGGCGACGTAGAGCCCCAGCAAGATCGCCGAGCAGACCAACATCGGCAGCAGCAGGTGCTGCGTCGGCCAGAAGAACGACACGCCCTGCAGGAAGCCGAGGAACAGCGGCGGGTCGCCCAGCGGCGTCAGCGCGCCGCCGATATTGCCGACCAGGAAGATGAAGAACACCACGGTGTGGACGCGGTAGCGCCGGTTCTCGTTGGCACGCAGCAGCGGCCGGATCAGCAGCATGCAGGCACCAGTGGTGCCCATCCAGCTGGCGATCGCCGTGCCGACGAACAGGATGCCGAGATTGACCGCCGGAGTGCCGACCAGCGTGCCCTTCAGCCGCACGCCGCCGGCGACGACGAACAGGGCCGCCAGCAGGATGATGAAGGGCAGGTACTCGGTCAGCGCGACGGTCAGCACCTCGTACAGCGCCAGCTCGGCGCCATGGACCACGGCGAAGGGCAGCAGGAAGGCCAGGCCCCAGAAGGCCGCGACCTTGCCGAAGTGATGATGCCAGAATTGCGGCCGCACCAGCGGGACCAGCGCGATCGACAGCAGGATGCCGATGAAGGGGATGATCCAGGCCAGGCCAAGCTGGGATCCGTCCAGATGCGGCGCTCCCTCGGCGGCCGCCCGGGCCGGTGCGATCGACATGAAGAAAGTCGCCCCTGCCGCCACAACTCCCAGGCGGCGGCAGGCATGTCGAAACACCGGCATGAACATCTCTTCTTGGGTTTATGGTTTTAGGCGGCTGGAGTATGGCGGCGCAGGCCGAAGCAGCCAACCTTTTCCAGGCTCGGCAGATATGCTTCGACCGACGCGCCCAAGGTAGGGTTGTCGCATGCCGCGGCGCACACTAGCTTCCAGGGAATCGCGCAAGCCGGCGCAAGACGAAGGGACCGTGCCATGGAAATGACGGGCGAGCATCGGATCGCGGCACCGCGGTCGGTGGTCTGGGAGGGGCTGAACGACCCCGAGGTGCTGCGCCGGTCGATTCCCGGCTGCGACACGCTGGAGAAGACCTCGCCGACCGAGATGACGGCAACCGTCACCGCCAAGGTCGGGCCGGTCAAGGCCAGCTTCGGCGGCCAGGTCACCCTGTCCAACCTGAACCCGCCCGAGAGCTACACCATCTCCGGCGAGGGCAAGGGCGGCGCCGCCGGATTCGCCAAGGGCGGCGCCGACGTCAAGCTGGTCGAGGACGGCGACGGCACCCTGCTGCAATACGCCGTGAAGGCCAATATCGGCGGCAAGCTGGCGCAGCTCGGCGCCCGGCTGATCGACGGCACCGCCAAGAAGATGGCCGACGACTTCTTCACCCGCTTCGCCGCCGAGATGGAGCAGCGCGCTGCCGCAGCCCCCGCGCCAACCCCGACTCCGGCGGCCGAGCCCGTGGCCCCCGAGCCGGTTTCGCCCGAGACCCCGGCGCCGATTCCGGTCCCGGGCGAGACGGTGGTGACGCCGCCGAGCCCGGCCGAGGCCCCCAGCTTCGCCACCGCCGAGCCAATTCCCGCCCCCCAGCCGGTGCCCGCCGCGCAGCCGGCGCCGAAGCCCGCCCCGACCGTCGCCCCGCCGCCTCGCCCCGCCCCGCCGCCAGCGGCCGAGGAGCGCCGCGGGGGCTTGAGTCCGGCGGTCTGGATCACGGCCCTGGTCGTGATCGTGCTGGTGCTCTTGTACCTCTATTTATGACTGCGTCCGTAACGCAGGCGGAACGGGACCTTCGGCCCGCTTGACCGATCATCGGACGAAACCTTAGCCTGCCTCCCGGGTGGCCTGATCGGGCACTGCAAGCGGCGTGCAACAGCCGCGGCCAGTGCCCATCGGCCCGACGCCAGCTTGGGAGGATTCTATGACCACCACCGTGACCCTGACGGTGAACGGGAGGTCGGTGACGCGGCAGGTCGAACCGCGCACACTGCTCGTACAGCTTCTGCGCGAACACCTGCAGCTGACCGGGACGCATGTCGGCTGCGACACCAGCCAATGCGGCGCCTGCGTCGTCCATGTCGACGGCCGGTCGATCAAGTCCTGCACCATCCTGGCGGTCCAGGCCGAGGGCAGCTCGGTGACCACGATCGAGGGCCTGGCGGCCGCCGACGGCACGCTGCACCCGATGCAGGAGGCGTTCCGCGAGAATCACGCCCTGCAATGCGGCTTCTGCACGCCCGGCATGGTGATGAGCGCGGTCGACCTGCTGCAGACCAACCCGAACCCGACCGAGCACGAGGTTCGTGACTGGCTGGAAGGCAACATCTGCCGCTGCACCGGCTACCACAACATCGTCAAGGCCGTCCTCGACTGCGCCGCCAAATCCGGCGGCCAGCGCGTCGCGGCCGAATGAGGGGGGCGCGGTCATGGCATCCGACGGCATCGGCGCCCCGCTGCGCCGCAAGGAGGATTATCGTTTCCTGACCGGCAACGGTCACTACACCGACGACATCGATCGCCCCGGCCAGGCCCATGCCTATTTCCTGCGCTCGCCGGTGGCGCATGCCCGGATCCGCGGCATCGACACCAGCGCGGCCGCGGCGGCGCCCGGCGTCATCGCCGTGTTCACCGGCGACGACCTGGCGAAGGACAAGGTCGGCGGGCTGATCTGCGGCTGGCTGGTCAAGTCGAAGAACGGCGACCCGATGAAGGCCGGGCCCCACCCGGCCCTGGCCCAGGGCAAGGTCCGCTATGTCGGCGACCATGTCGCGGTGGTGATCGCCGAGACCAAGGACCAGGCCAAGGACGCGGCCGAGAAGATCAATGTCGATTACGAGGAGCTGCCGGCCGTCGTCGCCACCGACACGGCCCGCAGCGCCGCGTCGCTGGTCCATGACGACATCCCGGCCAACACCGTCTATGAGTGGGAGCTGGGCAACAAGGCCGATGTCGAGGCCGCCTTCGCCCGCGCCGCCCATGTCACCAAGCTGGACCTGCAGAACAACCGGCTGATCCCGAACGCGATGGAGCCGCGGGCGGCGATCGGTGAATACGACCGCGGATCGGACAGCTTCACCCTCTACACCACCAGCCAGAACCCGCATGTGGCGCGGCTGGTGCTGTCCGCCTTCATCGGCATCGCGCCGGAGCACAAGCTGCGGGTGATCGCGCCCGATGTCGGCGGCGGCTTCGGCTCGAAGATCTTCATCTATGCCGAGGAGACGGTCTGCGTCTGGGCGGCGAAGAAGGTCCGCCGGCCGGTGAAATGGACCGGCGAACGCAGCGAGAGCTTCCTGGCCGACGCGCATGGCCGCGACCACGTCACCCATGCCGAGCTGGCGATGGACCAGGACGGTAAGTTCCTGGCCCTGCGCGTCCACACCACGGCCAATCTCGGCGCCTATCTCTCGACCTTCGCCAGCTGCGTGCCGACCTTCCTCTATGCGCCGCTGCTGTCGGGCCAGTACGCCATTCCGGCGATCTATTGCGAGGTCGACGGGGTCTACACCAACACCGCGCCGGTCGACGCCTATCGCGGCGCCGGGCGGCCGGAGGCGACCTACGTCATCGAGCATATCGTCGAGCTGGCGGCGCGTGAGCTGAAGCTGGACCCGGCGGAGCTGCGCCGCCGCAACTTCGTCCAGCCGACCCAGTACCCGTACCAGACGCCGGTGATCATGACCTATGATTGCGGCGACTATCCCAAGGCTCTGGACGAGGCGCTGAAGCTGGCCGACTACGCCGGCTTCCAGGCCCGCAAGGCCGACAGCCAGGGCCGCGGCAAGCTGCGCGGCATCGGCTTCTCCAGCTATATCGAGGCCTGCGGCATCGCGCCGTCGGCCGCGGTGGGATCGCTGGGCGCCGGCGTCGGCCTGTGGGAATCGGCGAAGATCCGGTTCAACCCGACCGGCAACGTGACCGTCCACACCGGCAGCCACAGCCACGGCCAGGGTCATGAGACGACCTTCGCCCAGCTGATGTCGAGCTATCTCGGCGTGCCGGCCGACCAGGTCGAGGTCGTGCACGGCGACACCGACAAGACGCCCTTCGGCATGGGCACCTACGGCTCGCGCTCGCTGGCCGTCGGCGGCTCCGCCATCGTCAAGGCGGCGGAGAAGATCATCGCCAAGGGCAAGAAGATCGCCGCCCATCAGCTCGAGGCGGCCGAGGCCGACATCGAGTTCAAGGACGGCAAGTTCACCGTCGCCGGCACCGACCGGGCCAAGACGATCCAGGAGGTCGCCTTCGCCGCCTATGTCCCGCACAACTACCCCGCGGGTGTGGAGCCTGGGCTGGAGGAAAGCGCCTTCTACGACCCGATCAACTTCACCTTCCCGGCCGGCACCCAGATCTGCGAGGTCGAGGTCGATCCCGACACCGGCGTCGTCACCGTCGCCAACTACACTGCGGTGGACGATTTCGGCCGGGTGATCAACCCGATGATCGTCGAGGGCCAGGTGCATGGCGGCGTGGCCCAGGGCCTGGGCCAGGCGATGCTGGAGAACTGCGCCTATGATCCGGAGAGCGGGCAGCTCCTGACCGGATCCTTCATGGATTACTGCATGCCGCGGGCCGACGACCTGCCGAGCTTCAAGATCGGCATGATCGAGACTATCAACCCCTCCAACCCGCTCGGGGTGAAGGGCTGCGGCGAGGCCGGGGCGATCGCGGCGCCGGCGGCGCTGATGAACGCGATCACCGACGCGATCGGCCGCGACATGAACATGCCGGCGACGCCGGAACGGGTGTGGCGGGCGATCCACACATCCGCTTTGGCGGCCGAGTGAGGAGATAACGACGATGTATGCCTTCAACTACCACAAGGCCTCCTCCGCGGCCGACGCGGTGGCCAAGCTGACCGCCGCCTCCGACGGCAAGTTCCTGGCCGGCGGCATGACCCTGATCCCGACGCTGAAGCAGCGCCTGGCCTCGCCCTCCGACGTCGTCGACCTCGGCGGCGCGGCCGAGCTGAAGGGGATCAAGGAGGAGAATGGCGGCCTCACCATCGGCGCCATGACCACCCATGCCACGGTCGCGGCTTCCGATGTGGTGCAACGGGTGATCCCTGCCCTCGCCGCCCTGGCCGGCGACATCGGCGACGCCCAGGTCCGCAACCGCGGCACGATCGGCGGGTCGGTCGCCAACAACGACCCCAGTGCCGACTATCCCGCGGCGGTGCTGGCGCTGGGCGCCACGGTGCGCACCACCAAGCGCGAGATCGCGGCGGACGACTTCTTCCAGGGCCTGTTCACCACGGCGCTGGCGGAAGACGAGCTGATCATCGCGATCCATTTCCCGAAGCCGGAGAAGGCGGCCTACGTCAAGTTCGACAACCCCGCCAGCCGCTACGCCATGGTCGGGGTGTTCGTGGCGAAGACCGCCGGCGGCATCCGCGTCGCCGTCACCGGCGCGGGGTCGGACGGGGTGTTCCGCTGGGCCGAGGCCGAGCAGGCGCTGTCCGGCAATCCCTCCGCCGCGGCGCTGGACGGGCTGTCGGTGGATCCCGGCGGCATGAATGGCGACATCCACGGCTCGGCCGAATACCGGGCCCACCTCGTCAAGGTGATGGCCAAGCGCGCGGTCCAGGCCGCCGGCTGACGATCTGTCCTGCCGACATCGAAGCCCGCCCCGGTCCTCCGGGGCGGGCTTTTTGTTGCGGCGTTTCGGCTGCATGCTTCGGATGGGAATCGCCGGCACGATCGGCGAGGCTCTTCCCGGAACCGTGATCACCAGCCATTCTCAGGACAATGCTCGACCCCGACGAGATCATCGACTGGCTGCTCGGCCCGGCCCGCGCCCTGCCCTCGCCGGCCCCGCTGTTGCAGGCGCTGGCGGAACGCCTCGTTCAGGCCGGCTATCCGCTCTGGCGCCTGTCCTTCCACCTGCCGCAGTTCCAGCCGCAGGTCAGCGCCGCCGCCTATGAATGGCGCCCGGCACTGGACGAGGTGCGCGAGATCCGGTTCGAGCGCGCGCTGTCGGAGACGCCGACCTACCACCACAGCCCGATGGGAGAGATGCACCGCACCGGGTTGATGGTGCGCCGGCGCCTGGTCGGGCCCGAGGCCGATCTCGCCTTCCCCGTCCTGCAGGAGCTGCGCGACCAGGGCGCCACCGACTATGCGCTGCTGCCGATGCGCTTCGGCACCGACCGCTGGACCACCGGCTTCGGCCTGGCCTCGGACGTGCCGGAAGGGTTCACCGACGAGCAGATCGCCTGCGTCGAGAAGCTCCTGCCCGCGCTCGGCGCCGTCTGCGAGATCATGGTCGACCGGCAGAAGATGATGCAGTTGCTCGACACCTATGTCGGGCGCGAGGCCAGCCGGCGGATCCTGGACGGCGAGATGGTGCGCGGCGGTGCCCGGTCGCTCGAGGCCGTGATCCTGTTCTGCGACATGCGCGGCTTCACCGCCCGGGCCGAGGCGACGCCGCGCGACGCGCTGCTGCAGCTGATGAACGAGTATTTCACCATCGTCGTCGGCGCGGTGCACGGCGCCGGCGGCGAGGTGCTGAAGTTCATGGGCGACGGCATCCTCGCCATCTTCCGTCTCGGCGACGGCGAGGATGCCGCCGAGGCCTGCGCCCGCAGCCTGATCGGCGCGCTGGACGCCTTCGCCGGCATCGACGCCATGAACGTCCGCCGCCAGGCCGAGGGGCTGGACGCGATCGACGCCGGCATCGCCCTGCATGTCGGCGAAGTGATCTTCGGCAATATCGGCGCGCCCGACCGGCTCGACTTCACCGTGGTCGGGCCGGAGGTGAACCGCGCCGCGCGGATCGAGCAGATGACCAAGCTGGTCGGCCGGCGCATCCTGACCTCGTCCCGCTTCGCCGAGCTGAGCCCGGTGCGCCTGGTCTCCGCCGGCACCCGCCGGCTGCGCGGCGTGGCGCAGCCGCAGGAGCTGTTCACCCCGGCCGCCGAGCTGCGCGGCGAGACCATCCCGAACGCGGCGTAGCCCGCTCAGGAGAACAGCGAGCCGCCGTTGACCGCGACCGTCTGGCCGGTGATGTAGCCATTTTCCACGAGCAGCATGACCGCCCGGGCGATCTCGTCTGCCGTGCCGCTGCGGCCGACCGGGATGCGGGCGGCGACGCCCGCCTCGATCAGCGGCTGGCCCATTTCGGTGTCGACCAGGCCCGGCGCCACGGCGTTGACCGTGACGCCCTCCGGCGCCAGCCGCAGCGCATAGCCGCGCGTCAGGCCTTCCAGCCCGGCCTTGGAGGCGGCATAGGCGATGCTGACCGAGCCGGAGCCGATGCGGGCGCCGATCGAGGAGATGTTGACGATCCGACCCCAGCGCCGCGCCCGCATGCCGGGCAGGACGGCCTGGGTGCAGAGGAAGGCGGATTTCAGGTTGACCGCGATGGCACGGTCGAAGTCTTCCTCCGTAATGTCGTCGAGGCCGCGGATCGCCGCCATGCCGGCATTGTTGACCAGGATGTCGATCGGGCCGAGGCGTTCCTCCACGTCGCGGACCATGCCGGCAACGGCGGCGCGGAGCGAGACGTCGGCGCCGAAAGCGGCAGCGCGGCCGCCGCCTTTGCGGATGGTTTCGGCGACGGCCTCCGCCTCCCCGCCGCGCTCGCGATAGTTCACGGCCACGGCCGCGCCTGCCTCGCCCAACGCCAGGGCGACCGCCCGGCCAATGCCGCGCGAGCCGCCGGTGACCAGGGCCACCCGGTTCTTCACATCAGTCATGCCGCATCTAACACCCAAAGTTACCCAGCGGTCGACCCGGTCACCGCCGCCAGCGCCCGCACCAGCTTGTCCAGGTCGGCCTCCCGGGTGAACAGGGACGGCGTCACCCGGATGCACTGGCCGGCCGCCACGCCGGCGCGCCGCACCGTCAGCACGCCATGCGTGTCGCGCAGCGTCGCCACGATCGCGTCGTTCGCCGCCTTGTCGGTCCGCCCCGCCAGCCGGAACGAGGTGATCGCGCCGTAGCTGCCGGCCTCGTCCGGTGTCAGGATCTGGAGATCCTTGAAGCCCTTCACCCGGGACACCCAATAGTCGCGCAGATAGCGTAGCCGCGCCTGCTTGCGCGCGGCGCCGATCTCCTGGTGCAGCGCGATCGCCTGCGGCACCGCCAAAACGGCGGCGAAGTTCACCGTGCCGGTGTGGACGCGGGACCGGACATCGGCCTCCGGCCAGTCCTCGTCACCCATGTCGCGATCGATGTCGGCGATCCGATCCTTGCGGATGTAGAGGAAGCCGACGCCCAGCGGCGCGCCGATCCATTTGTGCAGGTTGAAGCCGACGAAATCGGCGCCCAGCTCGGTCACCCGGAAATCCATCTGGCCCCAGGAATGGGCGGCGTCGACGATCACGTCCACGCCGCGCGTCCTGGCCATCGCCGCGACCTCGGCCACCGGGATCACCAGCCCGGTGCGGTGGCTGATATGGGTCAGCAGCAGCAGCCGCGCCTTGGGATTGGCGGCGAGGGCCTGGGAATAGGCGTCGAGCACGGCCTGGCGCGTCGCCGGCTCCGGCAACGCGAACTTCACCACCTCGACGCCGCGCCGGGCCTTCAGCGCGTTCATCGCATACTGCATCGAATCATAGTCGAGGTCGGAATAGAGCACCGTGTCGCCCGGCTGCAGCCGGTTGTAGTTGCCGATCAGCAGCTGCAGCGCCTCGGTGGCGCCGCGGGTCAGGGCGATTTCCTCCGGCGCCGCGCCAACCGCCGCGGCCACGGCCTGGCGCACGGCCTCGAGGTCCGGGCCGGACTTGGCCCGGGCGTAGAAGGAGTTGTCGCGGTTGACCATGTCGGTCAGGCGCAGATACTCGCGCCGCACCGGCTCGGCCATGATGCCCCAGTAGCCGTTCTCCAGATTGGTGATGTCGCCGGTCACCGCATAGAGCTTGAGCACCTCGTCCCAATAGGCGGTGTTCCGGGCCAGGTCGGCCCCTTCGGGTGCGGCCGGCAGCACGGCGGCGCCGGCAGTCCCGGCGCGGGCCAGCGCGGCCGCGGCGACCAGGCCGCCGACCAGCGTCCGCCGGCGGATCGCGAAGGCAGTGTCGATCATCGGTCTTTCCCCCTCTTCGAGCGCGCGGAAGAGACCATACGGGCGACGACGGATTGACGACGGGGTGGTGACAGCTCAGTGACGGCCCGCGGCACCGCCGGCACTGGCCCCTGCCCGCCCATCCCCGTATCCTGCCTGAAAATTGGGATTCGTCCGATGAACGCTGTTGCCGTGCCGTCCTCCGTCGAGGAGACCCTCGCTTTGCTCTCGCGCGGCGACTATGTCGCCGACCGACCTCTGGCGACCGCGCTGTTCCTGGCCCTGCGGCTGAAGCGGCCGCTGTTCCTGGAGGGCGAGGCCGGGGTCGGCAAGACCGAGATCGCCAAGGTGCTGGCCGCAACGCTGGGCCGGCGCCTGGTGCGGCTGCAATGCTACGAAGGCCTCGACATCGCCGCGGCGGTCTATGAATGGAACTACCAGCGCCAGATGCTGGAGATCCGCCTGGCCGAGGCCGGCGGCGTGCAGGACCGGGACCAACTGGCGAATGACATCTTCGCCGAGCGCTTCCTGATCCGCCGGCCGCTGCTGCAGGCGCTGGAGCCCGACGTCGCCGGCCCGGCCGTGCTGCTGATCGACGAGCTGGACCGCACCGACGAGCCGTTCGAGGCCTTCCTGCTGGAGGTGCTGTCCGACTTCCAGGTGACGATCCCGGAGCTCGGCACCATCAAGGCGGCCGAGCCGCCGATCGTCATCGTCACCTCGAACCGCACCCGCGAGATCCACGACGCGCTGAAGCGCCGCTGCTTCTACCATTGGGTCGACTACCCGAATGCGGAGCGCGAGCGCGCCATCCTGCACGCCAAGGCGCCGGGCACGCCGGAGGCGCTGAGCGCCCAGATCGTCGCCTTCGTGCAGAAGCTGCGCCGGCTGGACCTGTTCAAGCACCCCGGCGTGGCCGAGACGCTGGACTGGGCCCAGGCGCTGACCGAGCTGGACGTGCTGGAGCTCGACCCCGACGTGGTGCGCGACACGCTGGGCACCATCCTGAAGTACCAGGACGACATCGAGCGCATCCAGGGCGCCGAGGCGGCGCGGCTCCTCTCGGAGATGCGGGCGGAGATCAACGCCGCGGCCGCCGCCGCGGTGACGATGCCGGTCTGAGAGTCTCAGAGGACATCGATTGATGGACGCGGCAGAGGCCAAGCGCACGACATTCCAATTCAACGAGGATGACCTGGTCGCCGCGGCAAGACTGCATGTTTGGACAGCCCTCACCAGCTGGAAGACGTTGCTTTTCCTAGTGATTGTCGTCATCGGTGCCGGCGTGATCGTCAGCACCCTTCTATCCGAGGCCGGAACGCCCGATGTCTCGGGGACTGTCGCCACGGCGGTGGTGGGAGTTCCTGCCGTGCTCGCCATCCTGCACTACATGTCCCTGCCGCAGAATGCGCGGCGCATGTATCGCCAGCAGAAGTCGATGCAGGAATCGCTGGCAGTCGAGTGGTCTGACGACGGGATGAATTGGGATGGGCAGACCGGGCATAGCCGGACCCCTTGGAGCCACTATGTGAAATGGTGCGAGGATCGTCGGCTGTTCCTGCTCTATCACTCGGACCGTCTGCACCAGATCCTTCCGAAACGCGTCCTGTCGTCCGCCGAGATCGACTCGATCCGATCGAATCTCGTTCAAGCCGGCGTTCCGCGATTCCGCCGGTTCGGTTGATGGTCGACGATTTCGCCCCGATCCGGACCGACCGCCTGGTCCTGCGGCGCTTCGCGGCGCGGGATGCCGGTGCGTTCCGCGTCTATCGCGACGATCCCGAGATCGCGCGCTGGCAGGGCTGGGACGGCTGTAGCCGCGACGAGGCAGAGGCTTTCGTCGCCGGTATGGAAGCGGCCGTCTACGGCCTTCCCGGAGAATGGTTCCAGATCGCCGTGGCCGACCGGGCGAATGACCGGCTGCTCGGCGACATCGGAATCCATGTCCTGGCCGGTGAGCCGCGGCTGGTGGAACTGGGCGTCACCTTTGCCGGCGCCGCCCAGGGGCGCGGCCTTGCCACCGAGGCGCTCGACGCCCTGATCCGACGCCTGTTCACGGAGAAGGCCAAGCACCGCCTGCAGGCCTCGATCGACCCGCGCAACGCCCGCTCCGTCGCCCTGTTCGAGCGACTGGGCTTCCGCCGCGAAGCGCATTTCCGGCGTTCGGTCTGGGCCAAGGGCGAATGGTGCGACGACGTCGTCTACGCCCTGCTGGCCGAGGAGTGGACCGGTGCCGCCTGATCCCGCCCCAGCCGAGAAGGGCCGCCTCGCCCTCAACGTCATGCAGTTCTGCCGCGCCCTGCGCGCCGCCGGCCTGCCGGTCGGGCCCGGCCGCACCCTGGCGGCGCTGGAGGCGCTGGAGACGGTCGGCATCGCCAGCCGGCAGGACGTCTACTGGGCGCTGCACGCCACCCTGGTGAACCGGCGCGACCAGCGCGAGATCTTCGACCAGGCCTTCCACCTGTTCTGGCGCAACCCGGACATGCTGAAGCGCGCGATGACGCTGATGCTGCCGCAGATCCGCACCGGCAAGGAGGAGGAGCACGCGGTCAACCGCCGGGTCGCCGAGGCCTTCGCCGACCGCCAGCCCGGCCGCGGCGAGGCGCCCGACGACGCCGAGGAACCGCCGGAGCTGGAGGTCGACGCCAGCCTGACCTTCTCCGAGCGCGAGAAGCTGCAGCACAAGGATTTCGAGCAGATGAGCGCGGAGGAGATGGCCCGCGCCCGCGCCGCGATCGCGCGTTTCCGTCTGCCGGTGCGCGACGTGCCGACCCGGCGCTTCGCCCCGCACCACTCCGCGCCGTTGGTGGACATGCGCCAGACGCTGCGCCAGTCGCTGCGCGCCGGCGGCCATTCCATCGACCTGGCCCGTCGCATCCGCCGCAAGCGCCCGCCGCCGCTGGTGGTGCTGTGCGACATCTCCGGCTCGATGAGCCAGTATTCGCGCATGCTGCTGCATTTCCTGCACGCGGTGACGACCGAGCGCGACCGGGTGCACAGCTTCGTCTTCGGCACCCGGTTGACCAACATTACGCGGCAGCTGCGCCGCCGCGACGTCGACGACGCGCTCGACCGCGTCGGCCGGGCCGCCCAGGACTGGGGCGGCGGCACCCGCATCGGCGCCTGCCTGGCCGAGTTCAACCGGGTCTGGGGCCGCCGCGTGCTGGGCCAGGGCGCGGTGGTGATCCTGATCACCGACGGGCTCGACCGCGACGCCGGCGACCGGCTGGAGGACGAGATCGACCGGCTGCACCGCAGCAGCCGTCGGCTGATCTGGCTGAACCCCCTGTTGCGCTGGGACGGGTATGCGCCAAGATCTATGGGAGCGCGTGCCCTGATGCCGCATGTCGACGAGTTCCGACCGGTCCACAGCCTGGCCAGCCTGGCCGCGCTGGTGGATGTGCTGGCCGAGGACCCGATGCGCGGCGACCGGCGCATGGCCAGGTGGCGGCATCTTGCTGCCGCCCAGCAGGAGAGCATGCAATGACCGATCATGACGATGTGCTGGCCCTGGCCTCGGCATGGGCTGCCGAAGGACGTCCGGTGGCGCTGGCGACCGTGGTCTCGACCTGGGGCTCCTCGCCCCGTCCGGCCGGCAGCCAGCTGGTGATCGACGGCGACGGCCGGATGCAGGGCTCGGTCTCCGGCGGCTGCATCGAGGGCGCCGTGGTGCGCGAGGCGCTGGAGGTGATGGAAGACGGCAAGCCGCGCCTGCTCGATTTCGGCGTCACCGACGAACAGGCCTGGGACGTCGGCCTGGCCTGCGGCGGCAAGGTCCAGGTCTTCGTCGAGCGGCTGTCGTGAAGCGCGAAATTCTCGATGCGCTGCAGGCGGCCCGGGCCGAGCACCTGACCGCGGCGCTGGTCACCGACCTGGCCAGTGGCGCCCAGTCCCTGGTGGTCGACCGCGCCGTGACCGGCGACCTGCCGGTCGACGCGGCGCTGCAGGGCGCCATCGAGGAAGCGCTTCGGCACAACCGCAGCCGCACGGCCGCGGACGGCAAGCTGTTCATCCAGGCCTTCGTGCCGCCGCTGCGGCTGGCGATCATCGGGGCCGTCCACATCGCCCAGGCCCTGGCACCGATCGCCGCGCTGGCCGGCTACGATGTCACCGTGATCGACCCGCGCCGGGCCTTCGCCTCGGATGAGCGCTTCCCCGGCGTCAAGGTCAGCACCGAATGGCCGGATGACGGCCTCACGGCACTGAAGCCGGACGGCCGCACCGCCGTCGTCACCCTGACCCACGACCCCAAGCTGGACGACCCGGCGCTGGACGTGGCACTGAAGTCTCCGGCCTTCTATATCGCCGCCCTCGGCAGCCGGAAGACCCATGCCGGGAGGATCGAACGGCTCACCGCGCGCGGCCATGGCGCCAACGCGCTGGCCCGGATCCATGGCCCCGCCGGCCTCGCCCTCGGCGCCGTGTCCCCGGCCGAGATCGCGATCTCGGTGATGGCGCAGATGACCGCGGTGCTTCACGGCGCCGAACCGCTCGGAAAGGCCCCCGCGTGATCTTCGGCTCCCTCCCTGTCGCCGAGGCCGCCGGCGCCATCCTGGCCCACACCGTCGCCGCCGCCGGCACGCTGTTCCGCAAGGGCCGGCGGCTGAGCGAGGCCGACATCGCGGCGCTCAAGGTCGCCGGCGTCGCGGAGGTGCAGGCGGCGCGTCTGGAACGCGGCGACATTCATGAGGACCAGGCGGCGGAGCGCGTGGCCGCCGCCGTGCAGGGGCCTGGGTTGAGCGCCAGCGCTGCCTTCACCGGCCGTGTCAACCTCTATGCCGAGGCGGCCGGCGTGGTCGTGATCGACCGCGAGCGGATCGACCGGCTGAACCGGCTGGACGAATCGATCACCATCGCCACCCTGCCGGAATGGGCCGAAGTCGCGCCGAAGCAGATGGTGGCGACGATCAAGATCATCCCCTTCGCCGCGCCGACCGACGCGGTGTCGCTGGTCGAGGTGATGTCGTCGCTGCCCGAGCGCGGCCCGGCACTGCGCCTGGCCCGCTACCGGCCGCTCAAGGTCGGGCTGATCCAGACCAAGTTGCCGACCACCAAGCCGAGCGTGCTGGACAAGACGGCCCAGGTGACGATCGAGCGGCTGGCCCGGCTGGGCGGCACCCTGGTGCGCGAGCGCCGGTCGGATCACAAGGCGCCGGCGCTGACCAGCGAGATCCGCATGGTGCAGAATCTCGGCCTCGACCTGCTGCTGATCGCCGGCGCCTCGGCCATCACCGACCGGCGCGACGCGTTACCGGCGGCGATCGAGGCCTCGGGCGGGATCGTCGAGCATTTCGGTATGCCGGTCGACCCCGGCAACCTGATCCTGATGGGCCGCATCGGCGCCATGCCGGTGCTGGGCCTGCCCGGCTGCGCCCGGTCGCCCAAGCTGAACGGCTTCGACTGGGTGCTGCAGCGCATCGCGGCGGGCCTGACCGTCACCCGCCTCGACGTCATGGCCATGGGCGTCGGCGGCCTGCTGGCCGAGATCCCGAGCCGCCCCCTGCCCCGCGACCGCGCCGCCGACGGGAACGGCATGCCGCATGCGCCGAATGTCGGCGTGGTGGTGCTGGCCGCCGGACAGTCGCGCCGCATGGGCGAGCTGAACAAGCTGCTGGCCCCGGTCGAGGGCAAGCCGATGGTCGCGCATGCGGTCGACGCCGTGCTGGGCACCAAGGGCGTCGGCCCGGTCGTCGTCGTCACCGGCCATGAGCGCGAGCAGGTCGAGGCCGCGCTGGCCGACCGGCCGGTCACCTTCACCAGCAATCCGCGCTATGCCGAAGGCCTCAGCACCTCCCTGGCCGCCGGGCTGACGGCGCTGCCGCACGAGATCGATGCCGCGCTGATCTGCCTTGGCGACATGCCGCGGATCGGCCCGAAGCTGATCGAGCGCCTGATCGCCGCCTATGCGCCGACCGAGGGCCGTTCGATCGTGGTGCCGACCCACCAGGGCAAGCGCGGCAACCCGGTGCTGTGGGACCGCCGCTTCTTCCCGGCCATGGCGTCGGTCGCCGGCGATGTCGGCGCCCGCCACCTGATCGGCGAGCATGCCGACGAGGTGGTCGAGATCGAGGCCGGCGACACCGCCGTGCTGTTCGACGTCGACACGCCGGAAACGCTGTCGACCCTGACCGCAGCCAAGGCTCCGACGCGATGATCGATGCGCTCTACGACCAGGCGATCCTGCAGAAGGCCCGGGACGCGACGGGCGCCGGGCGGCTGCCGGAGCCGGACGGGTCGGCGATGATCGACAACCCGCTGTGCGGCGACCGGGTGACCATCGACCTGACCCTGGCCGACGGCAAGGTGGCGACGCTGGGCCATCTGGTGCGCGGCTGCGTGCTGTGCGAGGCCTCGGCCGCGCTGATCGCCGAACAGGCGATCGGTCAGGCCCCGGCGGCGCTGCGCCAGGCCGCCGCCGGGATCCGGCCGATGCTGCGCGAGGGCGCGGCGCCGCCCTGGCCGGAGCTGGAGATCTTCACCCCGGTCCGCGCCGTGCGCAGCCGGCACGACTGCGTCGAGCTGCCCTTCCGCGCCCTGGCCGCCGCGCTGGACAAGGCCGGCGCTTGACCCCGGTCGGTGGCGGGCACACTTAGGTTTCTCCCCGCCCGGCATCGCAGCAGATCGATGAAATCCTCCGACGCGCATATCCTCATGGTCCCCGGCCTGGCCTCACCGGACGAGGGGCATTGGCAGTCGCGCTGGCAGTCGCGGCTCAAGACCGCGCGCTGGGTCGGCAGCGCCGATGATCCAGCGGACCGCCACGTCCGGGTCGAAGCCCTGGTCGCCGCGGTCGACGCCGCCGACAAGCCAGTGGTGCTGATCGCCCACGGCCTGGGCGTGCTGGCCGTCGTCTTCGCCGCCGCGCGGCTGAACGGCCGCGTCGCCGGGGCGCTGCTGGTGGCGCCGGCGGACCCGGCCGGCACGCCGGGCTACGAGGCGGTGCCGCGCGACCCGCTGCCCTTCCCGTCCCTGCTGGTCGCCAGCGCCAGCGATCCGGGGTGCGCCCTGGCCGTGGCCGACGATCTGGCGGCCGCCTGGGGCAGCCAGTTCGTCGATGCCGGCGACGCCGGCGGCCTCGACAGCGCCAGCGGCCACGGGCCCTGGCCGGAGGGCCTGACCCGCTTCGCCATGCTGATGGCGCGGCTGTGACGCTGCGCGCCGGCTCTGCGTCGAATTGTCTTACTTAATGATCGTATCTCGGCTGGCTGTATAGGCGAACAGGCCGAGGCCCCAAGGGCCCACTGCAAACACAGCCACGAGCATCGAGATGACGATTCAGCCGGCCGCCATGACCGCGGCGCAGACCGACCAGACGGCGAGCCGCTACGACCGAACGACCATTACCCTGCACTGGCTGACCGCCGGGCTGGTCGTCATGCTCTTCCTGCTGGCCGAGGGCTGGGGCTTCGTCCCGCGCGACATCCGCAAAGCCGGCCAATCGCTCCACATCTCCCTCGGTATCCTGCTGGCCGCCGTACTGGTTGCACGCCTCGCCTGGCGCGGCAGCGCCGGCCGGCGTCTGCCGCCGGCAAACTCCGGCCTGCTGCACTTCGCGGCCAAGGCGGCGCATCATGTGCTGTATCTGTTGCTGGCGGCGCAGGTGACGCTTGGCTTCCTGTTTCGCTGGGCGCAGGGCGAGCCCTTCGCGTTCTTCGGCCTGTTCGACGTGCCGGCCGCCTTCGCGCCCGACCACGATCTGGCGCAGACGATCGGCGGGCTGCACGACACCGTCGCCTGGACCATCATCGTCATGGCGGGGCTGCATGCCGCCGCGGCGCTGATCCATCACTACGTGCTGCGCGACGGCGTGCTGCGCCGGATGCTGCCGGGTCGCGGCTGATCGCTGTCCGGCCGAGGGAAAGGGCCTGTTTCAGCTTTCGTCCCCTTTATTGTCATCCTCGGGCTTGACCCGAGGATCCAGGGGCTTTCAAGGCAGCTCTCGGCGGCCCCTGGATTGCCGGGTCAAGCCCGGCAATGACAGCAAGGAGGCTGGGCCCAGGGACCAAAGCGCAGAAGGCCGGACCGGATACGTCCGGATCACCCCTTCGCCGCGTCGAACTCCTTGACCAGCCGCTTCGGCGCGACCTCGCGCCAGCGCCGAAGCAGGAAAGCTTCGACCGCATTCGCATTGGCCTGCGGCAGGCGCACGAGCACGATCGGCCAGCCGCGGTAATGCGGCGTGACATGGAACACCTCGGGCTCGGCCTCGATCAGCAACTCGCGTTCGTCGAAGCCGACGCCGAGCATCACCAGCGTCTCACCGTCCTCGCGCAGCCTGGTCAGCAGCTTGCCCTTCACCTTCAGCGCCGGCGTGCCGTAGGAGGTCCCTCGCTCGACGCCGGGCCAGGCCAGAGCGATGGCGCAGACATCGTCGAAGGTCATCTTTGGCCTCCCTCAGGCTGCCCGCCGGCTCTCCGCCTGCGCCCGGACCAACTCCATCCAGCGCAGCCCGAGCTGGCGCGCGAACCGGGCCGAGGCCGGCAGGTCGTTCGCCAGTTGGTCGCGATAGGTGGCGAAGAAGTCCGGGAACTGGTCGCGCGTCCATTCGGAGAAGGCGTCGACCCAGCCCTCGACAATGCGGTCCGTGACCTCGAGGTGGAACTGCAGCCCGTACAGGCCCGGACCTGCGGTGAAGGCCTGGTTCTGGCAGACCGCATTGGTCGCCAGCAGCGTCGCACCCTGCGGCAGGTCGAAGGTGTCGTAGTGCCAGTGCATCAGCCGCGGCAGCGGCGCCAAGCCACGCAGCAGCGGGTCCGCCTCGGCCGCTGCGGTCGCCTCGATCGCAGTGAAGCCGACCTCCGGCGTGTGGTGGCGACGGACCGTTCCGCCCATCGCCCGCGCCAGCAGCTGGCTGCCGAGGCAGATGCCGAGCACAGGCTTGCCGGCATCGGCGAAGGCGCGGATCACCGCCATCTGCGCCGGCAGATGCGGATGCGCGACATCGTCGGCCGCATGCTGGACGCCGCCGAGCACCAGCAGCCCGTCATGGCCGGAGGCGTCGGCCGGCAGGGCGTCGCCATGCTCCGGGAAGCGGACATCCTCGGTTGCGCCGGCCTCGGCGATCGCCAGCCCGATCTGACCCGACGGCGAAATGTCGTTGTTCTGCAGCGTCAGGATCTTCACGGCGTCGCTCCACGGGGCCAGTCCGCAGCAAGGCTACGGTCAGGCCGGCCCACGGCCAAATGCGCAGAATGCGGGGCGGCCCCGGCGTCAGAGAAGATCCTGGACCATGAACTTCAAATAGGCGGCCTTCAGCAACCAGCGCCGGTGCGCGCCGAGCGGGAAGCGCGCCGGCGGCGTCGCCATCAGCGCCGGGATGCCGACGCCCGGCACCGGGCTGCCGATCATGGCATGGGCGACGGCGCGGCCGGCCCAGCCGGCGCTGGCGACGCCGTTGCCGTGATAGGCCAGCGCGTACCAGACGCCGGGATCATCCGGCACCTGCCCCAGCATCGGCGTCAGATTGGCCGACAGACAGACCAGGCCGGACCAGAAATGCGTGGTCTCGACGCCGCGCCAGGCCGGATAGGCGATGCCGATCCGCCCCTCCAGCCAGCGCCGGTAGCGTGCCGACGCTTCCGGGCTGCCCCAGGTGCCGCCGCGGGCGCCGAGCAGCAGACGACCGTCCGTGAGCAGCCGGAAGTAGAACAGCAGGTTGCGGGTGTCCGACAGCGGCGTCTCGGTGGTCCAGCCCTGGGCCGCGCGCTCCGCCTCGGTCAGCGGCCGGGTGACGACGATGTTGGACAGCGCCGGCAGGAAGGTGCCGGCGAGATAGGGATGCAGCCCGTCCGTCGTGTAGCCGTTGGTGGCGATCAGCACCCGCTTCGCCCGCAGCGATCCGCCCGCGGTCATCAGCCGGTGCCCGCCCCCTTCCCGCTGCCAGCCGCTGACACGGCTGCGGTCGTGGATCATGACCCCACGGGCGAGGGCGGCGCGGGTCAGGCCGCGATGATATTTCAGCGGGTGCAGGCCGAAGCCGGCGGCGTGGTGCAGCCCGCCATGCGCCTCCGGCCCGGCATGGCCGCGCTCGCGCAGCTCGTCCCGGCTCCACAGCGTCGAGGTCAGGCCGGAGACCTCGCGGTCCCAGCGGGCATCCTCCTCCAGCTCGCGCGTCCGGCTCGGCTTGTGGGCGACGCTGATGACGCCGTCGCCCCGGCGGTCGAGATCGATGCCTTCGTCCCGGGCCAGCGCCGCCACCAGCTCGGTCGCCTCGACCTGGGCGGCGTAATAGCGGCGCACCTCGTCGCGGCCGACCCGCTGCAGCATCGCCGGGCCGGACAGCTTCGCGGCGCCAACGCAGTTGAAGCCGCCGTTGCGGCCGGAGGCGCCCCAGCCGATCGGCCCGGCCTCCAGCACCCGGACGTCGACGTTGAGGTCGCGAGCCAGGTGCAAAGCCGCCGACAGGCCGGTGTAGCCGCCGCCGATCACGGCGACATCGCAGGCCTCGTCGCCGGCCAGCGGCACACAGCCTTCCGGTGCCGGTCCGGCGGTGTCCTCCCAGTAGCTCGGCACGGTGCGCGAGGTGTCGGCGGTGGCCGGATGGTAGAGGGTCTGGGTCATCCGATCCGCTCACTTGTCACCGCCTTGAAACGCAGCGGAGGATGACATCGGGCGGCAGGCCGGTCCATTCTGGCACGACCATCCGGAGGGAGATTCCAGCCATGCAGGGCCCGTCGCGCCGCCAGGTCATGCTCGCCACCGTGTTCGCCGCAGCGCCCCTGCCCGGATGGGCGGCGGCCGTGCCGCTGCGCCTGACCTTCCTGCACGTCAACGACGTCTACGAGATCGGCCCGGTGCGCGGCCAGGGCGGCTTCGGCCAGCTGGCCACCCTGCTGAAGCAGGCCCGCGCCGAGAACCCGCACAGCATCACCACCTTCGGCGGCGACACGCTGTCGCCCTCGGTGATGTCGGGCCTGACCAAGGGCTCGCAGATGATCGACCTGTTCAACGCCGTCGGCGTCGACTACGCGGTCTGGGGCAACCATGAATTCGACTATGGGCCGGAGCTGGCGTCGCAGCGCATCGGCGAATCGAAATTCCCCTGGCTCGGCGCCAATGTCCTGGGCAAGGACGGCAAGCCCTTCGGCGGCGGCGTCGCCACCGCCACTCGCAAGGTCGGCGACTACACCATCGGCTTCCTCGGCATCCTGACGCCGGACACGACGGTGCTGTCGAGCCCGGGGCCGGATGTCAGCTTCCCCGACATCATCACCACGGCGAAGCAGGCGGTCGAGGCGCTGAAGGCCGAGGGCGCCAACATCCTGGTGGCGCTGACCCATCTCGGGATCGCCCAGGACCGGCAGCTGGCGCAGTCGGTGAAGGGGCTGCACCTGGTGCTGGGCGGGCACGACCACGACCCGATCATGTTCTACGAGAACAACGTCCTGATCTTCAAAGCCGGCTACGATTCGCACTATCTCGGCGTGGTCGAGCTGGAGATCTCGAGCCGCGACACCAAGGACGGGCCGGTGATCGCGGTGCTGCCGAGCTGGGAGGTGCGCCCGACCGCCGGAGTCGAGCCCGACCCGGATATCCAGGGCAAGGTCGATGCCTTCAACAAGGCGCTGGACGATGCTCTCGGGGTCGTCATCGGCACCACCTCGGTCGAGCTCGACAGCCAGCGCGGCGCCGTCCGCACCGAGGAGACGACGATGGGCGACCTGATCGCCGACGGGCTGCGCTGGGGAGTCTCCGGCGCGCAGATCGCCATCATCAATGGCGGCGGCATCCGCGGCGACCGGCTGATCGCCGCCGGCACCCAGCTGACGCGCAAGGACATCCTGGCTGAGCTGCCCTTCGGCAATGTCGCGGTGCTGCTGGAGCTGACCGGCGCCGAGATCCGCGCGGCGCTGGAGAACGGCGTGTCCCAGGTGCAGGACGTCGCCGGCCGCTTCCCCCAGGTCTCCGGCCTCGCCTTCGTCTTCGACCCGGCCAAGCCGGCCGGCAGCCGGGTGGTCTCGGTCACGGTCGACGGCAAGCCGCTGGACGATGCCGCGGTCTACCGCGTCGCCACCAACGACTACATGGCCGGCGGCGGCGACGGCTATGCCGCCTTCACCAAGGGCAAGGTGCTGATCGACGCCTCGGCCGCGCGGCTGATGGCGACGGTGGTGATGGACTACGTCACCGCGATGAAGACGGTGTCGCCCAAGGTCGACGGCCGCATCCGGCGGGTCTCGGCATGAACATGGACGCCGGCGGCACAGCCCCGCCGGTCTTGGGACTGGCGCTCGGCGGCGGCATCGCCCGCGGCTGGGCCCATATCGGCGTGCTGCGGGCGCTCGACGCCGCCGGCATCCGGCCGCAGGTGGTGTGCGGCACCTCGGTCGGCGCCCTGGCCGGCGCCGCCCATCTCTCCGGCCGGCTCGACATGCTCGAATCCTGGGCTCGCGGGCTAAACCGGCAGCGCATGGTCTCCTATCTTGATTTCGGCCTCGGCCTGCCCGCCCTGATCAGCGGCCGCAAGCTGGGGCGGCTCCTGGACCAGAGCTTCGGCGACCTCAGGATCGAGGATCTCGGCGTGCCGTTCGGCGCCGTCTGTGTCGACCTGTTCACCGGCCACGAGGTCTGCCTGCGCGAGGGCCGCGTGTCGGAGGTGGTCCAGGCCTCCTATTCCCTGCCCGGCGTGTTCCCGCCGCGGCACATCGGCCGCCACATGCTGGTCGACGGCGCCCTGGTCAACCCGGTGCCGGTCTCGGTCTGCCGCGCGCTCGGGGCCGAGGTGGTGATTGCGGTCAACCTCAACGGCGACATCATGGGCCGGACCCGGGTGCCCGAGGGTGGCTATGCCCGCATCGCCGGCTTCGACATCCTCGAGCTGATGCCGGGCGGCACGCTGCTGGGCGGGATCAACGGCGTCGCCCGCAAGCTGTTCCGGCGCGACCCGGACATGCCGAGCCTGTTCGGGGTGATGATGGCTTCGCTCAACATCATCCTCGACCGCATGGGCCGCATCCGTCTGGCGGCGGAGCCGCCGGACGTGGCGATCGACCCGAAACTCGGCCATATCGGCGCCGCCGAATTCGATCGGGCGGAAGAACTGATCGACCTCGGCTATGCGGCGGCGGAGGCGGCGGTCCCGGATATCCATGAGGCCCTGCGGGTCACCTCCTATGGGCTGGGACCGGAGGCGCCGCCCGCCGGGTGAAGGCGCCTCGGCCCGGGCCGGGATTGCCCGGGCCGGAGCATCGTCCTATGCTCTGCTCGCAATTTGTCACGCATTGATTTGAAGCGGCCTTCGCACGCGACGATCGCCCGATTTTGACCGAGGACACCATGTCTTATGTTTATGATCTGAGCGATCGCACCACGAGCGCGGGGATCTACTGGACGGCTTCGATCGACCCCGGCCCGGGCGAGGTGGAACGCTGGATGTACTCGCAGTGGCTGACCGTCGACGGTCAGGCCGCCCTGATCGGAGAGATCAGCCGATATACGAATCTGGTGTATTCCAGCATCATCGGCACCGAACAGTCCGACAACATCAATAACGAGATCCCTGACCACCGCGGGTTCGAGCCGAACTCCTACATTGACGGCCTGGGCGGTGACGATACCATCGGCGGCGCCGCCCTGCTGGACGGCGGCACCGGCAATGACCACCTCATCCTCCGCTACGGCGGCACCGGGCTCGGCGGCGACGGCGACGACCGGCTGGACGGGTCGAGCGTGGCGGACGGCCTGGATGGCGGTGCCGGCATCGACACCGCGAGCTACGACAGCTCCGGCGTGGGCATGACCGTCAGCCTGGCGGCCGGCACGGCCTCCGACGGCGACGTGCTGCGGAATATCGAGAACATCATCGGCTCCGGCCTTGCCGACACGCTGACGGGCGATGCCGGTACCAACATCCTGTCGGGCGGCACGGACAACGACGTGCTGGCGGGACGCGCCGGGGCCGACACGCTGAACGGCGACGCCGGCATCGACCGGGCGGATTACGCGGCATCCGCCGCCGGTGTAACGGTCAACCTCGCCACCGGCGCCAACAGCGGCGGCGACGCGGCCGGCGATGTGCTGACCGGGATCGAGAACCTCGGCGGCTCGGCCTTCGCCGACAGCCTGACGGGCGATGCAGGCGCCAATGCCCTGTGGGGCCGCGGCGGCAATGACGGCCTTGCGGGGGGCACGGGCAGCGACTCGCTCTATGGCGAGGCCGGCGCCGACACGCTGCAGGGCGGCGACGGCGACGACCTGCTGATCGGCGGTGACGGGGCCGATGCGCTGAACGGCGGGGCGGGCAGCGACACCGCCCACTATGCGAATGCCAGCGCGGCGGTGACGCTGAGCCTTGCCGGCGGCGGCATCGGCGGGGTCGCAACGGGGGATAGCTTCACCAACGTCGAGAACGTGCTGGGCTCGGCCTTCAATGACCAGATCAAGGGCGATGCCGGCGCCAATGTGTTGCGCGGCCTGGCCGGGACGGACCGTCTGTATGGCGGTAGCGGCGCCGATATACTGACCGGCGACGCCGGCAACGATGCCCTCTATGGCGAGGCCGACGCCGACCAGCTCAACGGCGGCGACGGCGACGACTACCTGACCGGGGGCGCCGGAGCCGATGCGCTCTCTGGCGGCAACGGTACCGACATCGCGCTCTACGATGAGGCGGTGGCGGCGGTGACGGTCAACCTCGCCACTGGCACGGGCGCCGCAGGAGGTGCCGCCGGCGACACCTACAGCAGCATCGAGAACGTGCTGGGCTCGGCCTATGGCGACACCATCACAGGCCATGCCGGCGCCAACGCGCTGTGGGGCATGGCCGGAAACGACGTGCTGGCCGGGGGCGGCGGGGCGGATGCCTTGAAAGGCGGGGCAGGTGCCGACCGCTTCGTCTACAAGGCCATCTCCGACAGCACCGTGGCGGTGGCCGGGCGGGACAGCATCAACGACTTCTCGCATGCCGGGGGCGACCGGATCGACCTTATGGCGATCGATGCCGATGGCAACGCCGGCAATGGCAACACAGCCTTCACCTTTCTCGGCAACGGTGCCTTCACCGGCGCGGGACACGAGGTGCGCGTGGCGGTCAGCGGCGGCGTCCAGGTGATGCAGGCCGATCTCAACGGCGACAAGCTGGCCGACATGTCGATCGTCGTCGTCAGCGCGACCACCCTCGTCGCTGCCGATTTCGTGCTCTAGCACGAACCTGGCCGTGGCCGGCGACGCTGCTGACTGACCCGCGCTGACCACTCAGGCGGCGGAGGATCCGCCCTCGCCCGCCGCGAAATAGCGGCTGGGCGGCGCGCCCAGCAGTCGCTTGAACATGGTGGTGAAGGCGGCGGCACTGTCGTAGCCAAGGTCGAGGGCCACGGTCGTCACAGCTTCCCCCGCCGCCAGCCGCGGCAAGGCCGCGAACAGACAGGCCTGCTGGCGCCAGGCGGAGAGGCTGAGGCCGGTCTCCTGCCGGAACAGCCGGGTGAAGGCCCGGCGGCTCATGCCCAGCGCGCCGCACCAGTCGTCGATCGTGTCGTGCGGCGTCGGCCCCTCCAGGAACCGCCGGCAGCGCGCGGCCAGCGCCGCGTGGCCGGGCAGCGGCAGGTTCAGCGGCAGCACCGGCATCCGCGCGATCTCCTGCAGGATCAGCGCCATGACCAGCCCGTCGCGGCCATCGAGGTCGTATTCGAGCGGCAGGTCCACCGCCTCCATCAGCAGACTGCGCATCAGCCCCGACACTCCGACCACGCGGCATTCGGCCGGCAGGCCGGGCACGGCATCGGGCTCGACATAGACGCTGCGGACCTTGACCGCCCCGATCGGCTGCACGTCGTGGGTGATGCCGCCGGGGATCCAGACGGCCCGCTCCGGCGGCACCACCCAGCGCCCTGCCTCGGTCCGGACCATGAGCACGCCATTGCTGCCATACAGCAGCTGCGACCGGCGATGCCGGTGCGGCAGGATCACGTAATGGGCCGGATAGTCGTTGCCGACCGCGACGATCGCGCGGGGGGTATCCTCGTAGCCGAAAGGGGTGGTGTTGCGGACCATGGCCCAGTCTCGAAGCTAATAGACCAAACCACGAAAGCAGGGCATTGCGGAAGGCGTATCTTTGCCCGAACCGGAGGCATTCCCGCCTCCGGGTGCCTTTGTGATGGCCGCTCAGCGGCCATCGGGACGATCGGGAATGACGAGCGGAACACTGGACCACAGGCCCGACACCGACGGGACCGTCTTCACCATCCTGGCGGCGATCAGCTTCAGCCATCTGCTGAACGACATGATGCAGTCGCTGCTGCCGGCGCTCTATCCGATGCTGGCCTCGGATTTCGGCCTCGATTTCGGCCAGGTCGGGCTCATCACGCTGGTGTTCAATATCACCGCCTCGATCCTGCAGCCCGCGATCGGCCTCTACACCGACCGCAAGCCGCAGCCCTATTCGCTGCCGCTCGGCATGGGCTTCACCCTGGTCGGCCTCGTCGTCCTGTCGGTCGCCACGACCTTCCCGCTGCTGCTGCTGGGCGCGGCGATGGTCGGCATGGGTTCCGCCGTGTTCCATCCGGAATCCTCGCGCATCGCCCGGCTGGCCTCGGGCGGGCGGCACGGGCTGGCGCAGTCGGTGTTCCAGGTCGGCGGCAATATCGGCTCGGCGATCGGGCCGCTGCTCGCCGCCTTCATCGTGCTGCCGCGCGGCCAGGCCAGCATCGGCTGGTTCTCCGCCGCCGCGCTGCTGGCCATCATGGTGCTGACCGGCGTCGGCGCCTGGTACCAGCGGCATCGGCGTAGCCAGGCCGCCAAGCCACGCCGCCCCATGCCGCCGATCGTCCTGTCGCGCGGCAAGGTCGGGCTGTCGCTGGGCGTCCTCGGCCTGCTGGTGTTCTCGAAATACGTCTACATGGCCAGCCTGACGAGCTACTTCACCTTCTACCTGATCCAGACCTTCGGCGTGTCGGTGCAGCAGGCGCAGATCCACCTGTTCATCTTCCTCGGCGCCGTCGCCGTGGGCACGGTGGCGGGCGGCCCGATCGGCGACCGCTTCGGCCGAAAGGTCGTGATCTGGGGGTCGATCCTGGGCGTGCTGCCCTTCACCATGGCCATGCCCTATGTCGGGCTGACCGGCACCGTGATCCTCAGCATCATCATCGGCCTGATCCTGGCCTCGGCCTTCTCCGCCATCGTCGTCTATGCGCAGGAGCTGGTGCCGGGCAAAACGGGCACGATCGCCGGGCTGTTCTTCGGCTTCGCCTTCGGCATGGGCGGCATCGGCGCCGCGGTGCTGGGCGAGGTCGCCGACCTGACCAGCATCGGCTTCGTCTACCGCCTCTGCGCCTTCCTGCCGCTGATCGGGCTGCTGACCGTCTTCCTGCCCGACCTGGAACGGCCGCGGCGGGTGGCCGCCGCGCCGGCGGAATAGCGGCGCCATCGGCGAAGCGGACGCCGGCGGCTGTGCCGGCGTCCGCTTCGGCCTATCTTGATCCCCGGTGGGTCCGCTGATCAGCGGATGGAGGGATCCGGATGGGCCTGCAAGAGCACCGGCGGCGAGCGCCGGCATGGGTGATTCTCGTGGCGGTCGGCCTGGGGTCCACGGTGGCCTCGGCGCATGACAGCTGGATCAGCCGCGGTCGCTACCTCGAATATGGCACGGTCAACCATTGCTGCGGCAACGAGGACTGCTCGGCCTGGCCGCGCGCGGACATCGAAGAAAGCAGCGACGGCTACCGGATCCGCTCGACCGGCGAATTCGTGCCGCGCTTCAAGGCGCAGAGCAGCGAGGACGGCGAGTACTGGATCTGCCGCAAATCGACCCGCGCGATCCGCTGCTTCTTCGCGCCATCGCCGGGGGCGTGAGCAAGCAGACCGCGGTTGCGGCCATGATCGCCATGGTCTCGATCAAGAAGAGAAAGTGGTGCCCAGGGACGGAGTCGAACCGCCGACACGGGGATTTTCAATCCCCTGCTCTACCAACTGAGCTACCTGGGCGCCGTTGGCTCCGCAGTGCGGAGGCCGTGCTTATAGGAAACCCGACGCCGGCTGTCTAGCGCTGATCTTCATCCGGCTGCAATGTTTCTTCGGCCTCGTCCTCGGGCTTGGCCGGGACCGTGTAACTCTCTGAAAACCAATGGCCGAGATCGATGTCGGCGCACCGGCGCGAGCAGAACGGACGGTATTGCTGCACCGTCGGCTTGCGGCAGATCGGGCAGCGCCCCTTGGTCTCTGTGGTCGTGGTCATGGCTCTCAGAATCGGGTTTGGGGCGCGCGGCTTCAAGCCCGTCGGTGGTCAGGCTTGGACGACATCGGCCAGGGTCTGGCCGCGCCGCTCGCGCGCCAGCTCGGCCAGGCCCAGCGGCGACAGGGAGTCGCTGAGCTGGACCCGCAGCGGGTCGTCTGCCAGCGCGCCGCGGAAGGCGTTGAGCAGAGCCGCGCGATCGCCGCCGCGGCGCAGCGAGATGAAGTCGACCACCACCGTGCCGCCGATGTTGCGCAGCCGCAGCTGGCGGGCGATCTCCACCGCTGCCTCACGGTTGGCGCGGACATGGTCGGGCGCGCGGCCGCCATCGACGTCGATCGCGGTCAGCGCCCGGGTCGCCTCGATGGTGATGCTGCTGCCGGAGGGTAGCGGCACGGTCGGCGTCAGCAGCGTGTCCAGGGCATCGCCCAGCGGCGCCGAGCCCATGGCGATGCGAGGCGCGAGGTCGGGTGTGGCCACGGCCGCCCAGCGCTGCAGTGGCGGCAGCAACGCGGCGCCGTCGACGACGATTCGGGCGGCATCGGGATGGTCCAGGATCAGGCGGCGGGCAGCGCCGGGGGCCGGCTCCAGCAGGGCCGGGGCGCGAGTGTCCTCGGCGCGATCGGCGATCGCCTCCCAGCGCCGCGCCAGTCGCGTCGCCTCGTCCAGCACTTGGTCGACCGCCATGCCGGCGCTGGCGGCGCGCACGATCCAGCCGCCATCGAGCCGCTGCTGCCACTCCCGCTTCGCCGCGGGCCCGAGCCGGCTCGACACGGCCACGGCCGACGAGAACGGCAGGTGGATCAGCCCGGCGCCGGGCAGCGCCACATCGCGCGTGGCCTCCGCCCCCTTCTCACCCCGGGGGTCGGCGACGACCTGGACGATCACCGGAGCGCCAGCCCGCAGCGACTCCGCATCTGGCCCGCGCAGCGGCAGGAAGGCGCTGCGGCCGGTGCCGATGTCGAGGAACGCGGCGGCCGAGACGCGGTCGACCTTCTCGACCCGGGCCAGCACCACCGCGCCCGCGAGGCTGGGCCGGGACAGGCGTTCGGCGGCAAGGTCGGTCAGGCGGCCGTCGATCACCACGCCGGCCAGCAGCACGCCGTCCGTCGCGGTGATCTCGACCGCCTTCACCAGCGATAGCCCGCGCCGCCGAGCAGCTGCGAGGTCTCGAACAGCGGCAGGCCGACGATGTTGGAATAGGAGCCTTCGATCGCCCGGATCAGCGCCGCCGCCCGGCCCTGGATGGCATAGCCGCCGGCCTTGCCGCGGCCCTCGCCCGAGGCGACATAGGCGTCGATCTCGCCCGGGGTCAGGTGCTTGAAGATCACGCTGCTCTGCACCAGACGCTGGCGCATGGTGCCGTCGGGCGCGATCAGGCAGACGCCGCCGTGGACGCGATGGCGCCGGCCGGACAGCAGCTCCAGGCATTGCCGCAGCTCGGCGTCGGTCTCGGCCTTGGGCAGAATCCTTCGGCCGCAGCCGACCACTGTGTCGGCCGCCAGGATGAAGGCGTCGGGCGCCCGGGGCCGAATCGCCTCGGCCTTGGCCTGGGCCAGGCGCTTGGCATGCGGGCCGGGCAGCTCGCGCTTCAGCGGGGTTTCGTCGAGATCGGCGGGCAGGATCTGGTCCGGCACGATGCCGATCTGGCGCAATAAATCGAGACGCCTCGGCGAGGCCGAGGCGAGAACAAGCACGTCGGCCGTGCCCAGACCGGGCACGGCAGTTACTTGAAGCGGAAGGTGATGCGACCCTTGGACAGGTCGTACGGGGTCATCTCGACATTGACCCGGTCACCCGCCAGCACCCGGATGCGGTTCTTGCGCATCTTGCCCGAGGTGTGCGCGAGAACTTCGTGGTCGTTGTCGAGCTTCACCCGGAACATCGCATTCGGGAGCAGCTCGGTCACGGTGCCCGAGAACTCGATCAAATCTTCCTTGGCCATCCAAACTCGCCATGTTGAGAATCCGCCCAAGAAGTGGGCGACCGGACTTGTCGGGTCAAGAAATTTGTGCGGTTTCGTGCCGCGGTTCTGCCATTCAGGGCAGCCCAGGACACAATCGTCACGCTCGCTCCCGGGCCTGATCGTCGAAGCGCTCGCGGATGCGGGCCAGCAGCATGTCGCGCACCTGGCGGAAGGCGACCATCCGGGTCTCGCGGTTGCCCTCGACCACGGTCGGGTCGAAGGTGTTCCAGAACTCCAGGTCGCAGGCGGTGGTACGGGTCATCTCCACCGCCCGGTGCTGGGCCTCCGGCGACAGCGAGATCACCAGATCGAAATTGTCGTCCTCGAGGTCGTCGAAGCCCTTCGGCCGGTGGCGGCTGAGGTCGATGCCGATCTCCTTCAGCGCCGCCACGGCGAAGGGGTCGGGCTCAGCCTCATCCGGCCGCACCCCGACGCTGTCGACGAAGATGCGCGACCCGGCCACATGCTTCAGGATCGCCTCGGCCATGGCGGAGCGGATCGCGTTCTGGGTGCAGGCGAAGAGGACGCTGGTCGGCCCCGCCATCGCTCACCCGCGAATCTGCAGGACGCAGAGCAGCGTGAACAGCCGCCGCGCCGTCTGGTGGTCGATCGCGATCCGCTCGGCCAGCCGCTCGCCGAGCATGACCGAGCCTTCGTCGTGCAGCCCGCGCCGGCCCATGTCGATCGCCTCGATCTTCGACGGCGGGGCGGTCTTGATGGCGGCGTAGTAGGTCTCGCAGACCAGGAAATAGTCCTTGATGATCCGGCGGAACGGCTGCACCGGCAGGGCCACTCGCTCGGGCTCGCCCGCGGCCCCCTCCCCGGCCGTGATCTCGAAGATCAGCCGGTTCTCCTCCATGCGCAGGCGCAGGCGGTAGGGGCCGGCCGGGCCCTGAACCAGGCGGAAGCTGTTCTGCTCGATCAAATCGTGGATCGCGACCCGGCGCTCATGCGCCACCTCCGGCGACCGGCGGACGGCGGCGCTCTCGTCGATCACGACCTCGACGAGGCGACCGTCCTGCGCGTCCCCGTCCGCGCCGCTCATCCCTTCAGCCGCTGGGCGATCGACAGCGCATGCGCCTCCAGCCCCTCGGCCCGGGCCAACCGCACCGCCGCCGGGCCGATCCGGGCCAGGCCCGCCGCGTCACAACGCACCAGGGTGGTACGCTTGACGAAGTCGAAGACGTTGAGGCCGCTGGCGAAACGCGCGCTGCGCGCCGTCGGCAGCACATGGTTCGGCCCGGCCACGTAGTCGCCGACCGCCTCCGGCGCGTGGCGGCCGAGGAAGATCGCCCCGGCATGGCGCACCCGGTCGGAGATGCGATCCGGGTCGGCGACGGCGAGCTCGAGATGCTCCGGCGCCAGCCGGTCGATCAGCGCCGCGGCGTCGTCGAGCGAGCCGACCACGATCACCCCCCCCTGGTCGCGCCAGCTGGCGCCGGCGATCTCCGCCTTCGGCAGCCGAGCCAGCACCCGGTCGACCGCCGCGGTGACGGCATCGGCGAAGGCGGCGTCGTCGGTGATCAGCACCGACTGGGCGTGGGTGTCGTGCTCGGCCTGGGACAAGAGGTCGACCGCGATCCACTCCGGGTCGTTGCCGGCATCGGCCACCACCAGGATCTCGGACGGGCCAGCGATCATGTCGATGCCGACCGCGCCGAAGACCTGGCGCTTGGCCTCGGCGACATAGGCGTTGCCCGGGCCGGTGATCTTGTCGACCGGGCGGATGCTGGCGGTGCCGTAGGCCAGCGCCGCCACCGCCTGGGCGCCGCCGACGCGCCAGATCTCGGTCACCCCGGCCCGCTCGGCCGCGGCCAGCACCAGCGGGTTCAGCACCCCGTCCGGCGCCGGCACCGCCATGGCGATGCGCCCGACCCCCGCCACCCTGGCCGGGATCGCGTTCATCAGGACGGAGCTCGGGTAGTTGGCGAGGCCGCCCGGGACATAGATCCCGACCGCGTCGATCGGGGTCCAGCGGGCGCCGAGGCCGATGCCGTCCGCATCGACATAGGACAGGCTCGGCAGCTCGGTCTTCGCGTGGAAGGACTCGATCCGCCGCGCCGCCAGGTCCAGCGCCGCGAAGGTCTCGGCATCGACCTGCGCTTTGGCCGCGGCGATTTCCTCCGCGCCGATCCTCAAGGTCTCCGGCGTCAGCCGCACCCGGTCGAAGCGCTCGGTGAAGGCGATCAGCGCCGCGTCGCCGCGCGCCCGGGTCTCGGCGATGATGGTCGCGACCACGCCGGCGACATCGGCATGGGCGCCTCGGCGGGCGGAGACGAAGGCGTCAAAATCCTCGGCGAAGCCGGGCGAGCGGGCATCAAGACGCAGCGGCATGGACGGCGTTCCGGAAGCGGTCGACCCAGCCGGCGATCTCCTCCGGCCGGGTCTTGAAGGCGGCGCGGTTGACGATCAGCCGCGAGGTGACGTCGGCGATGTGCTCGATCTCGCGCAGCCCGTTGGCCTCCAGCGTCGCGCCGGAGGAGACCAGGTCGACGATCCGGCGGCACAGGCCCAGATTCGGCGCCAGCTCCATCGCCCCGTTCAGCTTGATGCACTCCGCCTGCACCCCACGCGCGGCGAAGTGGCGACGGGTGACATGCGGATATTTGGTGGCGACACGGATATGGCTCCAGCGCCGGGGATCGTCGGTCTCGGCCAGGTCCACCGGCTCGGCCACCGCCAGGCGGCAGGCGCCGATGTCGAGGTCGAGCGGGGCGTAGAGCTCGGCATAGTCGAACTCCATCAGCACGTCATTCCCGGCCACGCCGATCTGCGCCGCGCCGAACGCGACGAAGGTGGCGACGTCGAAGGACCGCACCCGGATCAGCCGGATATGCGGATGGTTGGTGGCGAAGGAAAGGCCCCGATGCCGCGGGTCGTCGAAGGCCGGCTCCGGCTCCAGCCCGGCCTGCGCCATCAGCGGGCGCAGCTCGTCCAGGATGCGGCCCTTGGGCAGGGCGATGGTGAGAGGGTCGGGTACGGTCATGGCGCCGGCTTCCGCGAGAAACGGCCGGCACCATAGCCGAAAGCGCAGCCGCGAGACCAGAAGAGCCCGCGACTCGCCCATGCGTGAAGGTGAGGCCCCTACGCCTGCCCCGCCGCGGCGAAGGCGCGGGCGATCAAGGCCTTGGCGTCGTCCTGCACCTGGCGCAGGTGGTCCTCGCTGCGGAAGCTCTCGGCGTAGATCTTGTAGACCTCCTCGGTGCCCGAGGGTCGGGCGGCGAACCAGCCATTCGCCGTCGCCACCTTGATGCCGCCGAAGGGCTGGCCGTTGCCGGGCGCCTTGGTCAGCGTCTGGATCACCGGGTCGCCGCCGAGTTGGCTGGCGCCGAGGCTCTCGGGCGTCAGTGTCTTGAACACCTGCTTCTGGGCGCTGCTGGCCGGCGCGTCGGCGCGGGCGTACCAGGCGGTGCCCAACTCCTGTGTCAGGCCGGTGTACAGCTCGCTCGGGTCGCGACCGGTGACGGCGGTGATCTCCGCCGCCAGCAGGCCGAGGATGACTCCGTCCTTGTCGGTGGTCCACACCGTGCCGTCCTGGCGCAGGAACGAGGCGCCGGCGCTTTCCTCCCCGCCGAAGCCGACCGACCCGTCGCTCAAGCCCTCGACGAACCATTTGAAGCCGACCGGCACCTCCAGCAGGCGGCGGCCGAGCTTGGCGGCGACGCGGTCGATCATGCTGCTGCTGACCAGCGTCTTGCCGACGGCGCTGTCCGGCCGCCAGCCCTTGCGGTGCTGGAACAGATAGGCGATCGACGCCGCCAGGAAGTGGTTCGGGTTCATCAGCCCGGCGGTGCGAGTGACGATGCCGTGGCGGTCGCCGTCGGTGTCGTTGGCGAAGGCGACGTCGAATGTCTCGCGCAGCGCCAGCAGCCGGGTCATGGCGTAGGGAGAGGAGCAGTCCATGCGGATCTTGCCGTCCCAATCCGCGGTCATGAAGCGGAAGGTCGGGTCGACCAGGTCGCTGACCACCGTCGCGGCGATGCCGGTGCGGTCGATCAGCGGCTTCCAATAGCCCACGGCGGCGCCGCCCAGCGGGTCGATGCCGATCTTGACGCCGGAGGAGCGGATCGCCTCGAGGTCGACGACGCTGCCGAGGTCGCCGACATAGCCGTCGATGTAGTTGTAGCGATGCGTGGTCACAGCCTTCAGCGCGCGTGCCAGCGGCACCCGCTGCACGCCGTCCAGGCCCTTGCCGATCAGCTCGTTCGCCGTACGCTCGATCCAGCCCGTCACCTCGGTGTCGGCCGGGCCCCCGTTCGGCGGGTTGTACTTGAAGCCGCCATCCTCCGGCGGATTGTGAGACGGGGTGACGACGATGCCGTCGGCCAGGCCAGAGGTCCGGCCGCGGTTGTAGGTCAGGATGGCGTGCGAGATCACCGGTGTCGGGGTGTAGCCGCCGTCCTGGTCGATCATGGTCTCGACGCCGTTCGCCGCCAGCACTTCCAGCGCGCTGGCCAGCGCCGGCTCGGACAGGGCATGGCTGTCGATGCCGATGAACAGCGGCCCGTCGATCCCGGCGCGCTTGCGGTACAGGCAGATCGCCTGGGTGATGGCGAGGATGTGGTCTTCGTTGAAGCTGCCAGCGAAGGCCGTGCCGCGATGGCCGGAGGTGCCGAAGGCGACGCGCTGCGCCGGGTTCGCCGGATCCGGCTTGATGGTGAAATACGCCGTGATCAGCCGCGGCAGGTTGACGAGGTCGGACGGATCGACGGGCTTTCCTGCGCGCGGGCTGACCATCTGTCCCTCCCAGGGCTGGTTTCGACTCTAAGAGCCAAATTGCGCCAGCCGACAGCGTCTGTCGAGGCGGCGGCACCTCGGTTTTCGCTTTCGTCCGCCCGCCGGCTGCGGGCAAATGGTCGAGGCAGCAGGGACGACGTCTTGGACCGGATCGAGAGCACCAAGGGCAGGACGCGGGCGCGTTGGCAGCGCGACCCGGAGGGCATGCGCCAACGCATCCTGGACGCGGCTCTGGCCGAGTTCACCCGGCACGGCTTCGGCGGCGCCCGGATCGACCGCATCGCCGCGGCCGCCGGCGCCAACAAGCGCATGCTGTACTACCATGTCGGCAACAAGGAGACGCTGTACCTGGCGGTGCTGGAGGCAACCTATGCCCGCATCCGCACGGCGGAGCGGGAACTGAACCTGGAGAGCCTGGCGCCGGACGCCGCCATCGCCCGGCTGGTCGAGTTCACCTGGAGCTATTTCCTGGAGAACCCGGACTTCCTGACCATGCTGAATCAGGAGAACCTGTACCAGGCCCGGCACCTCAAGAAGTCGCCCAATGTCCGCCCCCTGCACTCGCCCTTTGTCGAAATGATCGGCGAGGTGCTGGGCCGCGGCGTCGCCGCCGGCGCGTTCCGGGCCGGGATCGACCCGGTGCAGCTCTACATCTCGATCGCCGGCCTGGCCTATTTCTACGTCTCGAACCGCTGGACGCTGGGCGTCATCTTCGACCGCGACCTGTTCGAGCCGCAGGCCCGCGCCGACCGCCTGGCCCATATGACGGACCTGGTGCTGTCGGCGCTGCGGCCCTGACTCCGCGTGCTACAGCACGAAGTCGCCGGCAGCGAGGACCAGGGCGCCGGTGAGCTGGATGTGGAAGTCGGAGGTCCCGTCGCCATTGACGTCGCCGGCGATGGTGGTGACCCCCGGGCTGGTGTTGGCAGCGCGGAGCTGGCCGGCGACCCCGGTGAAGAGGCCGGAGCCGATGAAGGTGAAGGCCTGGTCGCTGGCGACGCCGGTGTTGGCGTCGATGCCCGACAGCTCGATCCGGTCGCCCTGGGCATGGCTGAAGTCGGTGATCCGGTCTGCATTCGCCCCGACCACGCTCTCGGCGGTCGCCGCATAGACGAAGCGGTCGGCGCCGGCGCCGCCGGTGAGCGTGTCCTGGCCGGCCCGGCCGACAAGGATGTCGTTGCCGTTCCACCCCTGCAGCACATTGGCGTCGGTGTTGCCGTAGAGGCTGTCGCTGCCCTGGCTGCCGGAGACGTTCTCGATGCCGGTCAGGGTATCGCCCTGCGCCTCGCCGCCGATGCCGAGGCCGCTGGCGAGGCTGACCTGCATCCCGGTGCCGCTGGTGTAGTAGCTCGCCGTGTCGGTGCCGGCGCCGCCGTCCAGCGCGTCGGCCCCCGCCCCGCCACGGAGCACGTCGCTGCCGCCCCAGCCGGACAGGGTGTTGGCCCCGGCATTTCCGATCAGCGTGTCGTTGGCCAGGTTGCTGCCGGTCAGGTTCTCGATCCCGACCAGGATGTCACCCTGGGCGTCGCCGCCCGTGCCGGTGCCAGCGGTCAGGTCGACCGTCACCCCGGCCGCACTGGTGTAGTAGCTGGCGGCGTCCATGCCGGCGCCGCCATCCAACCGGTCCGCCCCGGCCCCACCGCGGAGCACGTCGCCGCCACCCCAGCCGGACAGGGTGTTGGCACCGGCATTCCCGAGCAGTGTGTCGTTCCCCAGGTTGCTGCCGGTCAGGTTCTCGATCCCAACCAAAATGTCGCCCTGCGCTTCGCCGCCCGTGCCGATGCCCGCGGCCAGGTCGACCGTGACCCCGGCAGCGCCCGTGTAGTAGGTGGCGGTGTCCGTGCCCGCGCCGCCGTCCAGCCGGTCCGCCCCGGCCCCGCCGCGAAGCACGTCGGTGCCGCCCCAGCCGGACAGGGTGTTGGCGCCGGCGTTCCCGAGCAGCGAGTCGTTCCCTTGATTGCTGCCGGTGAGGTTCTCGATCCCGGCCAGGGTGTCGCCCTGGGCATCGCCGCCCGTGCCGGTGCCGGCGGCCAAGTCGACCGTGACCCCGGCGGCGCCGGTATAGTAGCTGGCCGTGTCCGTGCCCGCGCCGCCATCCAGCTGGTCGCCCCCGCCCCCGCCGCGGAGCACGTCGGCGCCGCCGCCGCCGGTCAGCGCATTGGCCCCAGCCGAGCCGTACAGTGCGTCGTCGAAATCCGTGCCGATGAGGTTCTCGATGCTGACCAGGGTATCTTCCAGCGGACCGGTGCCAACCCCGAGGTCGACCGTCACCCCGTCGAACAACGACGTGCTGTAATCCGCCGTATCCACTCCGGCGCCGCCGTCGATGTGGTCCGCTGATCCTCCGGCGACGATCGTGTCGTTCCCGTCCCCGCCCTGCAGCCACATCTCCGAGAAATTGTTGATCAGCCGGTCGGCGAAGGCCGAGCCTATGACGGCCTCGATGTCGTCCAGCGTGTCGCCCTCGGCATCGCCCCCAGAGCCGGTACCACCGCTGACATCGAACTCGACCGTCACCCCGGCGGCCGATGTGCTGTAATCCACCGTATCCACATCGACGAAGTTGACGATGCCGCCGTCGATGTTATCCGCCCCGGCCCCGCCGCGGATCGTGTCGTCGCCCCCGCCACCTTGCAGGTCATTGGCCGCGGCATCGCCGGTCAGGGTGTCGGCATGGGCCGAGCCGATGACGGTCTCGATGCCCGCCAGCGTGTCGCCGGCGGCGTCGCCGCCCGCGCCCGTGCCCGCCGCCAGGTTGACGGTCACGCCGGCGGCCGAGTCCTCATAGTCGGCGACATCCGTCCCGTTACCGCCGTCGATCTGATCGGCTCCGCCCGCGCCATGAAGGGTGTCATTACCGTCGCCGCCGCTCAGGCCATTGGCTCCGGCATCGCCGCCCAGCGTGTCGTCGAAGGCCGAGCCGGCGAGGTTCTCGATCGCGGTCAGCGTGTCGCCCGCTGCCTCGCCCCCCGAGCCGGAGCCCGTGCCGAGGTCGACGGACACGCCAGCCAGCGCGAAGCCGTAATCGGCGGTGTCCACCCCGGCGCCGCCATCGAGGGCATCGGCGCCGGCCGCGCCGATGAGCGTGTCGTCACCGTCGGCGCCGGACAGCCCATTCGCATCGCCGTCGCCGCGCAGCTGGTCGTTGAAGGACGAGCCGGCCAGGTTTTCGATGTCGTTGAAGGTGTCGCCCTGGGCGTCGCCGCCCGTGCCGGTGCCGCTCGCCAGGCTGACCTGCACCGCGGCCGAGCCGGCATAGCTCGCCGTGTCGGAAAGGCCGCCGGAGCCGTTCAGCACATCCGCGCCGCCACGTCCGATGAGGATGTCGTTGCCGAAATTGCCGTCGAGGACGTTGCTGCCCCCATCGCCGCGGAGGATGTCGTCGGAGCCCGAGCCTTCGAGATTCTCGATGTCGGTGAGGATGTCGCCCTGGGCGTCCCCGCCCGTGCCGGCACCGGTCAGCAGGTCGACCTGCACACCCGCGCCCCCGCCGAGATAGGTGACCGTGTCGACGCCGGCGCCGCCCTGGAGGTCGTCGGCGCCGGCCCCGCCGGAAAGCGAGTCGTTGTCGCTGCCGCCGAACAGGGTGTCGGCACCGTCGGCGCCGGAGAGCGTATCGTTGCCGGCGCCGCCGGTGAGGGTGTTGTCCGCGCCGTTGCCGGTCAGGAAGTCGGTGGCGATCGTGCCGATGACGTTCTCGATGTTCAGCAGCACGTCGCCCTGGGCGTCGCCGGAGGTGCCCTGGCCGGTGCCCAGGTCGACGACGACCGGCGTGACCGAGCCGTCGTAGCGGACCGTGTCGATGCCCGCGCCGCCGTCGAGGGTATCGCCCCCGCCGAGCCCCCGGAGCGTGTCGTCGCCGTCGAAGCCGTTGATGGTCTCGATGCCGTCCGGATTGGCCGGATCGCCCGGATTGAACCCGACCAGGGTGTCGTTGCCGGCGGTGCCGTTGATGATGATGGCCATCGCTTTGTCCTCCCTGTCGGGTTCTGTGGCCCGGGCTGATGCGGAATCGGGAGAATTTAGCAGGGCGGCCGGATATCCGGTTAGACCCATGTTCGCGGGCGCCCTCGGCCGTGGCGGCCGCCTGGCCCATATGACCGACCTGGTGCTGGCCGCACTGCGGCCCTGACGCCGCGGCGACAGCCGGCGCGGCCATCACCTAGGGTTTGGCACTCCCGCCAGGCCATGTGGCCAGTGCCTGCTCGGCGACAGCCTCCAGCATGTCACGGCTGAAGCCGGCTTTCGCCTGCACCGCCATGCCGTGAGTGACAGCCAGTATGAAGGCCGCAAGGGCATCGGATCTGGCCGTCTCCGGCAAGTCGCCCTCGGCCTTCGCCTGTTCGAAGCGCTCCCGAAGCTGCGCCTGAACCGCCGCGCGATAATCGATCAACGCCTGTCGCACGGGCTCCGCTTCATCCGATCCCGCCAGGGCCCCATTGATCGCCATACATCCCCGATGGTCGGGATAACGCGAGTTGAGCTCGGCTGCATTGTAAAGGATGTGTGCCGCCACCTGGCGCGCCGTGGGCAGCCGAAGCGCCTCCGGCAGATAGCCCAGATAGCGCTCGTCATAGCGAGCCAGGGCCCGGCGGAAGAGCGCTTCCTTGTTGCCGAATGCGGAATAGAGCGCGGGTCTCTCGACACCGGCGGCCTCGACCAGGTCGGCGTATGACGCGCCCTCGTAGCCCTTGCGCCAGAACACGCACAGCGCGGCGTCCAGCACCGTCTCCACGTCGAATTCGCGATGGCGTCCCATCAGCCCAGCTCAGCATTTATCATAATGGCCATTATTAAACCGCTTGACAGTCTCTGTCCAGATTTCATACCAGTCGTTATCGTAACGTTGATTATGAAAACGAGCGCTGTCGCTCGCGGAAAGGATCCTCATGTCGAACATGCTGAAGGGCAAGGTCGCCCTCGTCACCGGCGGCTCGCGCGGGCTCGGTGCCGCCACGGCGGAAGCCCTTGCCGACCAGGGGTCGGACGTGGCGATCAGCTACGTCGCGTCGGCCGACAAAGCCGAAGCCGTGGTCGAGACGCTGAAGGCGAAGGGCGTTCGCGCTCTCGCGATCCGGAGCGACCAGGCCGACACGGCCTCCGCCAGGCCGCTGGTCGATGCGGTGGTGGCGCATTTCGGCAGGCTCGACATCCTCGTCAACAATGCCGCGATCGCCGTGCAGGGCAAGACGGTCGACGATCCCGATCTCGACACGGTCAATCTCGATCGCCAGTGGCAGATCAACGTCATGGGCGCGGTGGCGACCACGCGGGCGGCGGCGCCGGTGCTGCCGGATGGAGGCCGGATCATCTTCATCGGCTCTCTCCTGGGCAGCCGCATCCCGTTCACCGGCGTCGCCGACTACGCGGGAACCAAGTCGGCCATTGCCGGATATGCGAAGGGCGTCGCCCGCGATCTCGGTGGACGCCGCATCACGGTCAACATCGTCCAGCCCGGCATCATGCCGACCGACATGGCGGCAGAGGTGCGCGACAAGCTCCCCGCCGCGATCATGGACCTGCACCCCATCCGTCGGATCGCGACGCTCGAGGAGGTGTCGGCCCTTGTCTGTTTTCTGGCCGGGCCGAATGCCGGCTATGTCACCGGCAGCGTGATCGACGTGGCCGGCGGCCTGCAGGTCTGAGAGTCGATCTCACAGGCCGCTGGCATTAGGAATTGATCGGCGCTGCGTGAATCAGAACCGACATGCCGCGCCGATCCCGTCTGTGAGTTTACGGCCAAGGTGATCAGCCCGATGAGCAGCCCCACCGCCCCCGACCGGATCACGGTCTTTGCCGCCGGCAGCCTGCGCGTCGCCCTGCCAACGCTTGCCGCCGCCTTCAACGCGGCGACCGGAGTCGCGGTCGAGACCCGGCATGGTCCCGCCGGGCTGCTGCGCGAGCGGATCGAGGCCGGAGATCGGCCCGACCTGTTCCTGTCCGCCGATCTCGGCCATCCGGCGCGGCTGGCGGCGGCGGGCCTGGCCGGGCCGCCGGTTCTGTTCGCCCGCAACGCCATGGTCGCCCTGGCCCATCGCCGCGCTGCGGTGGCCGGCAGCGCCGACCTCTTGGACCGGATGCTCGACCCCGCCATCCGCCTCGGCACCTCGACGCCGCTGAAGGACCCGTCGGGCGACTATGCCTGGGCGATCTTCCGCCGGGCCGACCGGCTGCGGCCTGGCGCTTTCGCCCGGCTCGACGCCAAGGCCCTGAAACTGGTCGGCGGGACCGAGCCGCCGCCGGCCGCCACGACAACCGCCCCCTACAGCCCGGTCGCCCGGGCCCTGGCCGAAGGCGACGCCGACATCTTCCTCGGCTATGCCACCGGGCTGCGGCCGCTGGCCGCCGAGCATGCGGATCTCACGGCGGTCGATCTGCCGGCCGAACTGGTGGTGGGCCCGGAATACGGCCTGGCGTTGCTGGCCGGCGGCGCGCCGGCCGCCGCCCGCTTCGCCCTGTTCCTGCTGTCGCTGGACGGCCAGGCGCTGCTGCGCCGGGCCGGCTTCTCACCGGTCGCGCTGCCCGCCAAACCCTGACCGGCGACGTTGCCGCCTCGGCCCGATCGATATATACGCTCCCATACAGCGGCGGCACGCTGCGCGCCGGCAGACTTACACGCATAAGAGGGTCCAGGGGGCATGATGACATCGTGGCATCGCGGTCTGCGCGGCGCGCTGGCGCTGCTGTCCGCCGCCTGGCTGCTGGCGCAGCCGCCGGCCCCTGCCCTGGCGGCGGACACCATCACGGTGACCGACCAGCTCAACCGCAGCGTCACCATGTCGGCCGAGGTCCAGCGGATCGTGGTGCTGCAGCACCAGACGCTGGATATCCTGGTGGAGCTCGGCGCCGCCGACCGGATCGTCGGCGTGCTGCGCAGCTGGCCCAGCCTGATCCCCGGCCTCGACCGCTACGCGCCGCAGCTGAAGGGCCTGCCGACCCCCGGCGACCTGTCGATGGTCAATGTCGAGGAGCTGCTGCGGCTGAAGCCGGATGTCGTCTTCGTCACCAATTACGCCCCGGCGGCGATGATCGACCAGATCAGCCGGGCCGGCCTCCCGGTCGTCGCCATCTCGCTGTCCCAGGGCGAAGGGGTCGAGGCGCCGAAGCTGAACCCGACTTTCGCCGATGACGATACCGCCTATGCCGAGGGGCTGAAGACCGGGGTGGGGCTGATCGGCCGGATCGTCGGCAAGGCCGACCGCGCCGACGAGCTGATCGACTACGCCTTCACCCGGCGCAAGCAGGTCGAGGACCGGGTGGCCGGGCTGGCGGCGGCCGACCGCATCCGCCTGTACATGGCCAATCCGGACCTGAACACCTACGGCTCGGGCAAGTACACCGGCGTGATCATGGCCCGGTCGGGCGGGGTCAATGTCGCCGCCGGCGTGCGCGGCGCCACCAAGGTGTCGATGGAGGACATCCTGGCCTGGGACCCGCAGGTGATCTTCGTGCAGGACCGCTACGCCGCGGTCGCCGACCAGATCCGCCAGGGCAGCGCCTGGCAGCAGGTCGACGCGGTGCGCAACGGCCGCATCTACATCACCCCGGAATATGTGAAGCCCTGGGGCTATCCGCTGCCCGAGGCGCTGGCGCTGGGCGAGCTGTGGATGGCCAAGACGCTGTACCCCGACCGCTTCGCCGACATCGACATGCAGGCCGAGGCCGACGCCTACTATCGGCGCTTCTACGGCCAGCCCTATACCGGTCCCAATTAAGTGACCCGGTCGCGGACGACCGTCCGGCTGACGGCGCTGCTGCTGGTCCTGGCGCCGGTCATCGTCTTCCTGCTGTCCTTCCTGATCGGCCGCTACCCGGTGCCGCCGCTGACCGTGATCCGGGTGATCGCGGCGCAATTCCTGCCGGTGACGCCGGACTGGCCGGCGGTGGTCGGGTCGGTGGTGCTGGACGTCCGCCTGCCGCGGGTGATCGCCGCGATGATCGTCGGCGGCGGGCTGGCGATGTCCGGCGCCTGCTACCAGGGCGTGTTCCGCAACCCGCTGGTGTCGCCCTTCACCCTCGGCGTCTCGGCTGGGGCCGGCTTCGGCGCCGCCATCGCCATCCTGCTGTTCCAGCAGCGCTACGCCGTCCAGCTCTGCGCCTTCGCCTTCGGCCTCGCCGCCGTCGGCCTCTGTTTCTTCATGAGCCGGATGTACCGGGCGGGCTCGACCCTGGTCCTGGTGCTGGCCGGGGTGATCGTCGGGTCGCTGTTCACGGCGCTGCTGTCGCTGCTGAAATACGTCGCCGACCCGAACTCCAAGCTGCCGGTGATCGAGTTCTGGCTGCTCGGGTCGCTGTCCTCGGTGTCGATGGCCGATATCGCCGCGGTCGCCGCCGTGGCCGTGCCATCCGCCGCCATCCTGCTGCTGCTGCGCTGGCGCATCAACCTGCTGGCGATGGGCGACGAGCAGGCCCGCATCCTGGGCGTCGAGGCCGGGAAGCTGCGGGCCGTGGTGGTGCTGCTGGCCACACTGATCGCCGCCTCCACCGTCGCCATCAGCGGCATCATCGGCTGGGTCGGCCTGGTCATCCCGCATTTCGCCAGGATCATCGTCGGCCCGGATTTCCGCCGCCTGCTGCCCGCCACCCTGTCGCTCGGCGCCTGCTACCTGCTGGTGATCGACGATCTGGCGCGGTCGGTGACGGCGGCGGAGATCCCGCTGGGCATCCTCACCGCCCTGGTCGGGGCGCCGGCCTTCATGCTGCTGCTGCGCCGCGGGTCGCTGGGATGGGCGTGATCCTCGCGGCCGAGCGGCTGGGCTTCACCTATCCCGGACGACCCCGGCCGGTGTTCGAGGGCGTCGGCCTCGACGTCTCGGCCGGCGAGATCCTGTGCGTGCTGGGCCCGAACGGCATCGGCAAGTCGACGCTGCTGCGCTGCCTGGCCGGGCTGGTGCCACCGACCGCCGGCAGCGTCCATATCGCCGGCCGCCCCTTGGCAGCGCTGGGCCGTGCCGAGATCGCGCGCCATCTGGCGCTGGTGCCGCAGAGCCACCAGTCGGTCTTCGCCTTCCCGGTCCGCACCGTGGTCGAGATGGGCCGGGCACCGCATCTCGGCTGGTTCGGGGTGCCGGGGCGCGAGGATGCGGCCCGCGCCGCGGAGGCGCTGGCGACGCTGGGCATCGCCCATCTGGCCGACGCGCCCTACACCGAGATCAGCGGCGGCGAGCAGCAGCTGGTGCAGATCGCCCGGGTGCTGGCGCAGGGGCCGACGCTGATGATCCTGGACGAGCCGACGGCCCATCTCGACTTCGCCAACCAGGCCCGCTTCCTGGCGCTGCTGCGCCGGCTGGCGCGGCAGGGGCTGGGCGTCATCTTCACCACCCATGCCCCCGACCACGCTCATGCGCTGGCGGACCGGACGCTGATCCTGTCGCTGTCGCACCCGCCGCAGCTGGGCCCGACCGCCGCCCTGCTGACCGAGGACACGCTGTCCGGCGCTTATGGCGTGCCGATCCGGCTGGTCCGCGCCGACGGCCACATCGCCTGCGTCGCCGTGGTGGAATGACGCCCGTCGCCGGTCGCGGCTACAGCACGAAGTCGCTCGCCGTCAGGGCATGGTCGGCGGTGACGTTGATGGCGAAGTCCACGAGCTTGTCGCCGTCGGTGTCGGCATAGACCACCTGGATCTCCCCGGACGTCAGCACCCGAACCTCGCCGGCCGTGCCGGTGAAGGCGCCGGTGCCGAAGGTGAAGGCGGTGTCGCCGTTCTCGCTGTTGCCATCGGCGTCGATCGCCGACAGGTCGATGTGGTCGCCGGTCGAGAAGTCCGCGATGGTGTCCTTGCCGGCGCCCGAGACGGTGCTGTCGGACAGCGCCGTGTAGACAAAGGTATCGTTGCCGGCCCCGCCCTTCAGCAGGTCGCCGCCGGCGCCCCCGGTGAGCACGTCGTCGCCACCCATGCCCCACAAGGTGTTGACGCCGGCGTTGCCGGTCAGCGTGTCGGCGAAGGCCGAGCCCAGCACCTGCTCGATGCTGACGAGAGAGTCGCCCGCCGCGTCGCCGCCGGAGACGGCCTCCGTCGTCAGGTTCACAGTCACCCCGGCAGCGGAGCTGAGATAGCTCGCCGTGTCGATGCCGTCGCCGCCGATCAGCGTATCGGCCCCGGCCGCGCCTTCGAGCGTGTCGTTGCCGTCGCCGCCGTCGAGGGTGTCGTCACCCGCGCCGCCATAGGCGTTGTCGTTCCCGGCCTCGCCGAAGACTTGGTCGTTTTCGCTGCCGGCGTCGATGCTGTCATCGCCGATGCCGCCATGGATGGTGTCGATCCCGGCGGCGCCGACCAGCCGGTCGGCGCCGTCGCCGCCGTCGAGGCTGTCGTTCCCCGCCTCGCCGGAGAGCACGTCGTCGCCGCCATTGCCCACGAGGGTGTCGTCGCCGAGCTCGCCGCCGATGATGTTGCGGGCGTTGTCGCCGCTGAGATGGTCGGCGTTGCTCGACCCGTACAGGTTCTCGATGTTGCTCAGCACATCGCCCTGGGCGTCGCCGCCGGTGGCGGTGTGATTGAGCAGGTCCACGGTCACCCCCGCCGTCGAGCCCTGGTAGTTGGCGAAGTCCGAGCCGTTGCCGCCGTCGAGGATGTCGGCCCCCGCGCCGCCGCGGAGCTGGTCGTCGCCGTCGCCGCCGCGCAGGTCGTTGACCGCGGCGGAGCCGTACAGCCGGTCGGTGAAGCCCGACCCGACGAGGTTCTCGATGCCGGTCAGCGTGTCGCCCTGGGCATCGCCGCCCGTGCCGGTGCCGGCCGTGAGGTCGATGACGATCCCGGCGGCGGAGGCCGCGTAGT
>Ga0207426_1000575_pt1 | contig 49342 bp, 56 predicted proteins | sample AraplaMF_Cvi_mMS_FD_184265 | JGI IMG/M metagenome (GOLD analysis project Ga0207426, IMG submission 184265) | Arabidopsis root microbial communities from the University of North Carolina, USA - plate scrape MF_Cvi_mMS (SPAdes) (version 2) | ecosystem: Host-associated > Plants > Roots > Endosphere... | reverse complement strand
CGGATGCTCGAGCAGCCAGACCAGCTCCGGCGCCTCGCCGGCCGCGATGGCCGCGACTCGCGCTTCCATGGCGGCGACGGCCTCCGGATAGGGCACCGGCGCATCCGAGATTCGCCATTCGACCGGCGCGCCGCCCGAGGCGGAAAACGACGTCAAATCGAGCTCTTGGCGCGGGTTTTGAGGCGAATTAACCATTGGCTAACCATAACGTGGTGATCATCACGGGAGCAAATGCCAACTCCCTTGGCGTAAGTCCTTCAGTTGCGGCGGTCCTGCAGTGCCCACTCTCGATAAAGTCACCGTGGATCTCATGGTCGTCCTCGGGACGACCACCATGCCGATCCATCAAGTATTACGTCTTTCCCGCGGCGCCATCATCGAGCTGGACGCAACCGAGGCCGACGAGGTCAAGGTTCTCGCCAACAATCTGCCGGTCGCCTCCGGCGTCGTGCTGGTCGACCGCAACCGCATCGCGGTGGAGGTCAAGCAGATGCTCCCGCGCGCGACGGGGACGAGGTAACGCCCCGGGGACGCGGTAGCGCCCCCAATCCATGGAAAGGTCCAGATAGGACCGATCCGGGCGGGAGGAGACTTTTCTGCCAAGCCCTTTTCCTGCCAAGTCTGTGGAATTCAGGACCTTTGCAGGCTTGTATCCCCCTGATGGATTTGTTAGATCGGCGGCCGCTGATCCGGCCAGCCGAACGACCTCAGGCCGGTATCTTCTTGCGCTCGTGGCGGAACTGGTAGACGCGCTGCCTTGAGGTGGCAGTGGGTAACACCGTGGGGGTTCGAGTCCCTCCGAGCGCACCAATAGCCTCTCCCTCCCAAATTGCTATCCGATTGAAAGCGCAGCGAAATCCTCGCCGCGTTTTTCTCGCTCTTGCCGCTCGGCCGATTCCTGGGATACAAACTGGGATCAATTTGGGATACATGGCGAGGGAAGCGCACCTTGGTAAGATCAGAAGACCGCGACCGATTCCTGATCACACGGGGCGGCATCTATTACTATTTCCGGCGAGTCCCGAAGTCGGTCGCCCATATCGACGACCGTGCGCCGTTCGCGCGGCAGAGCCTCAAGACCGACGACATCGCGAAGGCGAGGCCAACCCGAGACATCCTGGAAGAAGCCGACAACGCCCTGTGGGCGTCCATGCTGACGGACGGCAAGACCGACGCGGCGATGGCCGCTCACAAGGTCTCCCGAGCCCGTGCAGAGGCTCTTGGCTTTTCCTACCGCCCGGCGGGGGAAGTGGCGCAGCTACCCCTAGAAGACCTCGTCAGGCGCTTCGCGGCGATCTCCGATTTGCGCACTCCGGTGGCCGTCGAGACGGCCGTCCTGGGCGGCGTGGATCGGCCACGGGTCAAGGTCTCCGAAGCCTTCGACATTTACTGTGACGAGATCGCGGCGGTCGAGATCGTCGGCAAGAGCGAAGAGCAGAAGAAGTCGTGGCGGAAGGTCAAGAAGTACGCTGTCGAAGCGTTCACCAAGGTCGTCGGCGAAGACCTCGCGATGGACGACATCACGCGCGACCACGCCAAGAAGATGTTCGAGCACTTCAAGGCGTTGATCGCACCGGCCGACAAGAAGGCGGACAAGAAGTCGGCCTCGCTCGGCAAGCGCCGCCTGGGCGACATGAGCATCCTCTACAAGCGGTACTATGCCCATATCGGTGTCGAGGGGCGGCCCAACCCATTCGAGGGCCTGACCTTCAATCAGAAGTTCAAGAAGCGTCGGCTTCCGTTCCCCATCGAGTGGGTCCGCGACGTGATCCTGAAGCCCGGCGCGCTCGCGGGCCTGAACGAGGAAGCTCGCCATATCATGCTGGTCAGCATCGAGACCGGCGCTCGCCCAATCGAGCTTCGCTATCTGCGCGAGGATCGCATCAAGATCGCCGACAAGGTGCCGCACATCCTTGTCGAGCCATCGTTCGATCCTGACGATCCGCATGAAGTGAAGACCGTGTCGTCGGTCCGCCGCATCCCATTGGTCGGCGTGGCGCTCGAAGTGATGAAGCGCCACAAGGACGGCTTCCCGCGCTACCGCGACTCCGGCAACACGTTGTCCGCGACGGTGAACAGCTTCCTCAAGGAGAACAAGCTACAGCCGACCGGCAAGGAAACGCTCTACAGCTTCCGGCACACGTTCGAGGACCGGCTGAAGGAAGGCCGGATCGACGACGAACTGCGGAAGATTCTGATGGGGCATGCCATCGACCGCGAGCAGTACGGCTCGGGCGGATCGCTGAAGCTGTATCAGGAAGAGATGATGAAGATCGTCTATCCGTTCGACAAGTCTATCGTCTAGCGCGACGGAGCGCGCGAGCCATCGTGGACTCGCTCGCCTTCTTCGTCTCGATCTCGGCCTCAAGCCGTTCGAAGATCGGCAAGTAGACCTCGCCGCCCTGCGGTGCTCGCTCCATGGCGATGGCAAGCCGGTCCAGGCAGCGTTCGAGAGTTTCGATGGTGATCTCGCCATCGGCTGAAATCGTGCCGATGGCGTTGTCGTTCGCGTGCATCATCGCTCGGGTCCAGACTAACAATGGGCTTGCTAGGAACCACCATCTGAAAAATTAGGACACTTGAGGAGGCCGCTCCGATATCCCGAATGACCAGCGTCAACAGGATCGAAACCTAGTTTTCCTGTATGCCGAGTGCTGGCCCAAACGCGGGGTTGACCACGTAGTAGGCCGCATCCTTCGCGCGCGTGACTCGAATTTCGAGAGCTTTGAGATCGTAATTGACGTCGAAGATAAAGTATTCCTCATCCTTGATCCTAACGCCTAGCACGCCGTAATATTGTAAAAAATCGAGCAAGCGCTTGTGTTCAGATTGATCGACGCCCGCTTCTGAAAATATCATCTCGATGTCCGAAGCCTTCATGGTCTTCTTCGAATCCATGAAGTGATAGAGAAGATCCTTCGCATTGGGAAAAACCTGCGTAAGTTCGGCATCCAGCTCTTGTAGTAAGTCTGACGAGTAGGTCTTAAGGCCCTTTTCGATGTCGATATCGCTGATGATGTCGCGATTGAAATTGGTCGCAAAGCCTCGGCAGTGATTGAATATCTTGAGCAGGTTGCGGGGGCGCATCAGCGTGCGTCGGATTAGGTAAGACGAGGTATCCTCGCCGCGATAGTGGGAGATACACAATTCATGCCAAATGTCGTGAAAGCTGGCATCCGAATGATCAGTGTGCATGCCCGAAACTAACCGAAGCCGTAGCATCTCGCGCAGCATGTCTGGATCGTTCCAATCCAGCGTTGCCCTCATCTCTTTGCCAAAATCCGGGGTGTTCCGCATCAGGTGATCGTACACATCATTGCGAACGAAGACGATGCAGTGAACAACATTGCCAGCCTTTCGCATCTCACGCTCGACTTTGCGGCCGGCGTCAACAAGACAGCGCAGGATTGTTGCGTCGATGACATCGACGCCTTGGGTACTCCAGCCTTTATCGAGGTTGTCAAATAATACCCAAACGTCTTCCTTCTTTCTCAGATAGTTCGTGATGATCTCGCGTAACTGCCTAATGTCGTGCTGATAGACAAGTTCGGTTACTTCCCCAGCTTTCAGCCTGCGGGCGTCTTGGCGTCCATACTTTTCCTGATAAAGGCTCGTAAGGCGTTCGGACAACACCGAAAGGCGCTCGGAGAAGTCGCCTTCAGGCGAAAAATTGAACGCGTTATAGACCCCGCTTAGTTCTCGGTAAGCATCGTGGATGTCGGGATTATAGCGATGTGTCCTCTGATCCTTCTCGAGAAGCTTGTAAGCAATTTCGAGATAGATCAAATATTCCCAGAAAGCGATTATTAGATGTTGGCGCGCGCCCTCTGAAAGATATTCGAGAATATCCTCTTTCATGCGGATAAGTTGGTAGCCCTCGGGTTTGAGATCGAGAACGATGTTTCGGCGATTGGCGCGTATTCTGTCGCGCAAGCTGATGAAGAGCGCTGTTTTGCCGGAACCCTTGCGGCCGACAACGAGGTTCACCTCACCGTTGATGGCGCGATCATACTGGTCAATCTTAAGATAATAGCGCTCCAGGGTGTTCATTTCGTTCTCTGCTCGCGGATCGCCTATGCTCATGGATTGGAGCAGCGAAGTCCGATCGATGCCAGAAGGCTCGATCTGCGCCGAGTATTCGACGATCCGTGGACAAAAATCTGCAACGAAGTCGTGGATGTCGGACATTCGATGCCAACGCTTAGCATCGTCGCGAACGTCGAGTGGGACGTCATATGATGATGGAGCGAGGAGGAGCTTTGGCTTGCCCATGCCATCACACAAGCCGGCAATGAACATGCACCGGATGTTGTGGGCTTCCGATCCCGAATGAGACGGCTCCTGCATCGGGATAAAGACGCCAGAGGACTCAGCTACCTGACGGATAGCGTCTGTCGCCGACAGCCTGGTATCTTCTTCTGGCGTGAAGCTACGATACCGCCCGTAGCCGGCCTTTTTGATCCTCGATACCATAACGCTGATATCGTGCCCACGATCGGGCGGCTCGATGAGATATGCGGGTGATTTTCGATCTAGGGCCTTTGAGAAGCTAAGGGGCGTCGCATCGATGTGCGCGGCTAAACGGTCCTTCAATTCGTCAAACGTCTCGTATTCGAAGTAACCCAGTGTATCGAAAATACCGACGGACTTGGCGAGCACCTTATCGCCCTCTGTTTCTTTATACCGGATCAGGAACGCCCGCTTGTCCATGCCGATGGCGTAGCCGATCTCATAAACGACATTCAGATTTAGATAAGTGATGTCGGCGACAAGATAGGGAGACTCACCGATTTTTTCCAAGATTGGAGAAACGAGCGGCGTTCCGGGCACGTCGTTAAATGGCCATGGTTCGTAGATGACTGGGAGCGCTTGGAGTGCGTTGACCTTGCGTACAGCGCCGAGAATCCCATCCGCCAAGGGCTTGTCCTTGGAGGCATAGGCAACAAACGTCTTTTGCCGGGAAGCCATGGGAGACCATTAATAAGTGCGAATCACTTCATGATTGCGAACTCGTCGATGGATTGCAATGCAAACTGTCAATATACGAACAGGCGAAATGCTTTGACCGACAGCACCGAGGGCGAGCGTGGGGAGGGGACCGATGCCACCCTTGGGATCATCTCCAAGGACCTCAGTCTTCGTCGGTACTGGGGCCTTCGGCGCATTTAGCTGAATAGCTATGTTTTCCGAGGCGGCTCGGTAGTGCGGGCCGGTGCGACTACAGGGATTGGCTGCATAGTGTCGTTAGGCGGACGACGGCAACCAGGAACAAAGATGCTGATTCGTGCCTTCTAGGTCTTTGGAGGAACGAAATGGCTAAAACAGCATGGAAGCGTCCCGGTTCGCCTATTGGCAAGAAAGGACCGCGCAAGGCAAACCCGAAGTACAGGCGTCGCTCGCGTCAGCCCTGGAGTGACCAGGAAGTGAAGCAGCTTCGCTCGTTAGCGAAGGCGAACACGCCCACCGGCGTCATAAGCTTGAAGTTGGCGAGGCCGCCCGCCTCGATCACGAGCAAGGCGCAGCGTGAAGGCATCTCACTAAAGCCCGTCAATCGATCTCCGTACAATCGACGAACGACCAAAGCGCGCACAACAAAGCGGCGCTGAAGAAAAAGCCTTCGCCTCTGACGGGCGAAGGCTAAGTTTCCGGGAGGCGATGATACAGGCTAACCATTGCACTCTATCGGTCGTTCCTAATAATGCTGCCGGAGCTGCCGGTCCATATCTACGGCCTGCTCTGCGGTGCGGACCTTTTTTAACAGCTCGTCCTTCTCAGCGCCGTCCGGCTTTGCCTCAGCCTGCCGCTTCATGTCTTCAGCGAACTGGCTCAGTCGGTCTTGAAGAGAGTCTGATTGCTTGATGCGCCTGCGTTTCAGTCCCATCGCATTATTCCTTTTGACTACGACGAGCATAGGAATGTGAGAGCAAAGCTCACATAACAAAGGTTGGCCTTCATCAACGTTTAATGCTTAGTGCGCGAGACCTCGACTATCTCGAAGACCCCACGCGTATCGGGTTCGTTGGATCTTTCGTTGCGATTACATTTGCACAGCATGCCGGCGCCACACTGACAACCGAAGACCTCACTCCACGCGCGATGAGGATGGTTTTCGCAGACAAAGCCGATACCGAGGCAGACCGAGCACTTGCGATTGGTCATATTGATTGCGCCACGAACATGATAATGCGAACGATGAGCCCAGCGATCGAAAGCGCTACTCCGAGATCGAGCAAAAAGATCAGCGATGCATGCTCATCGTTGTTCACGATAGGCCCCCGGATAAAAGCGCGCGGGCCTTGCTCTGAGATCGCAAGAATACCGCGCGCCTCCGGCTGTGCCGCTTACAGTTACGCACGGCGGCAGCCGTATCAGGCAATCGATTGTCCCCGTTCGACCGATATCGTCGGCGAGGCTTTTGCGCGGTACGCGTCGATCGCGCGATTAGCGATCATCATCGGTCGGCGCTCGCCGGACCGAATTTGGTCCTCGATGAACCGAACCAGAAATTCTGTAGACGCGTCGGCTTCTTGCAGCCTGCCAGACTTCTCCAAGAAGCCCCAAGCGATGTTAAATGAGTCCTCTACTACGCTGAACTCGTACATCACCTAAAAACGTCATATGAAGGCAGCTGTTCCTATTTGCGGGTGAGACCTTTGAATGAGCTGGCTCGCAACAGCCCTTCGGACGTAATATCCCGGTACTCAACCTCCGCATAGAACTTCGGTTCGACCCAAGTGGCCTTGGGCTTTCTGATCGGCTTGGTGAGCTTCTGCTTGGGACTGACTACGGTATCCAGCGCCTTGCGGATCTCCGCCGACTTGGTCCTAGTCCAACCCGTCCCGACCTTCCCCATATAGCGGAGCTCTTTGCCCTCCTTCTTGCCGAGATACAGAGCGGCAACACCGCTTGGGTCTTTAATGAAACCGACGACGGGGAATTTGTCGCGCTGAACGGTCTTGATCTTCTGCCAGGCTTCGATCCGGTCTGAGCGATACGGCGCATCGACGCGCTTCGAGACAATGCCTTCGTAGTTGAGCTTGCTTGCGGCCTCGAACAATGCCTGCCCATCGCCGTCATGGTGCTCGCTGTAGAGGACAGGACTCTCCAGCTCGTTGTTCTCGATCAACTCCCGCAGCAGCTCTTTGCGCGCAAGCTGAGACGTTTTGCGCAAGTCTTGACCGTCGAGCCATAGGAGATCGAAGGCGAAGTACAGCAAACGATCTTGGTCGCCTTTGGCGAGGTCGGCTTGCAACTCAGAGAAATTGGTCCGCTCTTCGTGGATGACGACTACTTCCCCATCTACGATCGCTTGGCCTGCGATATCAAAGGCGCCTGCAATAGTGGAGAACTTGTCAGTCCAATTATGGCCGTTGCGGGTGAAGGCTGTTCGGTCGTCGCCGTCGATATGGAGCTGGACGCGGTAGCCGTCGTATTTGACTTCGTGAATCCATTGAGCCCCCAAAGGAGCTTTCAACTTCAGGGTCGCAAGCTGCGGACTGATGAAGCCCGGCATCGGGAGAGGCGGCTTCTTCGCCGCCCGGGTACGCTTCGCCACTCTACGTTACTCACAAAAACGCCTGCGGTTAGAGGCCGACGGCAGGTAGTCTACCTATTCCACTCAACGAATCTGCAACTTCCAAAGACGCTCGGGTGTTCCGCCCGCGAATACACCCCAGCATAGCCACACAACCGCTCAGGCTCTTTCGGGGTGCGTTTCGGAGAACGCCTCTCGAACAACGCATGAACAGGGTTAGATAAGTTAGAACAGAGCTATGGGATGTCGTTCTTGCGCGTGCCGCCGATGCTGTAGGGCTTGTTCAGGAAGAACTCGCGGTTACCCATGGCCGCCTCGGCATACTGATCGATGGCAACCTGAATAGCTTCGATGTGCGCCCGGCACCAACCTTCGCGGGTGGAGAGGCGCCTGACTCGGTCCAGCGATTTCAAGAACTCGGGAGGGTCCTGCATGTCGGAAAAATACTTTGCCCTCTCGCTCACCACTTCCGGCCTCCTAACACTCGGGTCTTCTTTTCGGGTGGCTCGACTTTCTTCATCTCGTCGCGTTGAACGACAAGATGATCCAACTTTGCCTGCATGCGAGCCAGAAGTGCTTCAGCCGAGGCCGTTCTGATCCCGGCCCGCTGAAGTTGGATGATTTCCTTACGCTGCCGGCCAATCTGCGCTCGCATACGATCGATCTCGGAGCGGACATATTCGAGGGTGGGCATGACTAAGCCTTGCATTTCGTTCAATAGAACGAAACAAGAACACAGAGTCAAGGATGCTTGGGTAGAAACTGATGAACGAGCACATCAAGGGTTGCGTGAAGCTGAGGGAACCCACAAATTGAGCTGCTGAAGAATTGGGGAGCGAGATGGCCGAGTTTTCTGCCGACCAACCCTGTCGGATCCTAAGCCTAGATGGTGGTGGCGCTAAAGGCTTTTATACGCTGGGAGTGCTCCGTGAAATTGAGGGCCTCGTCGGCTGTCCTCTCCACCAGAAGTTCGATTTGATTTTCGGTACGAGCACCGGGGCAATCATCGCGGCGCTACTAGCACTTGGAAAAACTGTCAAAGAGATCAGCAAACTCTACGAAGACCATGTTCCGACTGTAATGTCCAAGCGCGGCCGAGCAGATAAGTCGCTGGCATTGGAACGGTTGGCCAACGCGGTCTTCAAGCAAGACAAGTTCGACAAGATGAAGACTGGTGTTGGTATCGTCACCACCAAGTGGGTCATCGAACGGCCCATGATCTTCAAGACGAGTATCGACCAAGCTCACGGCCGGTTGGGCACGTTCTTCCCGGGGTTTGGTGTGACCGTCTCAGACGCCGTGCAGGCTTCCTGCTCGGCGTACCCTTTCTTCAACCGAAAGATTGTTAGGACAGAACAGGGAGACTTAATCGAGCTAATCGACGGAGGTTATTGCGCCAACAACCCAACGCTCTACGCAATCGCTGACGCCATCAAGGCGCTAAAGCTCCCTCCAGAGCACATTCGCGTAGTTAGCGTAGGAGTTGGAACGTATCCGACGCCGAAGCAGCCTTGGTATAGCAAGACGCGTTTAGCACAAATGCTTATGAGCGTTCAGCTCCTGCAAAAGACGTTGGAAATAAACACGCAGTCGATGGATCAGCTGCGGCACATTCTTTTCAGCAACGTTCCGTCAATCAGAATTAGCGACACGTTCGAACAGCCTGAAATGGCCACCGATCTTTTCGAACACGATATGAAGAAGCTCAACATCCTTCGTCAGCGGGGGGCGGAGTCGTTTGCTCGTAACGAAGCTAATTTGAAGACGCTGTTGCTTTAGGAGAGATATATGGCAATTCCGGAAACCCAGCTCGAAACTTGGACCCATATTGGGGCAGCTGCTCAATCTGCAACTACGTACCAGTCGATCAAGCGGGTGATAGAAAGCAAGGACGCGTCGTATGCAACTCGGCAGATCGACTCATTTTTGCAGGGTTCCTACGGCAACGACACGAACGTCTACGGCGCCGATAGCGACGTTGATATTGTTTTGAGGACCAAAAGCCATTTTTACTACGATCTTGACGGACTTTCTGACTTCGAAAAACGAGCTTTCAAAACCGCCTTTCCAACCGACTCTCAGTACACGCTGGAAACTTTTAAGACGGACGTTGTCAAATGGTTGAGCAATCAGTATCGCGCCGATTTAGACACTACAGGCAAAAAAGCGCTGCGCATAAAGGCGAATGGTGACCGGCGCAGCTCCGACGTTCTTCTCGTAGCGCCTCATCGCAAATACACGCGCTATTACGGTGAGCAAGATAAGCAATGCCTGGAAGGTGTTTTGTTCTTAACGACTGATGGGTCAAGAATAGTCAACTACCCAAAACAGCACTCGGAGAATATGACGACAAAACACCAAAGCACCGAGGAGCGGCTGAAGCCTACGGTGCGCATATTCAAGAATATGCGTAACCGTTTAATCAGAGACGGCAAGCTAAAGAACAGTTCTGCTCCGTCCTATTTCATTGAGGGCATGCTGTACAATGTCCCCCCTAACCAATTTGTCAGGAGTCGCCAAAGCACCGTCGAGAATTGTTGGGGGTGGATCAACACTTGCAACAATCACGCTGATCTTGTCTGCGCCAACGGGATTCATCCGCTGGTGCGCGATAACATGCATACTTCATGGAGTGTGCAGGGCTATATTGACTACCTGGAACAAGTCCGGCAGCTCTGGCAAGGCTGGATCTAGCGTAATGCCGTCGGTGCAGCTATCGGGATTCCGAAGGTCGCTTAATTGCCGGGTCAGAAGCATCACTATATTCCCGAGTTCTATTTGAAGCAGTGGGCCGGCCCCGATGGCCGCCTGTGTGAATACGCGCGTCCCTACGGAAAAGTAAAACCCCAAATGAAACATCCCGGTGCGACGGGATACGTTCGCGGGCTGTACACGCTCAAAGGTGTTCCGTCAGAACTTGAAGATGCCTTCGAAAACCGTTTCTTGAGCATTGCGGACGGTACAGCAGCTATCGCGCTGCGCATCATGCTGGATGACGGGAAAATTCCGCCCATGCGTGAGAAGTGGGCATGGGTCCGCTTTATCCTCACGCTCATCCATCGCAACCCTGAGGGCGTAGAGCGCAATTTTGCGAAGATGAAAGCGTATTTCGATGGAGGTCGCGTTAAGGAGCTGTTGAAGGACTACGATAAGATGAAGCAGCAGAACGACCCTCCGACCGCCGAAGAGTGGCTTGAAAAAAACAGGGATCGCGTCACGGAGATCAGCAAGTTAGAAGTCATGACAAATCTCATGCAGAGCGAGTTGGTGGGAAACCGGCTTCTAAGAATGCATTGGCGTCTTGGCAGGTTTGAAAACCTGAAGCATTCGATACTCACATCAGATCGACCAATCATCATGACGAACGGATTGAAGGCCGACGATTCGCACATGGTCATAGCGCTGTCGCCGCAACATATTCTAGTCATCGCGGCGACGGAGAAGATTGCGATGGAAGTGACACGCATGCCGGCGCTCGAAATCGTGCAAACATGGAACGATCGGATGGCACGACAGGCACGAAAATTTGTCTACGGCATTACCGACCAACATCTTCGTTTCGTTGAAAACCGGCTTGGACAGAAGATCGCGTGGTCGCCATTCGAATAACTCAGGTCGAAAGTAGGAGGCGGGGCCGTGGCTGGAAAAACAAGCAAAGAAACTATTTTGGTGCCGTGCGCCGAGTGTGAAGCAGTTGTCGGCGGCACTGTTGAAGGAAGTTACGAAGAATATGCTGAGGAGCCTGGCTTTCACGTTCGCTGGTCTCTCCTTCGGTGCCCCTCCTGCAAATCTGCAGTCTTGATCGTGCAAGATGATGAAGACGCAAGCCTTGGCATGGGTTCCGGTGATAGGTGGAGTAATCCAACAAGGCTTTATCCCGACATTGACGACCGGCAGCTCGGCACAGCAGTTCCTGGCGCCATCCGTGCAACGTTTTCCGAAGCTCGCGCTTGCTACAAGGAGGCCAAGGCTTACACCGCCTGCGCAATTATGTGCCGGAAGGTTTTGGAAGGTGTCTGCGAGTCACATGGCGCGACCAGCGGAAGCTTGGCTCAAAAGCTGAAGCAATTGTCCGAGTCAGGGCAGATAGACAGAAGGCTCTTTGAGTGGACTGACGCGATGCGGCTCGTCGGAAACGAAGCCGCTCACGGTGTAAGCGCCACAGTGTCGCGAGAAGACGCCAGCGATCTCCTGGATTTGGCCGAGGCGGTGGCCGAGTATCTGTACACAGTCAAAGAGAAATTCGACTCCTTTAGTAAAAGGCAGGCGACGAAGAAAGCGGGCGGAAAACCCTAAGAAGGACAAAGCTCGGCGACCGCCCATCGAACTGCCGACTCAGCGGGCATCGCGTCCCTGAAGCATGATGCCCGCCAGTGACCAAGAGCGGAGTCGACTAACGCGCTGCCAGTTGAATTAGCGCGGCCAATGTGCTGCACCACGGGCAAAGCCGGGCGGAAGCGCGATGCCGGCCAGGCCGGCTTCATAGTGACCAGCGCGTGCCTCGGTGCGCGACACGACAATCTCACGGTGCTCAAGGCGCGGGGTGTCGTAACGCTGTTCATGATGGACCCAGCGCGGCTCTTCCTTGATGACGTTACCATCAGCGCTGGTTCGGACGGGAATGACATCCCCGTTTGCGAACACCCAGCACTGCTGCATCTCGCGACGCTCGCTCGCCTGCCGACCCGAATGCTGACGGTGCGCGGCGTCGATGCTGCGCACAGGCTCGAAGTTCGGTGCGCGTCGGCCAGCGGCGTTAACCGCGCTGGCCTCGGCGTCGATCTCGCCGAGCCGGCTGATGATGTTGGCGAGCTTTGCAGCCGTAGCGTCGTACTCGCGGAGCAAGGCAACCGCCCCAATCTCAACATCGTTGCGCGCGTTCTTGACGCGCTGGCGGAAGCGTTCTGCCTCGGCTCGCTTCCCGGCCTCCGCTTCGGCCGCGAGCGCTTCGGCGTGTGCCTTTTCAAGATCGACGAGGCGCGCGACGGCGCGATCGGCAGCACGCCGATGCACTTCATATTCTGCTTCGGCCCTCTGATGGGCGGCATCGTCCATCAAGCCGAGACCGGCCAGTGCCGCGCCACGCTTGGCAAGAGCAGCGTCATGCTCGGCGCGCGCCTTCTCGATTTCGGCAGCGATGTTGGTGGAAGTAATCGGCTTCTTGCCGAACAGGGACTTCAAAATGCTCATTGTGCTCGGTCTCAAGGTGGTTGAATCAGCGCCGCCAGTAGTCGGCAACGGCTTCTGCGCCGGGGTCTCGCGGTGCGACGGTCGATGCCTTAGGGGGGAGCTTGGTCAGGACAGACGGCTTCGGAGCGGGCTTCGGTGCAACGGCGCTATATGCCTCGCCCGCCCGCAGCCAGCGGTGATAGGCAACATGCTCGCGGCTCTCGGCAAACGTCAGGTTGTGCGCCAAGCCGTGACGTGCACTGAACTGCGCTTCTGCAAGCTGCCGCTGAGCCGTTGCGTAATCTGCGGACGCTGCCTGAAGGTCGGCGAAAAGCTTGGCGCGGCTCATTGGGCATCTCCGCCGGCTGCAATCCAGATTCGAAGCTCGTCGGCGGGGTAGGCCGGTCGCGAAGTGCCGATCATGATGAAGGGCGGACCTTCGCCGCGTTTTGCCAAGTTGCGGAGAGTCTTTGCGCAACGGCCGACTCGCTTTGCGGCCTGGGTGCGCGAGAGATACACTTTAGACATGATGTTCCATCTGGAAGTGGCCGGTGCATCTGGCTATCGAACGCACCGGCCTCGGTTTCACCCATTAGTTGGTGTGGAGGAGCACCAACTAACGCGCCGAGTATGGGAAAATCAGGGGCGGCTGTCGGGACCGTTTCGGTATCCTTAAGCGGCGGGATGAACTTTACGCCGGTTGTTGTCGTTTGCGTGGCCCGCCATGCGCACGTCATGGTCGGCCATAATGGCGGCGCGCTCGTCCGCTCGCATGCGGAGAAGCTTCTGCTCCACTCCGATATCGACCAGGGCGGACCACGTAGCCGGGATATTCATACGCAGCTTGAGCGCCAGCGCCGTCAAGTCCCCGGCCAGCGTCGGGGGGAGCCCTTCGAGTTCGGGCACAGGGCAGAGCTGGAATTTGAGCACGGATAGCACAGCGGTCAGGCTCTCCAAGCCGGGCCTATTTTTACGGCGCCAAGCCTTGATGCAACTGACCCGCACGCCAGAAAGTTCTTCAGCGTCTGAATAACGCATCTGCTGACGGCCAAGCTCCGCGAACACAAGACGGGCGAAAGGGCCGACGCCGTTCTTGGGCATCGTTACTCCCCGCGTGTTTCGACGCTTGGTCAGGTGGCGCTTGGGGCGGCGCGTTGAAAAGCCCTCGGGATAAAGCGGAATGGAGTCCATTGTGAAAACTCGGTGCGGCGATGAAGATGCCGGAGGATTTCACGCGAGGGGCACTAAACGTGAGTCAAGTTGAGTAGCCCATGCCACTGCCCAGCACTCCGCATATTACGCAGAGCGAGAACAACAACCGACCTCAGTTTTTTTGCATCTACGGAAATGGCGAGGTCGCGCGTCACCCGCACAGGGATGGGCTCTGGGAGGACCCGCGCACTACCAAAATACTGAAAGGTTGGGTTCGTTCGTGGGTGCTGGGACCGAGCCAGGAACCAACGCGCGATCATCAAGACGCTTCTAATTTGAGAGCGGCACCATCGCGGCGTTGCCTCACGTCCGGTTGCCGGTTCCCTTACCGCATTAGGCACCCTTACCCCGCAAAAGCGTTTCTGACGGGAGTTCGCCGAACGTCTCTTTGTACAGCCTAGATAACTCGCCCATATGCCAAAATCCGTTTGCCATCGCCACCGAAGACACGGTCATAAGCGGTGTGCCTCTAGCCAGTTGCGCCCGCAACGCCCAAAGCCGCTTGTTACGCAGATACTGGTGCAAGCTCATTCCGTGAACTGTTTGAACCGCAGTCTGCAACGTTCGAGCCGATATGCCGAGTTCATGCGCCAGGTCTTCACCATAACTGCGAGCACTCGAATCGAGAGACACGAGCTCGTCAAGCCTCGAAATCAACGTGACGTAACGACCAACGGCCCGCGCATTCGATCCCTTTATCGATCTTGATGCTAACACATGATCCAGAGCTTCAATCAATTGCTCCTTCAAGCCACTTGCTACGGTAGCGAAAGAGGGATCGTCCGGTTGAATTAGTGATGATGCCAAGAAAATATGACGAACGACGGTTTGTAGCCGCGACAAGCCTTCTCCGGCGCTCTGGAGATGCAGCCGGCCCTCTGCTTCGTCCCAACCCCGATTTTGCATGTCAGAGACAAAACGGATGACTGCAAAAGCGTTCGGACTTGCCTCGCGAAGATTGAGCCCAGTCTCCTTTCTCAGAACACCTATTGCAGATGCCCCCCAAGACTGCGCGTTGAAGACAGCGTCCAACTGATCGCGCATGGGTACGATGACGGTACACGCCCCTGCTTTCATTGTCGCTTCTAGAGTGCGAGGAGAACTCTCATCGAGCATCAACTGCACGCCCGGCAAGGCCGTCATAGCGCGCCTATAGGAATATGAGCCTATAATGTTTTGACGTGCAACTTCGATGAGGCCGATTGCCCTGAACTCATCCGGGCTCGTGAAGCGCTGCAATTTCAAGTGAGCAGACTCCTTCAGCGATTTAAACAACATCGGAATAACCATTTTTGCTTGGCCGGATGCGACTGGGTTCAGTACGTTGGTTGCGCCGTCACGCTCGCGTGCTAACACTAGCTTCACAAAATCGCGCATAGGAGACGCTCTCGCAATAGTATGATCCGTAACATACTTTCAGAGTCGCGACCAAGGCTGAGCAACAACCTATGCCCGGCAGCGTGCATTGAAAAACTTTTGCCTAGAGTTTGCAGGCTTCCGATAGTTCGCTTAACCGCCGCTTCGCCGCAAGCGCCGAAAAGCAGAGCGCCGGTATCATCAGGCTTCCGTCTTAACGCCAGCACACAACATAACTCGCCCAGCGATCGCTTCAGAGCGGACTGCTGCAGAGTCGATTCCCTGTATCAGAATACGATCGATTCACCGTCCGCACGTTTCCCGCAGTTTATCGGGATTGTAGCAGCGCATTTGTGCAACCATCATCAACACAGGCAAACTAGGAACGATATCATGATCCAAGCAATAGAACGGCTAAGGAAGATTGCAGATGATGCTGAAGCCCGAGCACGGGCACAAGCGCTCTCGCCAGCCGTCCAAGCCAGCATGATGGACGACGCCGCAAAGTGGCACTGGCTCGCATCGCAAGCTAGCGAGTTGTGCGTGCGCTATCGCCGGCTAAGCTCCAATGATGCTGCCTGCGCCGATTGTGCCGAGAAATGTGCGCTAACGCGGTCAACCGTCAAAGAGGCCGCTAAAATCGAAGGCGTGTTGCGCTTCAAACGCAGTGCAGCACGCCCCCTCAGACCGTGAGCTTAGAAACAAATTTAGGCCGCCGATGAATGCGGAATAATAATTCATCCGCGTGAATACGGACTTGCAGGATTCAGATAGCGATATTGGATATTCGGAAAGGACTAATTGCTAATTATCAGGTCGGCAACGCTGCGCCAAGTTTTTGTCAGCGAATAAGTTAGAGGTTGCTATGGGTGAATTGATACCGTTCGCTACGAAGGCCGCGCAAGGAGATCGCGGCGGGCGAGATCTTACAACCGCAAAAAACAATTCGTTGTTTAGAGTGTGGGAGACATCCTTCGGAGAGTTGGAGCACATGCTGGCGTTGCTCCATTCAAGGATGGAAGAACTTCAGCTCATGCGCAAATCTCTGCCGGTTAGAAGCGAGCCCCAACTCCAACGGGACGCCGAAATGCTGAAGCAGATTGAGGACGCGCAGGAGAGATGCCGCGTGATACTCGGAAAATCCAATCGCAATCAGGAGCGATAGACAATGACTAAATCGACTATTGCTGAACGCATCCAATTTCACCGGATTGGAGACAGTGAAACAGCGGCACTCCGGGATGGGAAAGAGTTCGTTTTAAGCGTAATGCCTTCGATCCTCGACGGTTTCTATGACCATTTGGAAAAGTATCCTGTCACGTCTGCCTTTTTCCGAAATCGGGCACACATGATGCACGCGAAGGATCGACAGCTTAAGCATTGGTCCATCATTCTCGACGGCGCGTTCGACGAAACTTATGAAGCATCCGTCACGAAGATCGGCGAAGTTCACAACACACTGGGTCTTGAGCCCCGCTGGTACATCGGTGGCTATAACGCGTTAACGACTGATCTTGTCGCGGCCATCGCGATGAAAATGCCCGCCGGTCGCTTCGGTAGCAAAGTGCAACTCAAGAAATTGAATTTACAGAAGGCGATCCTCAGGGCGGCGATGCTCGACATGGACCTCGCAATCTCGGTCTACATTGAAGCCGGCCGGCGCGATCGGATTGAGACCCTCAATAAGATCGCAACTGACTTTGAGGGCGCAATCGGAGGGGTTGTCAGTATCGTAGCGTCCGCCGCAACTGAACTTCAGGCTTCCGCGCAAAGTCTTCAAGGCGCAACTCACTTGACGTCAAGTGAGTCTGGAAACGCCGCAACTGCTTCAGGTGACTCAACGGCGAACGTCAACGCCGTAGCTGCTGCAGCGGAGCAGCTCTCAAGCTCCATCGCCGAAATCAGCCGCCGAGTGAATGATTCTGCGGCCATCGCTAGCAAGGCATCCGAAGGTACGGAGCACGCAGCGCGCAAGATCGATCAACTCTCTTCGGCTGGTCAGCGAATCGGAACAATCGTCGATTTGATCACGAACATCGCATCGCAAACGAACCTTCTTGCACTGAATGCAACGATCGAGGCCGCTCGCGCGGGAGAGGCCGGTCGTGGGTTTGCCGTGGTGGCATCGGAGGTCAAAGGTCTCGCAGAGCAGACAGCCAAGGCCACCGCGGAAATCGCGAGCCAAGTCGCGGATATCCAAAGTTCTACCTCGGAGTCCGTGAGGGCGATATCGGAGATCACGACGGTCATCCGATCGATGACCGAAGTGTCTGCAGCGATCGCATCGGCAGTTGAGGAGCAGAGTGCCGCCACCGGCGAAATATCGAGGAATGCGCAACTTGCGTCCCAAGGAACGCAAAGCGTTTCTGCGAGCGTTCAGAAGGTTAGCGATGCGGCTGGGGAGGCGGGACTTACTGCATCGCACGTCCTCAATGCTTCGCAAGAGTTGTCTCAGCAGTCGGAATTGCTCCGGTCCGAAGTTACAAAGTTCTTGGGAACGGTAAAAGCGGCATAGGCCGCCACAAGCGGCTTGTTTCTGATGGAAGGGCCGACATGTACGGTGCACTCACGCCAATGCTACTTCGTCACAAGGTCGCTGCATTGGAGCGAACACAGGCTGTCGTCGAGCTTTCGCTCGACGGCACCATTCTTCGAGCTAATCCACTCTTCCTGCAGCTTATGGGCTACTCGCAGGATCAGGTGCGAGGTCAATCCTACTCGATGTTCGTCCCTGCGAATGACGCCCAGGCTAACGAGTACGATGAGCTTTGGGCCCAGTTAAAGAATGGCGAGCATGCCGTCGGTGAATTTTGTCGTATGCATGCGTCGGGCCGACCAATCTGGGTTCACGGAGTTTATTGCCCGTTGCTCGACGAAAGCGGGCAACCCTATCGCGTTATGAAGTTTGCGGCCGATATCACCGCGAATAAGCAACGCGACGCCGACTTTGCCGGCCAAATTGCAGCAATACGGATGTCGCAGGCGATCGCCGAGTTTGACCTGGATGGCTATCTGCTAGACGCGAACAGCAAGTTCTTGGAAAGCATGGGCTATCGGCTAGAGAGCCTTAGAGGGCGGCATCACTCTGTCTTTGTCGATCCGGGCGAGCGGGAGAACGTTGAGTACAAGGCGTTCTGGTGGCGCCTGCGCGACGGTAATTATCACGCTGGCCTCTACAAGAGAATTGACGCTTTCGGAAATCCTCATTGGATTCAAGCGAGTTACAACCCCGTTCGAGACGAGAATGGTCGGCTTGCTAAGGTCGTAAAATTTGCGACCGACCAGACGTCGGCGGTGGAAGATCACCTTCGCGTCGATTACTTATATCGCCACGATACTTTGACCGGGCTCGCAAACCGTGCCGGGTTGAAGTTTGCGTTCGACGATGCAACAGCCGGCCAAGCGATCGAAGCACCGCCGACGCTTCTGCTGATCGACCTCGATCGCTTGAAGCAGATCAATGATTCATTTGGGCATCTTGGCGGCGATCATTGTTTAACTATCTCAGCCGCTCGGATCCGGGCGGCCGCATCCGAAGCTGTCATCGTTGCCAGACTTGGCGGCGACGAGTTTGTTGTCCTACTGAAGGAGGCAAGCAGCGCGGCGGAAATCGCAGAACGGATAATTGCCGCCGTTAAAGAGCCATTCGAGTGGAACGGAGAGCTTCATTGTGTCGGGGCTAGTATCGGGATATCGAGGGACGGAATTACTCTTAGCGATCTGCTAAGAACCGCGGACTTGGCACTTTACGCCGCTAAGGGGGCGGGTCGTGGAGTCTTTCGCACCTACCCTTTGCTCAATTGCGTCGATGCACCTGGCTTGCAGCCGAGGGGCAGTGCCACGTTGCTACGGGAAGATGCGTTTTAGTAATGCATTACGCAGCTCTATCGCGTCGGTGAATTGACCGCCGTGCGATAGAAATGCTGCGGAAAGCGCGCAAATACCTCAACGAGAGTGGACAAAGTGGACATTCTCCCTAAGGGTCTTGTCCACCTGTCCACTTTGTCCACTCCCCACACCCTTCGGGGGGTGTGTGGGAGGTAGACATTGGACTGTTGGACAAAGTGGACAAATGTCCAATCTGTCCACTTTGTCCACTCAATCCCGCAGTGCCCAAATCAACTCGACGTTTTGCGAAAGAGATACACCGCCAATCATGCGCTCGCCTTTTGCTGCGATCAGCGCGCGAGTGAAGGCTTTGTTCTTCGCGGAAGTGCTATTCTCGGGGTTCCCGGTGATATAGCGCCGCGCGAAATTATTCCGGACTTCGGTAATATTCACCGCCTTTACGGTCGGACCATTGGGGATGGGGTAGTCCTTTCCGTGGTCCGACAAGGCTTCGTTAAACGCCTCGGTGAAGTCGCGCGGGACCTTAGTCTTCGACTTTGCCGTCGCATGCGGTACGGTTTCCTTTGCGCCCTCGGCGAAAACGACATAGCCGGCGGTGTCAGGCTCACCGTCCTCATCGAAGCCGAGCACATAGTTTTGCACATTGAACGAGCCCAACCGCCCCGGTTGTGCTCCTCTGACCTTGGCCAACGCAATCGAGCGCCCTGAAGTATCACCCGTCAGTTGGTTGATGCTTGCCATAACGGTCAGGATGGCGTCGGCGCCACCGCCGTAGGCCGAAGCACCGCGAACGCCGGAGTCCACGCCCTTGCCAAGGTGAGCAACTACCACAATCAGGAGGTCGTTTTCGTTGCCTACGCGCGCGAGCAGCTTCATCAGGCGCCCGGCCTCGGCGTTGTCGTTTTCGTCGGTTACGTTAAAGAACGCCGCGTGCGTGTCGATCACGACCAATCGAAGGTCGGTGTCAAAGTTCTCCTTGCACTCTACGCTAGCATCGGTAACGGCGTTTCTGAGCCATGCGATGTTGTTATCGGGCGAAAGGTCGGCGGGCGGTTCGGTAACCAGAAACGGAATCTCACCCGGGCAGCCGTCCTTAAATTTTGCCTCGCGTGAGGCAGCAATGCGAGAATCGAGTTCTCCAACGCCTTCAGCCGCGACCCACAATACACCGCCGGGCTTCACCCGCCGATTGAGGAACTGCCGATCGAAGATCACCGACAGGCTGAGGTCGATGCCGACAAACGTCTTCCCGGCCGAAAATTGACCCGCAAGAAGCGCCACCCCGCTGAGCGGCAGCATTTTCTTCACCAACCATTGACGCGGTTCCGGTCGCGCTCCACCGATCGCGCGCAACGACACAGTGTTGATCGGAGTCGGCTTCGGCGCGGGGAAAATAGAGATCTTGGCCATCGGTTAGGTCTTCTTCTTCATAGCTGCCGCAATTACCCGATCAGCCATCGCCGCCACGTCCGCATCATAAAGTTGCACCCCAACGCGGGGCGCCAACCATTCCAGCGCTTCGCCGGGGGACACGCGGCGCGCTTCTATGACAACATCGATCGGGGTGTAGCCCTTGGGGCCATCGCCAAAGTCTACGATACCGTCCGATTTGAACGACAGGTTCGGCTTGCGCAAATGGAGCGCTCGCCCGGTGCTAGACGGCCGCCACTCGGCGACGGCCTTGAAGCTGCTTCCGGCGCGAAACCAGCGCTTCAATTCGAGTGCGGGCACCCAAGCGGCAAAGTTCGCCAGCGCAGCTTCATTTACCGCGCGGAAGAGGGATGCCGCGTCAGAGCCGCCGGGAGATGCAACGGACCGTTCGACGGCCCCGCCGTATGACTGCCGGCGGTCGAGAAGCGTCCAGCCGAATGAGCGAAGGATTTCTTCCATCGCGGCGCGGTGGTCATGGGTGAGCACCGGAAGCGCTTCAAGCGGGGTGTCTTCTAACGTCGCGTCAGACCACCAATAATAAGGGTGGCCAGTGTCCGGATGAATCGAAGGAGGAATCACAGTTTGACGTCCACCGCTCAGGAAATCGAGCAGGCGGGTTCCGCTGGCATCATTGTAGGAGCGAGACTTCATCGGCACGATAGAACGATAAAATGACGTGAGGCCTCGCCGACCGATCTTGACGACGATGGCAGGCGGCAGCGTCGAGAGGATCGGACCAATGATCGAGTCGTGGCCGTCGATATCGACAGCAACTAAGCCGCCAAATCCGGTGGCGACGCCGACGCCCATCGCCGGGGCGCGAGAATGCCCGGCGATAAAAAAGGAACTCGGCGCTTCGTTGCAGTATTTCTGCCATCCAGACAGAGCAGGGGCCTTGCCTGCGCCGGCTTTCGGCGCATCAGGAGGCAAGATCGGCAAAGGCGAATAACCGAGCTTCATGAGGGACGGAGCGGTCTGCGCAAAGGGAGAGCTACGCATTTGACGCCGCCCAACCCGGGTACCCATCCACCCAGGTGTCGGGCCAGTGCTCGCGCGCCCAGTGATAGACCCTCTTAAAGCCATCAAAGATGGGCGTGCACTCATTCAGTCCGAGATGGTCGCCAATATCGAGAACTTCCTCACGCCAAAGCTCAATGACCACGCCATCGGTCCCAAGAAATCGAAAGCAGTCACTGGTAGGTGACGGCGTAAAACGGCGCGCCGTAACAAGCGTCAGATCAATCAGTTCTTCTTGCGCGGGGCTGCGCGCGGCAGTATCCTCGTGGGGCTTCATCTTAATGTCTCCGTTCTTAAAAGGCCCACCGTTGGCGCGGTGCGGCCTTTTTCGTTGTTGGTTATGCGGCGGCTTTTCCGCCCGGTCTGACGCTATTGTCATGCATCCATTCCGCGATGGCCTCGCGCGGATACATCGGCGTTCGGCCGACCTTGATGTGGCCGGGCGCGCGCTTCTGCCGCCGCAGAAGTCGTGCCCAAGACGTCGACTTTCCGACGAAGTCGGCAAACTCGGCCTCAGTAAAAAGAAAGTCGTCATTGGTCATGAATTGCCTCGGATTGTTTTCGTTGGTCAGAATTTGGCAGACTTTGTCACTTGCTGTGGGATGGGTTCGGTATCCCTTGCTAGAACTCGTGCTTCCAGAAGGCATAAGCCGGGCGATCACGCGGCTGGTGCCGCGTGTCGGAAGTCCTGGATTGTGACGACAAGGAGTGATGCTTGGCGACGGGAGCGCCCGAAGTGGGCAGGCGACTAAGCGGGGTTCGCTTTGATCAAGGCCGCGCGGTCCTGCAACGCTTCGCGGATGATTTCGGCATCGGTCGGACCGAGCGTCGTTCCTTCCTCCACGACGGAAGCAAGCAACAGCAGGTAGTCAACGGAACCGGTTTCGGCCGTGTCGTCTTCCAACATCGTCCGGCTCCCTCTACGCTCGCGCTTGTCAGGGTGCTTATTCGATCGAGTCTCCAGCCATGCGTCGATGGCATCAACGTCGAAAAATCGGGTGCGGCCCATGTAAATCGGCTTGGGGAAATTCTCGTCGGTGGCGTTGATCTTGCGATCGAGCGTCGAGCGAGAGATGCCACCGAGCTTTACCAGCAGCGGCGCGGTTTTGATGAGTCTATTGATCACCATCGTCCTCTTGGAGCTTGTTGATGCGTCAAGAGGTAGCGCAACGGGAGATGTCGTTTCCACCTAGTCAAAGCGTCGTTTTCGTGAGGTCACATTTTCTCAATTCACAGCGTGCTTTGTCAGAATTTTGGAGTGCTTGGATCGCGCTTCTTGCGCGCCGCGGTGAGTATGCTTTCGATAGTCTTTTCACTGACATGGTATTTCTTGACGAGGGCAGCGATCGCCGCCGTAGGTTTGGTGTTGCTTGTTATTTTCGCCCAGTAGTCGCCGACTATATTGACCGACCGGCGCGCCAAACGCAGGTTTTGAGCCAGCTTCGTCCCTCGTTTCAGGCCCCATGCCTTGAGGATGCACTTGTCGAGGATCTTGGCCCGACTGCTGCCCTCCCATGCTGCGAGCAGCGGCTTTGAAACGTCGGCAGCGAAGCGCTCGATCTCGCCAGCAACAATCTTCGGGACTGGCAATTTATGTTTCGTAGCAAGGTGAAAGGCAAGCCATGCGGCGGCTGGATTTCGAGTTTCTCGAAAGATGGCGGTAAGCTCGCTTAATTCGAGTTCGCGAAAATTCGGTAACTTTGTCATCCACTGTTCCTTGCGTGATCGAAGCGCGCAGCAGCGACCCTCATAATGCATTTCAGAGAGCTGCGGCCACTCCGCGCACGTTCTGCTGTCCGATCTTCTTTGTGCGCGAGCGCCCGATCTACTCCCTGGAGTCGCGTTCACTGGGAGAGGGACCAGCCGTAGGCGGCCTTCGATCACCTTCGTGAGGCGATACTCAATACGCTTTCGCATGAGCCGGATCTTGGCACCGGCGGGCCAGAACCGAGTCTTCGGTGTTTCCGCGCTTTTTTTGACCGCGGTAAGCTTGTCCAACTCCCAAGCGATCCTTACATTCCGCGATTAGACGAAGCGTGGGTAGGGTCGCGGAGTCTATTGATAGCTCGAAATCCCTATCGCCGCTGGTCAACCGCTTGGTGTTCGTCACCGAAAGCTCTTGCTTTCAGGCTCGGGGAGATTCCGCGAGCCGCATCAAGCAACGAGGAAGGAGGGCACATGACTGTGCTGCTCACTCTCGAAGCCAGCAGGCCCGGCGGTACGTCTTACCGTCTCGGCTTTGGGTGCTCGTTGCCCGTGGCTTGGATTGTAGCCGTGCTATCGCGGCTGTTCTGACGGGAAGGGCGCCTCGGGAAACTGGGGCGCCCCTTTGTCGTGAGGGCGTGGTGCAAACGACAACCGAAGCGATCGCGGTATCAAGGTAATTGGCAATGGACCCTCTGGCCGTGGAACACGCGAGGGCGAGGCTCCGAAAGGCCGAGAAGGCCGTCGAAGCTCTAAAGTCGGCTGACAATTTTGAAAGCGCCGAAGATGCGTGGTCGGACTTCTTAGTGGCGACATCTGCAATCTATTCAAAGCTGGAGCAAGGGGCCAAAGGCGCTAAGAGTGCGCCGTGGTATGGTCGCCAAAAGCACGAGCGAAGAACCGACCCGCTCCTAAACTACCTGCACATAGCCAGAAATTCTGATGAACATGGCATTGATCGAGTCGCGGAACGCGGCGGTAACTTGCACGACATAATTGCTGGTTTCGGCGAGAAGCTGAAATTCAATGAGCGTCGGCCATATCGCATTGAGACAGTTCGAGACGGTAAAACTGGCGAGGTGAAACTGTCTGATATTGCGACCTACCTGTACGGCCCCTCGCTTCAAATGGTGACTGTTTATGACAGGCGCACGGGAGTATCTCGCGATCCGCCAACCCAGCACCTTGGTCAAACAATTCACCTCGATCACCTATGGCTAACCGGAGTTGCTGAGCTAGGACTGGCGTACTTTCATCGGCTGGTTGCCGAAGCAAGTGAGCAGATTGAACGCTCCTAAATAGGTGCGCTCGTGAGATACAAATAGGGATCAATTTGGGATACAAGCAGAGGTTTTAGGTGGAAATTACCTAGCAAAATCAACGTTTAACGTTGGAACTTGGTTCCCTCCGAGCGCACCACCTCTCATCCTTCTCGTTGTTTGGGCCGTATCACCGCGACCGCCTCGAGCGGCGCAGGTTGATCCGGGCGAATGTCGGTTTTCCCGCCATCGGGTGGGAAGATGCTGTCGTAGATCGCGCGCGCCTCGCGGATGAGGCGATCGCGCTCGAGCTCTGATTTCGGGACGAATCGGACGACGCTGCTCATGCGCGTTTCCCCTCCGCGATTTCCTCGGCACGGCGCCAGACCGGGAAGGGATCTCTCAGCTTCGCCCATTCGGCGACGTTCATGGCCGGTTTGCCCGGAACGAGGCAGGCGTCGAGCCGTGCGCGCAGCGCGCCTTCATCCATGCCGGCGCCGATGAACACGATTTCCTGGCGGCGATCGCCGTAGATGTCGTTCCAGCTCGCGCGCAGCCGCTTGCGCCAGAACGGATCGTCCGGCCAACGCTCCGCCGGTACGGCTGCCCACCAGAAGCCGAGGGCTTCGGTGCGCGTGATCGAGCCCGCCTGGCTGATCTCGCCGAGCCATTGCGGCCGCGTCGCCAGCCAGAAATGTCCCTTGGCGCGAATGACGCCGGGCCACGGCTCTTTCACGAATCTGTCGAATTTCCCGGGATCGAACGGCCGGCGCGCGCGATAGACGAAGTTGGTCACGCCGTATTCTTCGGTTTCAGGCACGTGATCCGCAAAACCGTAGAGCTCCCTGAACCAGAGCGGATGCGTTTGCGCCTTCTCGAAGTCGAACTTCCCGGTGTCGAGAATGCGATCGAAGGCGACGCGGCTGTGGTTGGCCTCGATCAGGTCGGCCTGCGGATTGAGCGCCCGGATGATTTTTCGCGCGGCCTCCCGCTGTGCCGGCGAGGCATCGTCGACCTTGTTGAGCACGATGACGTCGGCGAATTCGATCTGCTCGACGAGGAGATCGACCAGGGTGCGCTTGTCGTTGGCCAGTGCTTCGCCGCGCTGCTCCAGAAAGTCCGTCGACGAATAATCCTTCAGCAGGTTCACGGCGTCGACCACGGTGACCATGGTGTCGAGGCGCGCGACGTCGGAGAGGCTGTCGCCGTTCTCGGTGCGGAAATCGAAGGTCGCCGCGACCGGCAACGGCTCGGAGATGCCGGTGGACTCGATCAGGAGATAATCGAACCGGTTGTTCTCGGCGAGGGCGCGTACCTCCTTCAACAGGTCGTCGCGCAGCGTGCAGCAGATGCAGCCGTTCGTCATCTCGACGAGCTTCTCGTCAGTCCGGGACAGGTTCGCACCACCATCGCGAACCAGGTCCGCATCGATGTTCACCTCGCTCATGTCGTTCACGATCACAGCCACCTTCAGGCCGTGCCGGTTGTTCAGGACGTGGTTCAGCAAAGTGGTCTTTCCAGCCCCGAGGAAGCCGGACAAGACGGTGACGGGGAGTTTCTGCATGGAGATCGAAGAGCCTTTTCAAGGGGATAGGGCGACGGCGGGAGAGATTGGGCATTGGGACCGGATATGTAATGTTATAACATAACATTCTCTATTCGCGCCGTCGTCAAGCCGTTTTGCGGCTCAGCTGAAATTCATGCGGACATTCTGATGGTGATCGTTGTCGTGGCCGGCTGCCGCGGCACGAGGCTGCGGCGCGCGAGGGACTGGCGCGACGCGCTCAGCCGTATTCCCCGCCGATCCCGTACTCCTTGTAGATCTCCAGCGGATCGGACTCCGGAAACAGCCGGCATTTGGCCTGGGCGAGGTGCAGTCTCACCGCGGACGGCTCCTTGCCGTTTGCGAGCATCTTGCGGATGTCGTCCATATGCGCGCTGGGCTGGTGCTTTTGTTCGAGCTGCTCCAGCGCGACCAGCGCGGTCGCGAGCGCTTCGGTCAGAACCCAGTCGTCGTGGCCCGTGATTCCCTTCTTCGGCATCGGCAGACCCCACATGCGGTGGCTGTGCCAGTGTACCGCAGCTTGCCCCGAATCTCCATCGCGCGCGGTTGGCAACTTCGCGTTTACGTGGAACACATCGTCTTCTGTACTCCCGCTTGCATTATGACCGCGCGCGGCTACAACGCGGCCGGGGTGGGTGGACGTATCTCTGCTGAAATGAAGTTGTCGTAGACGGGAGGCGGGGGCGTCCATGCCGGCTGTTCCAGTCTGCAACGCTGACTCACGGAGTTCGCAAGCCCCACGGTCGTACCGCTCAAGGCTGGAGCCAGCATGGTCTTTCTTAGCTTCGTCTACCGCTTCTGCACCAACTTCGCGTTCCTGGCGGTGGTCTATTTCAGCCTGAACTTCATGGAGAAGTATCCGAACCGGGCGATCCTCGCGATCCTGGTGCTGGTTTATACCGGCATGCGCGCGGCCTCGACGCTGCGTGCGTTCTACTTCTTCCAGAAGATCGAGAAGCTCGAGGCCGAGACTAAGCGCCTGCAGGCGCCGATCAACGACGGCTCGGGCGGCACCAACGCGCGCAAGCAACTCGTCACCGACGTGGCCCGGCTGCGCCGCGACGGCGAACTGAAGTCCTATATGGACCTGTTCTTCCTAGCGCTGATCGTGCTGCTCTGCGTCGCCAACATCATGCGGCAGTGAGGGCTTCGCGCATGATCCGAAAGATCATGCGCGAACAAGAAGCCTAGGCGCGCTTCTTCGCGCTGGTCGCAACGCGGGTCGGATGCGATCCGGGGGGCTTGGGCGCGGTGCCCTTGGCCTGCGCGGTATGCTTCGGCGCGCCGTGGGCTGCATGTGCATGGACGTGCGGCTTGCCGGCTTTGCCGCCAGCCTTGCCCTTCGCTCCACGCGGCGCCTCTGACGCCATCGCCAACCGCGCGGCGGCGCGCCGCGACAAGGTCGTGGACAGCAGCACTTCGACCGAGCCTTCCGGAATCGCGAACAGGTCGCGGCCGGGAACGGGCAGGGTGGACGCGACGTCGATCTGCGCCTTGGTCCGCTTCGGCAGCAGCGGCTGATGCGCGGGTTCCGCGTTCAGATCGGAGAGCGAAGGCGCCGGCATCGTCCTGGTCTGCGTGAACGCAAAGCCCGGCACGCGGGGCCAGCGTGCAATCGGTGTCGTCTCGGTCGGCGGATGCAGCAGCCATTCCACCGGCGTGGTCGGCGTCGCCGGCTGGTCGGCGGTCGCGGGCACCACGTGCACGATGCGATAGCCCTTGGCCTTGAGGTCGCGGAGAATCCGGGGCAGCGCCGCCACCGTGCGCGCCTGGATGTCGTGCAGCAGCAGGATGCCCTTGCCCTTGGCCTCCAGCCGTTGCATCGCGAGCTGATAGACGCGGTCGGACGAGATGTGCCGCCAGTCGTCGGCCGGGAAGTCGGCGCTCCAGACCTGGATGCCGCGCGACATCAGGAGGTTCTCGACGCCCTCGGCGCGCATCAGGCCGGGAATGCGGAAGAACGGCGCGAGTTGCTTCGAGGGATCGGTCATCGCGGCCGAGGTCCACTCGATGCCGCCGTTGATCTCGGCCTCGGCTTTCTCGATCGGCATCCGGTTGAACGTCAGCGGATGATCCATGCTGTGCGTGCCGACCGTGTGGCCCGCCGCGATCAGCTTGCGCACGCCTTCCGGGTTCGCCTTGGCCTGCTGGCCGATGATGAAGAAGGTCGCCTTGATGCACTCGTCGTCGAGCATCTTGAGGACCTGGTACGAATATTTCGGCAGCGGACCGTCGTCGAAAGTCAGGACCACTTCATGGTCCTTCAACGGCAGCGTCTCGCGATATTGCATGGTGCCGATCAGCGGATGCTCGCGCGGATCGACCACGAGGGTGCGGGAGGTGCCGAGTGCGTCAGGATGGCCGGGGCAGTCGCTTGCGAGCGCCGCTTGCGAACCGATGGTCAGCAAACCCAAAAAACTGCTAAGGCAAAGGACGATCCAGGATCGCGTCCGCGAAACAACGCCACTTCCGATCATGAACCCCGTCTGCCCTCATGCGCGATTGCCGCCATAGTAGGTCGGAGACATCGGGAAACGGTTCAGACGCAAGAACCATTCAACAACCATTCCCGGTACAAGTCCGCCTCTATCTTTGCACGGGGTAGCATGAACAGATTGTTAATAGGGCCCAAATCACCCCTTTTTGCACTGCCGTGACATTCCGGCATCAGCGCGTATCGGCGTTCTTCTGTGATGCGCCCGCAGGCACGATGTGGACCACCCGATAGCCGTTGTCCCGCAAGTAGCGCAGAAAGGCCGGCATGATCGCGGCCGTGCGCGCCTTGGGGTCGTGGAAGAGGATGATGCCCTTGCCGGCCGCGGCCAGGCGCTCGGTGACGAGCTTCAGTTCCTGCTCCGGCGTCATCTCGTTCCAGTCGCTGGCCCAGAGATCAGCCCCGAACACGACGATGCCGCGCGATTGCAGCAGGTCGAGCTGCGCCGGCGTGGACTCGAAATAGGGGAAGCGGAAGAACGGCGTCGAGGGCGTCGTGGTCGAGACGCCCTTCAGCGCCATTTCGTCGGCGGCGATGCCGCGGTCGATCTCCGTCTTCGACTTCTCGAACGGAATCCGCGCCATGAACGGATGCGACCAGGTGTGGTGGCCGATGGTGTGGCCCTCGCGCGCGATGCGCTTGACCATGTCGGGATGCTCGGAGGCGTGCAGGCCGATCAGGAAGAAGGTGGCACGCACGCATTCCTGCGCCAGCGCCGTCAGCACCTTCGATGTGGTCGGCGGGTTCGGGCCGTCGTCGAAGGTCAGCACGACCTCGTGATCGGCCAGCGCCAGCGTCTGCGGAAAGCTCTTCAGGCCCACGCGCGGCGTGGTCTTGGCGTCGACGCTGAGGACGCGCGAGGTGCCGAGCGCGTCCTTGCGCGGGCACTCGGCGGCGTCCGCCGAGGCTGCGCCGGCCATGGCCGCGAGCACGGCGCCGATTGCCATCGAGGTCCAACGCAGCGGAAACATCTTTGTCATTGCGCTCAGAGTTGCCTTGTGGGTATTGCCTGAACCATCAGCTCAGACCACTCGTTCCAACCTGTCAAACGGCGAGGCGCGCCATGGATGAACATATGGAAGGTGCCGCCTCCGTCGAGGCTTCGGTACTCGACCACGTGCCGATGCGCAATGAAGACGGCGAAATCCGGCATGAATTCGTCGAGGAAGTCACCCATGCGATCGAGGCCGGCGACAGCGCGTCGCTGCGCGCCTGTGTCGCGGAGCTGCACGAGGCCGACCTCGGCGACCTCATCGGCGCGCTCGCGCCCGACGACCGCGTCCGTCTCGTCGAGCTGACCGGGCGCGACTTCGACTTCTCGGCGCTGAACGAGGTCGACGAGGCCGTCCGCGAGGAGATCCTCGACGAGCTGCCGCCGGAGACCGTGGCCGAGGGCGTCCGCGAGCTCGAATCCGACGACGCGGTCGAGCTGCTGGAGACCCTCGACGAGGACGAGCAGGAGGAGATCCTCGAAAAGCTGCCGTTGCAGGAGCGCGTCGCGCTCGAGCGCAGCTTGCTGTATCCGGAAAATTCCGCCGGCCGCCGCATGCAGACCGAGTTCATCGCGGTGCCCCAGGACTTCACGGTGGGACAGGCGATCGACTACATGCGCGAGACGCCGGATCTGCCCGATCGCTTCTACGAGATCTACGTCGTCGACAAGGACCAGCACTGGCAGGGCGCGGTTTCGCTCGACGTGCTGCTGCGTGCGCGCCGTCCGGTGCCGCTCACCGAGCTGACCGACGAGGATCGCCGCCGCGTCTCCGTCTTGGAGGACCAGGAGGAGGTGGCGCGCATGTTCGGCAAGTACAATCTCGTCGCGGCTCCCGTGCTCGACACCCAGGACCGCCTCGTCGGCGTCATCACCGTCGACGACGTCGTCGACGTCATCGAGGAAGAGGCGGACGAGGACCTCAAAGCACTCGGCGGCGTCACCAGCGACGAAGAACTGTCCGACACCGTGTTCACCATTGCGCGGGCGCGGTTCAACTGGCTGCTGGTCAATCTCGCCACCGCCTTCCTTGCGTCGTCCGTGCTCGGCCTGTTCGAAGGCCAGCTCGAGAAGATGGTGGCGCTCGCTGTGCTGGCGCCGATCGTCGCGAGCCAGGGCGGCAATGCGGCGACCCAGACCATGACGGTGGCGGTGCGCGCGCTCGCCACCCGCGAACTCGGCTCCTTCAATGCCTGGCGCGTCGTGATGCGCGAAGGCATGGTCGGCCTCGTCAACGGTCTGGCCTTCGCCGTCATCACCGGCATCGCCGCGGTGGCCTGGTTCAAGATCCCCGGCCTCGGCATCGTCATCGGCCTTGCCATGATCTGCAACCTCATCGCCGGCGCGCTCGGCGGCATCCTGATCCCGATGGCGCTCGAACGCGTCAGGGCCGATCCGGCGGTGGCGTCAGGCACCTTCGTCACGACGGTGACGGACGTGGTCGGCTTCTTCTCCTTCCTCGGCATCGCCACGCTGTGGTTCGGGCTGAGGTAGGGGGCACCTCGCCGTCATTCCGGGGCACGCCGCTCTCCCCCCGTCATTGCGAGCGAAGCGAAGCAATCCAGAATCTCTCCGGGGAAAGATCCTGGATTGCTTCGTCGTAAGAGCTGTTCGCATGACGGGGATGGGGTGGAGGGCCTCACTCTGCGTCCGGGGCGCGAGACCAATCATCTTTAATCCGAACTTAAGCGACCTGCCGCATCATCGCCGCGCTTGGGGGAATGAACATGCGGTTGCGGCTGAAGGCGGACGGACGGGTCGTCGAATTGCGGGACGGACAGGAATTTCCGGTCCAGCCGTCTCCGCTCGAGTCGTCGGAGGTCCAGCCCGCGGCCCATGCCGGGCAGGGCGACACCAGCTCGCTTGCGGTGCGCGATCTGCGCCGCCGTGCCTGCCTCACCCAGATGGAGTTTGCGGCCAAGCTCGGCGTGCCCGTCGAGACCATCCGCAACTGGGAGCAGGGCAAGCGCGCGCCGCGGGGACCGGCCCGCGCGCTGCTTGCGGTGATCGCGCATGCGCCCGACACTGTTTTCCAGGCGCTCGCCAAAGCCTGACGCGAGGTCTGCGCAGCCTGACGCAAGCCCCGCGCACGAACCTCCTGTTAGCATTGCGCTGAAGATCCGGTCCGGCTTCCGTTGCGCTTGGGCGCGCCGGGTCCATAATGCCGATCGGGGCTGCTGCAACAGAGAGGATTCCTCATGTTGTTCGTCGAGGCCAATGGCGCGAGGATACCGGCGATCGGGCTCGGGACCTGGGAGCTGAGCGGGCGTCCCTGCGCCCGTGTGGTCGAGCAGGCCTTGCGGCTCGGCTATCGCCACATCGACACCGCACAGATCTACGACAATGAGCGCGAGGTCGGCGACGGCGTGCGCGCCTCCGGCGTGCGCCGCGACGACATCTTCCTGACCACGAAGGTCTGGACCAACCATTTCGCGCCCCATGACCTCGAACGCTCGGTCAAGGAGAGTCTGGTGCGAATGCGGCTTCCGTCAGTCGACCTGTTGCTGCTGCATTGGCCCAATTCGCACGTGCCGCTGGAGGAGACGCTGGGCGCGCTGTCACATGCCAAGCGCATGGGGCTGACGCGTCATATCGGCGTCTCCAATTTCACGGTGGCGCTGATCGAGCAGGCGGTGGCGGCGTCGCCGGAGCCGCTCGTCTGCAACCAGGTCGAATTCCATCCCTATCTCGACCAGGCCAAGGTGAGGGCGGCCTGCGACCAGCATGGCCTGGCGCTGGTCGCCTATAGCCCGATCGCCAGGGGCCGTATCAAGTCGGACGAAACGCTGGCTGCGATCGGTCGCGCGCATCACAAGACGCCGGCGCAAATCTGCCTGCGCTGGCTGGTGCAGCAGAGTGTTGCGGCAATCCCGCGCACCTCTCGCGTCGAACGGCTGTCGGAAAACATCGAGATATTCGATTTCGAGCTCTCCGATGGCGAGATGGCGGAGATCGCGGCTCTGGCCAATCCAAGGGGACGCCTGACCGATTTCGGCTTCGCGCCGAAATGGGATTGAGAGGGGACTGGGGTATGCTAGGACCGCGACGGCAACCCAAGATCGGTTCATGGAACTGCGGAAGATCATACGGACGGACATTGCGGCGTCGGCGATCGCGCATCTGACGCTGGTGGCGCTGATCATCGTGATCAGCGAAGTCCATCCGTTCCGCGCCGCCCCGACCGAGACGGTGACCGTCGACATCGTCACCCCCGAGCAGGTGAAGCAGGAGGAAGAGAAGGCGGACGAGAAGGCCGAAGAAAAGGCCAAGGAGGAGAACAAGGAGAAGCCGCAACCCGATCTGCAACTGCCGAAGCTGGATTTCACCGACAAGTCGGAAACCGCGCCGAAGCCGGCAGCCAAGCCGCAGTCGGCGCCGTCCTCGCAACAGCAGCCGCCCGAGCCGCCACAGAAGCAGCCTGCCTCGCAAGCGCCGAAGCAGCAGGCCAATGTACAGCCGCAGGCGCAACAGCCGCCGCCTCAACAGCAGCCCGCGCAACCACCACCGCAGCAACCGCCACCTCAGGCGATGCCGATGCCGCCGATGACGCAGCCGTCACAGCAGGCGATGCAGCCGCCACCGCCACAGCCGGACGCCGCGCCGCCGCCGGCCTATCGGGCGCCGGAGCCCGACGTCACCGTGAAATACGGCGTCATGCTGGGCCTGCCGCCCGAAGTGCCGGTCGATCTGCCGAAGGACGCCAAGGACGACGGCGGCGACGGCAAGGATTCAATCGCAGCCAAGCTGCCGCCCGAGATCGTCGCTGAGTTACGGCGCCACTTGAGGAGTTGCGCGAAACTGCCGGCCGGGGTTGGCCCGGCCGACAATGTCAACATCAAGCTGCGCACGGTGTTCGCCACCGACGGCACGCTGGCGCGTGAGCCGATCCTGATTCAGGCCCCGCCATCCGCCAAGGGCGTCGCCCTGGTGAAATCCGCCATGAGCGCACTCCAGGCCTGCCAGCCCTACAAGATGCTGCCGGCCAATCTGTACGGGGAATGGAAGATCATGGACCTGCCGTTCAGCCCGAGGGATTTCGGGTCGTAGCCCGACGGGCATCGTCGTCCTCCAGGACGTCATTGCGATGTGCGCCTCAATTTCCGCTCTTGTGCCCCGGACGCAGCGCAGCGTCCCTTCGACGGTGCGCTGCAGAGCCGGGGCCCATCTCTCCGAGCAATCAGGGCGGCATGGGTCCCGGCTCTGCGCGGCAGCGTTTCACGCTGCAGCGCGTCCGGGACACGAGAGGCTCAATGGCCGCGCTTCGGGACGTCAGCAACGCTATCGACCACCTCGGGCGCCATCGCCGCCCACGCACTCGACGCAAATTGCCGCCGCCATGTCACCACCACGACCGCCGCGGTGCTGACGAACAGCACCCAAGGGCTGACAAACCAGCCGAGATAGCCGAGCGCAAAAAAGAACGCGCGCTGGCCGCGGTTGAAATGGCGGCCGGCGGATTCGAACAGGCGCGAGGTGCGGATGACGTGGGCTTCCGCCTCGGGTGTGTCGCGCATGGAAGCCGGCGGCATGCCGCCGAACAGGATCGCGACATAGTTGAACAGGCGATATGACCAGGCGAACTTGAAGAAGGCATAGACGCAGATCAGCACGAGACCGACGCACTTCAGCTCCCACAGCGCCGGCGTCGGGCTGAGATCGATCGGCAGCTTGCTCAGAATCGCGATGGCATCGTTGGTGGCGTGCAGCAGTGCCAGCGCGCCGCCGAGCGCAATGAGGCTAGTGGAGGCGAAGAAGGCGGTGCCGTTCTGCAACGAGGCCATGATCTGCATGTCCACCATGCGCGCATCGCGATCGAGCAGGCGCCGCACCCAGACTTCGCGATAGCGGTTCATGCGCGCCGACAGGCTGTCGCGGCCATAGGCCGAATGCTCCAGCGTCAGCGCATAGACCAGCCATTCGATGATGAAGAAGCCGACCGCCGTGATGTCGACCCAGTGCCTGCTCATGTCGTGCTCCTCGCGGGGGCGCAACGATTGCCACGCATGCAGGAGCACGGCAACGATTGATTGGCGGCAGGCGATGGCGCTAAAAGCGGCTGCATCCGGAAGACTCGGGAAGGACCTCTGACATGGCAGCGCTCAAGCTCGCGATCGGCAACAAGAACTATTCCTCATGGTCGATGCGGCCCTGGCTTGCGCTGCGCGCCAACGACATTCCGTTCGTGGAAACCGTCATTCCGCTCTACACCGACAATCCCGCCGACAAGGAACAGATCCTGTCGTTCAGCCGCGCCGGCAAGGTGCCGGTGCTGGTCGACGGCGACATTACGGTGTGGGATTCGCTCAGCATCATCGAGTACGTCGCCGAGCGTTACCCCGAGAAGAAGCTGTGGCCCGACGACGTCGCGGCCCGTGCCTTTGCCCGTTCCGTTTGCGCCGAGATGCATTCCGGTTTCGTGGCGCTACGCAACGAATGCGGCATGAATCTGCACCGTCCGGTGCGCGCCGTGACGCTGTCGGCCGACGCCAAGGCCAATATCGCGCGCGTGCAGGAGATCTGGCACGAATGCCGGACCCGTTACGGCGCTGGCGGACCGTTCCTGTTCGGCCGCTTCGGCGCGGCGGATGCGATGTATGCCCCGGTCGTGCATCGCTTCCGCACCTATGCCATCGAGGTCACGCCGGAGACGAAGTCCTACATGGACACGATGATCGCGATGCCGGCGTTTCAGGAGTGGACGCGCGACGGTCTCGCAGAAACGCTCCTCATCGAAAAGTTCGAGACGGTGTGAGCATGATCCGGAAAAGTGGAGACCGGTTTTCCGAGGAGATCATGCTCGCTTAACTCACGAATGTGATCGGGCGCCGCTTGACGACGAGCAAACCGGCGGCGCTCAATCCCCGGAACAGGCAAGGAGAGGGCACGACCATGGGAATCCTGGACTCGCTGGAGAACAACCCCGCGCTCCGTAGCGCGCTTGGTCAACTCGGCGCCGCGGTGCTGCCGACCGTGCTCAACGAGGTGCTCGGCAGCAACAACCAGGGGGGCCTCGGCGCGATCGTCGCAAAGCTCCAGCAGTCCGGCTTCGGCGAGCAGGTCAAATCCTGGCTCGGTAACGGCCAGAACCTGCCGATTTCGGCTGACCAGCTCCGTGCGGTGCTCGGCAACGATACGGTTCGCCAGCTGGCCGCCCGCTATAACATTCCGGTCGACCAGCTCGGCCAGATCCTGGCCCAGGAACTGCCCAAGGCCGTCGACCAGGCCAGCCCCGGCGGCCATTTGCCCCAAGGCGCCTGACGGCCGGTTCCAACGCCCTCACAGGCCGCCGGTTCCGGGACTATCATCCTGAAAACGCTGCCGGATCGGTCCATTTGCCATGCCTGTATACTGCTGGCCAAAACGCCGCATCGCGTGCTATAGGTCGGGCCGGGTTTTCAGCCGGTCCGTCGCAGTGGGACCCTGGGCACGAGCCGGCGCTGTTTGAGTGATGGAGATGGGCGTTGAAGCATAAATTCCCCGTGGGAACGCGCGTGTTGTTCACTGCCAGCAACGTCGCGCGGCCGGCTGCGAGCGGTTCGTACGAGGTCATCCGCCTGTTGCCGACGGAGGGCGACGATTGCCAGTACCGCATCAAGAGTTCAACCGAGGCCTTTGAACGCGTCGCCAAGGAAAGCCAGCTCGCGCTGTCCTGAGCGCAGGGCCGGCGTATCGGCGTCGCCCAACGAATTTTTACTCCGCCGTCAAAAGGCCGCTTCGCCTCAACAAGGTGAGGCGGGGGCAGTTGCCGACTCTCGGTGCTCGCTTTGACCATTTGTTCGCTGCTCGCGTGAGGGGACACCGCGCATGAACTGGGCATCGGCCTCGTCGCTTGACGAAATTTGGCGCTCGCCGGCGTTCCCGATGTGGATGACGCTGGCCGCTGCCGGCTTCTTCGGATTGATCCTGCTGATCACGCTGCTGCGCGCCGAGAAGTCGGTCGCCAACGGCGCGCTGACCGTCATTACCCTGCTCTCCATCGCCATCGCGGTAGCCGCAACCGTGCGCGTCTACGGCCCGCTCGGACATGAAACTTCGGCGGCTGAAGCCCGCACGCTGGCCGCAGCGACCGCGAGCCTGCCGGCGTTGGCTTGCCTCGATAATCTCGCGGGCGATGCCGTGGCCGCCGGCTGCGAGAAGGCGCTGTTCGGCGCGCCCGATGCGGCGGCTGCTGCCGTCGCCTACACCGCCGCCCGGATCGATCGCCTGACCGCGCTCGGCGATGCCGCAACTGCCGAGAACAGCCTGACGCTCGACATGAAGGTGGTGCGGAAGTCGCTGGAAACCGATCGCTACGGCCTCGTCGCGCAGGTGCTGGTCGCGCGCGACGGCTGCACACAGTTCGACTGCGCAGCGTTCCGCTCGCTGACCAATCGTCAGCAGGTCGCCGCCAATATGGATTCCCACCTCTACGACACGCTGGTCGCGCGTTACGCGCCGGCCTGGAACGCGCCCGCAACGGGTCCCGCAGGGCTGCCGTCGACGGCAGCGCTCGCCGGACTGCCGCCGTCGATGCCGACGGGCAAGCCGACCAATGCAGAGTTCCCGAGCGCTTCGTCGACGCCGCCGGTCAGCATCATGACTCCGGAGCCGCCCACGGCCGCGACGCGCCCGGCCGCGGCTGCCGCGAGCACGCCACCGCCGGCACCCGCGCCGCGCGCGCCTGCCGCGAGCTCGGCGCAGGCTGCCGCGCCAGCTCCCGCGGCCGCAAAGAAGCAACCGGTCGCGAAGCGTGCGCCGGCTCCGCCGCCTGTTCCGCTTGCTCCTCCGCCGGGCGCGCCTCCCGCGGCTGCGGATAACGAGTAGTTCGGCATTCCAAATGCGGGGCGGCCCGGCTAATGCTGGGCCATGCCTCTCCATCTTATCAAGCTTGCCGTCGGCTGCGACTCCGTCAAGGAATTGAAGGGTTGGATCGCTGAACGGATGCAGACCGCGAAGAAGAAGGGTCTGCCGCAACATCACATCCACGTCACCCGCATGGTGCCCAAGCGCGACGCCGAAATCCTCGCGGGCGGATCGCTCTACTGGGTCATCAAGGGCGAGATCGCTGCGCGTGAAAAGATCATCGGCATCGAGCCGTTCCGCGACAAGGACGGCATCGGACGTTGCCGCATCGTGATGCAGCCCAAGGTGATCTCGGTGTCGCCGCGGCCGATGCGTCCGTTCCAGGGCTGGCGCTATCTCACCGACGATTCCGTGCCGCCCGATCTCGGCAAGTCCGCCGCCGGCTCCATCGCCGCGATGCCAGAGCCGATGCGCCGCGAACTGCGCGATCTTGGACTGCTCTAAAGCGCGATGAGATTGGGATAAATCATCATCGCGCTTCAGGTTGTTGTTTGAGCATGATCTTTCCGGAAAACCGCTTCGCACTTTTCCGGATCATGCTCTAGACCGCGATATTGTCGATCAAGCGGGTGTTGCCGAGCTTGGCTGCGACCAGGATCCGCAATGGGCCGTCCTTGCGCGAGGCGACCGGTGCCAGAGTCTCGGCATGGCGGGCCTCGAAATAGTCGAGCGCAAAGCCCGCAGCCGTAATCGTTTCGGCGCCACGCGCCATCGCCGGCTCGATCGCTTCGCCGGCGCGGATGCGGCCCGCGCTGTCCTTCATGGCGCGGTAGAGCACGGTCGCAGTCTGGCGCTCCTCGGCGTAGAGGTAGACGTTGCGCGAGGACATCGCGAGCCCGTCGCGTTCGCGTACCGTGCGGGAGCCGATGACCTTCACGCCGAGGTCGAGGTCGCGTGCCATCTGCGCGACCACCCGCAGCTGCTGAAAATCCTTCTCACCGAAGATCGCAAAGTCCGGCCGGACCTGGGTGAACAGCTTGCCGACGACGGTGGCGACGCCGCCGAAGAAGTGCGGGCGGAAGCGGTCCTCAAGGCCGGCCAACGCCGGCCCTTCGGGCACGACGCGGGTGGCGAAGCCTGCCGGATACATCGCCTCGACGCCGGGGTGCCAGACGATGTCGACATTCTCGGCCGCAAGCTTTGCGATGTCGGACTTCCAGGTGCGCGGATAGGCGCCAAAGTCTTCGGTCGGCGCGAACTGGGTCGGGTTGACGAAGATCGAGACGACGACGCGGCTGGCGCGCCGCTTGGCGAGGCGCACCAGCGACACATGACCGTCATGGAGTGCCCCCATGGTCGGCACCAGCGCGACCGTGGCCTTTCGCTTGCGAAGATTGTCGATGGCGCGTCGCAGGGTGGGGACCGTGCGGGCGATCAAGGGGCTGCGTGGCATCAGAACTCGACAGGGTTGAGGATGGGAGGCGGGCGCGTCCCGGCGCCCGGCCGGCTAACCTTAACAAGCGGCGGCCGTGGACGCCATGCATCCGGATGCGGCACAGCATCCTGCGGAAAGCCTTGCGCGACGTCGCGACAATATGGGCTGGATCACAGGCGCGCGGCACACTGCAATTCATCATGACCAACGGCGCAGTGCGATTTGCATTTCATGTCACGCATTTCACTTGACCGAAGCAGCGGTCAACTCGAAGATATTCGTTAAGGGGTGTTGAGGATCGCTATGCTTGTGCAGGCTAGCAAAGGCCAATCCGGCTCGGCGCATGTGGTCGTGCTCGGCAACGAGAAGGGCGGCTCCGGCAAGTCGACCACCGCCCTGCACATCGCTGTCGCGCTCCTGAAGGCCGGCCAGCGCGTCGCCACCATCGACCTCGACTGCCGCCAGCAGAGCTTTACCCACTACATCAACAATCGCGCCGCCTGGGCGCGCCGTTCCGGCCTCGATCTCGAGTTGCCGCAGCATCGCTGCATCAAGCTCGGCGAGACCATGCAGGTCGCCGAAAACGAGAACTCCGAGTTCCTTCAATTCATGGAGGCGGTCTCGGCCGTCGAGGGCAGTTGCGACTTCATCGTCATCGATACGCCCGGCACCGACAGCTATCTGATGCGGCTTGCGCACTCGATGGCCGACACGCTGGTCACGCCGATCAACGACAGCTTCCTCGATTTCGACGTGCTCGGCACGGTCGATCCCACCAACTATGCGGTGACCGGCGAGAGCCACTACGCCGAGATGGTGCGCGATGTCCGGCGCAAGCGCCGCCAGCTCGACGGCTCCTCGACCGACTGGATCGTGGTGCGCAACCGTCTGTCGATGCTCGGCTCGCGCAACAAGCAGTTGGTCGCCGAGGGCCTGAAGGACCTGTCGCTCCGGCTCGGCTTCCGCTACGTCGACGGCTTCGCCGAACGCGTGGTCTATCGCGAGTTCTTCCCCCGCGGACTGACCGCGCTCGACGAGATCGACGAGGCCACGCTCGGCATGCGGCCGAATCTCGGGCACCTGACCGCGCGGGAGGAGGTGACGAGCCTGCTCCGCCAGCTCAAGCTGCCGCTCGACGAGCGGGGCCGCCGCCGTGCGGCCAATCGGGCCGAATGGTTCAGCCAGGTCGACAAGCCGCTCGAGGTCCACGACATCCTCGGCGCCTGAGCAGGCGGTAAATTGCTACTTCCGGTCGATCCGCGCGGCTGCTTTGCCGCGGGAACGGACAGTTTACTCAACCGTTTTCACCCTGAGTTTACCGCGAAATTGAACCCGATCGTGACGGGTTGCGTCGGATGGTGACCTGCACCCTGACGTAGCCTTATGTGGACGGGATGCCCAAGAAACGTGTGCGACGCACAATGAAAGGGCTGCCAGTTCACAATATTTGGCCTTCCTGTCACGCGGCTGTGACATATATTAGGGAATAGGCGACCAGGGGCCAAAGAGCTCCGGAAGAACACGATTTTCAACAGGGGTCCAGGCCGGAAGAGCCTGAGGCTGAGGACGAAAATGAAGCGTGGAATTGCCGTTCTGGTTTCGGTCAGTGCCCTCTGCGGCGTCGCTTATTTCACGGCGAGCAAGTGGGCGATCAAGCACGAGACCATCACTTTCTACGACGCTTCGCGCGACAACCGTCCTGTGCCCGTCGACATCGCGGTTCGCCGCGACAAGGAAATGCAGGCCAATGCCGGCATGATCACGCTGCCGGTTGCGGTGATCAATCACGGCAACACCGTCAAGAACACCGAGTACGGCTTCCTCGCCAATATCTTCGCGGCGCGCGGCTACATGGTCGTGAGCCCGCAGCATGATCTGCCGACCGATCCTCCGATGGTGACCAAGCCTGGCGAACTCTATGTCGGCCGCCTGCCGCAGATCCTGCGCGGTGTCGCCAACATCCATCTCGCCATGCAGGAGATGAAGAAGGTTCAGCCCAACGCCGATTACGACCGTGTGACGATGGTCGGACACTCCATGGGCGGCGACATCACCATGTACTTCGCCAAGCAATATCCGGACGAGGTCAAGAAGGTCGTCACGCTCGACAATCTGCGCGTGCCCTTCGTCACCGCCGGCAAGTTCAAGATCCTGTCGTTCCGTTCGCAGGACCCGCAGTTCAAGACGGATGCGGGCGTGATCCCGACCGACGAGGAGTGCGAGAAGGCCGGCATTCAGGTCGTGAAGACCGAATTCCAGCATAACGACATGCGCGACACCGGGCCGGATGCCGCCAAGAGCTCGATCCAGGGCATGCTCGATAAATTCCTGAACGACAACGACAGCGCAGTTGGGCCCGTCGATACGCGTTCGGCCCCGCCGAAGATCCTGGAGCCCGGTCCCGTTGCTCTGATGGGCCCTGCCAAGAGCTGAGCCCGCCAAGCGCTGGCGTCGCACTCATCGGCAGCACTGATTTTCAAAGCCTCCGCCGGTTCCGCCGACGGAGGCTTTGCACATTGACCGGGCGGGATGCGCTATCCACATTAGCGGCTCACGCAAGAAGCGAGCAGGGATGTCCAGCGAGCCCGTCAAACCTCGTGGCCGCGATGCCGTCTCGACCCAGGCGGGCGGCACGCTGCCGCAAGCCAGCACTTCGGAAGACATCGCGGCCTTCGTCGCCAAGGCGCGCGCGCTGTCGCCGCATGCGCCGGGCGCGAAGGGGCGACTGATCTTCGCGCTGGATGCGACGATGAGCCGGCAGCCGACCTGGGACATGGCCTGCGCGCTGCAGGCCGATATGTTCCGCGAAGCCGCTTCCATCGGCAGTCTCGACATCCGTCTGGTCTATTATCGCGGCCTCAGCGAATGCCGCGCCACCGGCTGGATCTCCGACAGCAGCAAGCTTGCGGCGCTGATGAGCAGGATCGACTGCCGCGGCGGCGACACCCAGATCGGCAAGGTGCTGGGCGAGGCGCGGCGCGAGGCGGTGTCATCGGGCATGCGTGCGGTCGTCTTCGTCGGCGACGCCATGGAGGAGAAGGTCGACGAGCTCTGCACCAGGGCCGGCGAGCTCGGCATGCTCAAGGTGCCGGTGTTCCTGTTTCAGGAGGGCCACGACACCGTGGCCGAGCAGGCGTTTCGCGAGATCGCGCGCCTGACCGGCGGGGCCTGGTGCCGGTTCGACCCCGGCGCAGCGGCGCAGCTGCGCGATCTGCTGCGCGCGGCCGCAGCCTACGCGGCGGGTGGCCGCGAGGCGCTGTTGAAATTGGCGGGAAGCACGAACGGCGCGGCCCGGCTGATCAGCCAGATGAAGTAGTGGATCAGGCCGTCGCGGCCTGCGCCGGAGCCGGGGCGGGAGCCGCGACCGGCGGCGGCAGCAGGCGTCCCTGAACGATCAGGCGCAGCGTGCCGAGTGCGATCAATCCGACCACGATGTTGGCGGCTCCGAACAGCCATGGCGCAAGCAGCGCGATCGGACCGGTGTCGCCGTGCCCGACCATCCGGATCGGTGCGATCGCGAGCGCGGTGGCGCCGAAGGTAAAACCCCAATAGGACACCGAAAACGGCTGCTCCATGATCCACGGCAGCAGGCGCAGCAGCAGCAGCGCCATCATCAGTCCGTAGCCGACAAGGACGTGCGCAATCATGTCGGGCACGCCGCCGTTGATCGCGAGATAGGCGAGCGCGCCGACTGCGGGCGGTGCGAGTTGGATGCCGAGCGTCGGCCGCAGCGCGACGGGGAGCGTGGTGACGGTGTAGAGCCGGTGCAGCAGCACGGATTCGATCGCGAGCCAGGAAAAGAACGCGACGCCGAAGGCGAGCTGTCCCCAGTCGGGATAGCCGAGCACCGAGGCGACCGCGGCGGTGACGAAGCCGCCGGCGACGGTCGGCAGATACAGGACGGGCGTCGTTGCGGTGTGGTCGCGGTTGCCGCGCCACAACAACCCCGTCCGCCACAGCGCAAAGCCCAGCGTGAACGCGGCGCCGAGGCCGAACAGGATCAATGCGGCGAGATGCGAGTAGGGCTCGGCCGCGAGCGCGATCAGCATGGTGGACACGCCGGCAAGGCCGATGAAGCAGCACTGTACGGGATGATGGGCTTCGGCGAGCGACTCCGCACGCGCGAAGATCCAGCGCAGCGCGAACAGGACGATCAGGACCGCCCAGACGGCAGTGGCGATCACAAGCAGGATCTCGCCGACGATCGCCGGCAGATGCCAGACCTGATGCGCGGCACGCCAGGCGTTGCCGAGGCCCACAAGGCCAAGGACGATGCCGAAGAATGCGGCCGGCACGATCGGCGGCTTGAATCCGTTGCTCATGGTGTCCCCCAAAGCCTCATCGCCATCCTACGCTGCCGATGCGGCGTTCGTGACCGTCGCGCGCCGGAATTGTCGGGCAGGATACTTATCGGGAAACGCACTTTGCCTGTCACCCGCCAAACCTGGATGTCCGGAACGGCCGCATGCTTTTTGACAACGGGGCGACTATATTCCGGGCATGACCCTGATCGCCGGCGCTGTCGCCGTTATTACACTTTACCTGCTGCTCCAGATGTTCCGCTCGGCCAATCCGGCGGTGCTGGCGCGCGCCGTCAAGTTCGGCGGCGGCGTGCTGGCGCTGGCGGTCGCGGCCTTCACGGGCCTGCGCGGCGAGCTGGTGGTGGCGATTCCGCTCGGCCTGTTCGGAGCCGGGTTGCTCGGCTGGACGCCGCTGGCGAATGCCGGCTTCGGCAATGTCGGTGGGCTGTTCGGCGGCGGGGCGGCGCGCCAGAGCGGTCAGGCCTCGCAGGTCCGATCGCAATTCCTCGACATGCGGCTGGATCACGATTCCGGCCAGCTCGCGGGCCGGATCGTCGCCGGGCCGCACGCCGGGCGCGACCTCGACGAGTTCGATCTCGCGAGCCTGCTGGCGATGGCTCCGGCGTTCGACGCCGAGAGCGTGGCCTTACTTGAAAGCTATCTGGACCGCCGGTTTCCCGCTTGGCGTCAGAACGCGCAGGGCGACGCGGCAGGGCGGCAGCGCCGTCCGGCGCCGAGCGGCAAAATGACGGCGGAGGAAGCTTATCAGATCCTTGGCCTGCAGCCGGGCGCGGGGCGCGACGACATCAGCAGGGCGCACAAGTCCCTGATGAAGAAACTCCATCCCGACCAGGGGGGCTCGACGTATCTCGCTGCCCGTGTGAACGAGGCCAAGGATACTCTGCTTCGCACGCATAACGGCTAACTCCAGCACTACGCTACAAACGCCAGTACCGCGCGCGCTCCGCTTGCTCTGTTTGCCGTCGCCCCGATGCCCGCCTTTGTCGGCGTGGTCGATCCCTTCAGTAAAGTTTTAACCGTAAATTCTTGACGAGAGGTTGTCGCGGAACTGGCGCCGCGGCATCGCCAAAACAAAAATGCCCGCGCAAGGCGCGGGCATTTTGATGGGAACGATGCGTCGGATCAGTTGCGGACGGTGATGCAGGAGATCTCGGCGCGCTTCAGGGCGCGGCAGACCGCCTCGGCCTGGTCGCGCTCCAGCCCGGCGAAGCGGGCGCGATAGAGCTTGCGATTGTCCTTGGCGACGACAGGCTCGGTGAACGGGTCGGCCTTGCTGAGCAGGCCGCGGGCCGAGCTGCGGGCCGCGTCGATGCGCTGCTGGGCTTCATTCTCGCTCTCGAGCGCGCCGACCTGGACGATCCAGCCGCTGTGGGTGACGGCAGGCTTGGCGGTGGCGCTCATCTGGATCGGCTGCGGCGCCGGATCAGCGGAGGCGAGCTTCGTGGTGACCGGGGCGGGGGCCGCAGCGGTTGCGGCCGGCAGCACGCCGAGGATGCCGTTGCCGGTGCCGAAGCCCGCGGGCTGACGGGGCATCTCGGCGCGGGCCGTCTCGGCCTTCGGCGCGTCCTGCTGGATTGCGATGTCGGGCTTGTTGATGAGATCGGCGCGGGCGACGACGGCGCCGGAGGTCTCCGCGACATCCGAGCGCGATGCGACCGTGTTGGTGATCTGCGGCGCGACCTGGGTCGGGGCGGCAGAGGCGACCTTCACGGCGCCGGCCTTGACCTGAACGGTCTTGACGCGAACCGGCTTCATGGGTTCGGAGGAGCCGGGAATGATCGAGAGCGGCTGGCTCGAGATCACGCCATTGGTGAGCGGCGCCGGTTCGATCCTGGATTCCGTCGGACGAACTTCAGGCTTGGCCTGGGCCGGCGGCATCGCGGCGGTCGCAGCCGCCAGCGTCGCCAGGCGCGAGGCGAGGCGCGACGGGGCGGGTTCCGGAGCGGGCGCGGCGGCCTGGACCTGCGGAGCCGCGCGGGACGGCGTATCCGAGGCATCGGCGACTTCGGCCGCGGCGTCAGAGCCGTTGCGCTCGGTGACCGCGGCAACGGTGTGCGTGGTCGCGCCCTTATCGAGGTTCTCCGCAAGCAGGTTGCGCATGATGGCATCGCGCGAACCGCCACTGCGGCCGCCCAGCACCACGCCGATCAGATGGCGGTTGCCGCGGCGCATCGAGGTGACGAGATTGAAGCCGGAGGCGCGGGTGTAGCCGGTCTTGATGCCGTCCACGCCCTCGACGCTGCCGAGCAGGTGATTGTGATTGCGGATCGACTGGCCGCGCCAGTTGAACGTCGAGGTCGCGAAGTAGCGGTAGTAGCGCGGGAAGCGCTCCTGGATGGCGCGGCCGAGCGTGGCCTGGTCGCGCGCGGTCGTGACCTGCTCGTCGTTGGGAAGGCCGTTGGCGTTACGGTAGACGGTCCTGGACATTCCGAGCGAGCGCGCCTTGCGCGTCATCATCGTGGCGAAGTCGTCCTCGTCGCCGGCGATCGCTTCGGCGATCACCACGGCGGCGTCATTGGCGGAACGGGTGACGAGACCCTTGATGGCGTCTTCGACGCGGATGGTCTGGCCGGCACGCAAATTGAGCTTGGTCGGATCCTGGTCGGCAGCGTGCTGCGACACCGGCATCTCGGTGTCGAGCTTCATCTTGCCGGACTCCAGACGCTCGAACAGCAGATAGAGCGTCATGATCTTGGTGAGTGAAGCGGGGTGGCGGAGGCCGTCCGGGGCGTTCGATTGGAGCACCGCGCCGGAATTGCCGTCGACGATGATGGACGCGAATTTCGGGCTGGAGCTCTCGGACACGTCGCGCTGCACCCGGTGGTGCGCGTAGTGACGGCGATGGCGCCGCGCCTCGGCGGCGTCCGTGGTGAAGATGACTGCGGTTGTGACTGTAAGAAGCCCGAAAACGCCGACCCGCGCCCAGCGCGAGGAAGACAAGTTGTTACGAAGCATGGAACCCCGTTCCCCGTTTCTGACTTGATCACCGGCTCGTGAGGCGAAATTGTGCCCACTGGACCCGGGATCATTACCTGCTCAGGCTGTCCCTCCGCTGGTGTTCGCTCGCGGGGGACGTTGGACCTGAGCTGCTGTTCTGGCTAAGGTGATGTTCTCAAACGGCTTTTGACCGCCTGCGGAAGTGAACACGTCCAGGGAATCAGGGTAGGGGGCTGCGGTTTCCAAAAGCTTAAGGAAGCATTGCGTGAAAGCCCGGGAATTTCCGCGACTTGCGTCTATCTCTGCATCTATTTTTGTGCGGCGCACAAGGATTCTTGACATATTTTGTGCGTTGCACTATTTTTGGGCGGAGTCAGGGAGCCGGGCTTCCGGACGAAAGCCAGGGAAAAAGGGATTCCGAGATGTTCAAAGTTGAAGACTTTCAGAGCTACGGGAAAGAGCAGTACGAGCAGTGCGTCGCCTCCGCGACCTCGGTGCAGCACGGCCTCCAGGCAATCGCCACCGCGTATGGCGACTACACCAAGAAGTCGTTTGAAGACACCAAGTCCTTCGTCGAGAAGCTTTCCGGCGTGAAGTCGCTGGACAAGGCGATGGAAGCTCAGACCGACTTCGCCCGTTCCGCCTACGAGACCTTCGTTGCGGAATCGCAGAAGATCGCAGGTCTCTACAGCGATCTTGCCAAGCAGGCGTTCAAGCCGGTCGAGACCATCGTGTCGAAGTTCACGCCGGCCGCCAACTAAGTTTCTCTGGAAGTCCAGGAATTAAAAAGCCCGGCTGATGCAGCCGGGCTTTTTTTGTTGTCGCGGCGGATGGCCTCAGCGTGCCACGCGAAGTTTCGACAGGGACGTGCCGATGTCCTTGAACACCGATACGGTCTGGCTCGCCTGTGTCACCAGATAGAACTTGTCGGTGCCGCTCGCGCAGTATTGCAGAACGCTCGAGGTCGGATCGTTGCCGGTGTTCACCTGCACCGTATAGATCGTGATCTGAGCGGCCTTGGCGTTGTCGCACAGCTTCTTCTGCCGGGCGTCGATCTGCGAGGCGTTGCTATACCAGCGGTTCTGCGTGTTGAGACCGTCGGAGAGCAGGACGATCGCGTCCTTGTAGGTGTAGTTGGTGTCCTTGGCCGGCGCGGGCATGGGGTCGCCGCTCGACAGTGTCAGCCAGCCCCAGGCGAGACCGATACCCTGGTTGGTGTTTCCAGTAGGCTTCATCGCGTCGATGCGACTCTTGAGCGAGGTCCAGTCGTAGCTCAGCGGCATGATCGGCTGGAGATAGGACGAACTGTTCGTGTTGCAGTAGGAGTACTGCTCGGCCGGGAACAGCGTGCTCGAATTGCCGCTCGTGGTGGCCGTGTTCTTGGTGTCGTAGTCCTGGTCGCGATCGACGACGCAACCGTTCCAGGTATTATGGTTGGCCGGCGTCCAGACCCAACTGCAGTTCCTGCCGGTGCAGGTCCAACTGCCGTTGGCGTTGTCCCAGTCGCTGAAATCGACCCAATATTTGTTGTAGTTGCTCGCACCGACGTTGACGTCCTTGGCGAACGGCACAATCGAGATGTAGACGTCGCCATTGGTCTTGGCGAGCGCGCTGAGCTGGTCGACCAGGTTCTTTGCCGCGGTCTGCATGGCGCCCATCTTGCCGTCATCGGCCATCGAGCCGGTGTTATCGAGCACCATGGCGACGCGCATGCGCACGAGGCCCCAGGCGCTCGTCGAACTGGTGTCTATGCCGAGCGTCGGGAAGCCCGCGATCTTCATGAAGCTGGTGGTGTAGGTGCCGGTGCCGGTGAGCTGGATGGTCGAGCCCATGCTGGTGCTCGCGGTATAGGTGGCTCCGACAGTGACTGCGGGGATCGTGTTGGTGGCGGTGAACAGGCCGTTGAAATACGACTGCGCCTTGGTGCCGATCTGCGACGTCGTGATGTTGCCTGACGACAGATCCTTGGAGACCATCAGCGCGGCGGAATCGAGGGCGGCCTGCATGGAAGAGCGGGCCTGGACCGCACGGCTGTAATCGATGGCGGCGCCGACGAAGCTGAGCACCGGGATCAGCGCGATGGCGAAGATGACGGCGATATTGCCTTGCTGGGCCGCTGCGAAGCGGGCGAGCTGTCGACCGGCACGGCTGACAATGGGCAGGCGAGACATAGCAATCCCCGAAATCTGTGGTTTTGCCGATTTCGCGCTGGAGCCTTGAATTTAAGGTAAATCGCACCGTGAAAAGAGAGAGGTATTTTGCGTCAACCCCCCGGGATCGCGTGTTCTCGGGTTCCTCGGTCAACAACTTCTAAACAGGCAGGGTTGAAACTTTTGTCAAATCAGTCCGGATTGATTAACCTTGGCCCGGATCGCCCGGACCGGGAATCGGGATCGCCGCGGCCTTAACGACACGACCTTTGCGCGCTTGCGGCAGGCCGGGGGCAGGCCCATATTGCTTGCAACCGACCCGGATTGGACCGGATCGGTTGGAAGCGGCGATCCAACAAGGCGGCGCGCCTGTGCGAAGCCCCAAATGCGGGGGCTGCGCGGCGAGCCGTTATCCGCTTCCGTGGGGAATTTTGAACGCCTGAGCCATGCCGCACCTGACTTCCAGACTCGACCTGTCCGCGCAAACCGCCGCCCAAGCTCCGCGTATGAGCAATGACGAAAACCGTTCGGGCGGTCCGACGGGGCCGAATACGTCTGTCATCACCAAGGTCAAGCCGAAGACCAAGCGGCCGAACCTGTATCGCGTGCTGATCCTCAACGACGACTATACGCCGATGGAGTTCGTCGTCCACGTGCTGGAGAAGTTCTTCCAGAAGGACGTCGAGGCCGCGACCAAGATCATGCTGCACGTCCATCATCACGGCATCGGCGAGTGCGGTGTGTTCACCTACGAGATCGCCGAGACCAAGGTGACGCAGGTGATGGATTTCGCCCGCAAGCACCAGCATCCGCTGCAATGCGTGATGGAAAAGAAATGAGACGCTGTCAGGTGTGTTCTGACGCCAGGCGTGTTTTGAGAATAGTCGTTGCGTAGGGTGCGGTGTGATCGTCGCGTGACGTCTGCGCGGTGTCCGTTCCGGCCGGTCAGAGCGCGAAAATCTGTCTCGGCGCCGATCCCGCCCAAATCGGAACGGGTTTTGCATCGAAAATTCCGCAGGTGTGTCACTGCCGAGTCGCGGAACCGGTCTTTCGCCGCGATCTTGTATAACTATATGTGACAAAGGTTGTTGTTGCCTGACCGGGCGATGGCGATCATGATGGTGGGGGCCATAGAG
>Ga0207426_1000574_pt1 | contig 49411 bp, 38 predicted proteins | sample AraplaMF_Cvi_mMS_FD_184265 | JGI IMG/M metagenome (GOLD analysis project Ga0207426, IMG submission 184265) | Arabidopsis root microbial communities from the University of North Carolina, USA - plate scrape MF_Cvi_mMS (SPAdes) (version 2) | ecosystem: Host-associated > Plants > Roots > Endosphere... | reverse complement strand
TCTGGATCAACCTGCCGCTCGCGGCGGCCGCCATCGTGATGCTGCTGCCGAAGATGAAGAAGATCCCGGTGTTCCACCGCAAGCGCAAGGTCGACTGGCTCGGCGGCGTGTTGCTGATGGCCTCGGCCGTCGTCTTCATGCTGGTGCTGACCTGGGGCGGCACGCGCTATGCGTGGCTCTCGCCGACCGTGCTGTCGATGATCGGCGGTGCCGTCGCGCTCGCGGTGACCTTCGTCTGGCACGCGCGCCGCGCCGACGAGCCGTTCCTGCCGCTGAAGCTGTTGACCGGCTCTGTCGCGCCGTTCGCGCTGACGGCCGGCGGTTGCGGTCTTGGCGCGATCACCGGCCTTACCGTGCAGCTGCCGCTTTATTACGAGCAGGTCTATCACCTCACCGCCAGCGAAGCGGGCTTGGCACTGATCCCGCTTGCGGCGGTCTCGACCTGCGGCGCGGCGATCGCCGGCCGCACCATGGCGCGCGCCAAGCATTACAAGCGTGTCGCCATCATCGGCACCTCCTGGGCCGCCTTCTGCGGTCTTGGCCTCACGCTCACGACGTTGCCGCTGTGGGGCCTGTTGACGCTGATGGCCGCTTTCGCGCTCGGTCTCGGCACGACCTTCCCGGTCTGCGTGGTCTCGCTGCAGAATTCTGTCGCGCGTCCGCAGGTCGGCACCATCACCGGTGCGATGAACTTCTTCCGCTCGCTGATGTCCTCGTTCACGGTCGCTGCGTTCGCTGCGATCCTGCTGATCGCGCTCGGTACCGACGTTCCGCTGGCCGGCGAGCATCACGTCGCGGGCACCGTCGCCATTCCCGCCGACGACATGCGTCACGCCTTCCGCTACGTCTTCGGCGCTGCGACCGCGCTGATGTCCACCGCCGCGCTCTGCCTGATCTTGATGGAGGAGCGGCCACTGGCCGGTCCGGCCGTCACCAAGCACGTCGAGATGGCGGAGTAGTCGGGACTCACCCGCCGCGATCGGGATCTTCGTCGGCATTGCCCGCGCCGGCCTTCCTTGCCTTCACCGCAAGCTGCTCCTTGAGCTGCGTGATCGCGTCCGCAGACCAGTCCTGGACATCGGTCACGGCAACCCAGGCATCGACGTAATGCTCGGGTGCGTAGACATGGCCATAACCCATCGGCGTGCTGGTCGCGACCGCCATGTCGAGGGCGAGCTGGAGCATGGTGACCACCGGATACCATCGCAGCTCCGGCGAGACATCCGGACCGCGCGGCGCCTCCATCCAGGCCGGACGCTGATAGGCATCCCGGTAATCGAAGAACGTGATCGCGTCGCTGGCATATTGCAGATAGACGACGCGCATCGGCCCCCATGGCGCATCGGGCGGCACCGTCGGCCCATTCTGGTTCATGAAGCGCACGAAGCGGCCGTCGCGGAATTCGGGCAGCCAGGCCGGCGTACCCGGATTGCGGTTCGCGGTGATCGAGCGCCAGATGCGGCTTTCGAACGGTGCTCCGCTCCACAGCGCGCCCGCAATGGGATCGCCGATCGTCTCGAACAGCTCCGCGGATTTTTCCGAGTTCATGGCGCCGAGGCTGAGCCCGTGCAGATAGAGCCTCGGCCGCTTGTCCTTCGGCAACGTCGTCCAATAGCCGTAGATTTCCGCGAACAAGGTGCGCGCCGCTTCGGCGCCGTACTCGGGTTGAAACAGCAGCGACAGCGGGCTGTTGAGATAGGAGTATTGCATCGCCACGCTGGCGACATCGCCATGATGGAGATGTTCGACCGTATCCATGGCGGACGGATCGATCCAGCCGGTGCCGGTCGGCGTAATGATGATCAGGATCTTACGCTCGAAACCATGCTGACGCCTGAGCTCGTCGAGGGCAAGCCTGGCCCGCGCTTTCGCTGTATCGGCACCGCGGAGGCCGACATAGACGCGTACAGGTTCTTGCGCGGCCCGCCCCGTGACGGCGCTGATTTCGGCCGCGGTCGGGCCTGAGGCAATGAACCGACGTCCGGTGCGCCCGAGCTCGTTCCATTTCACGAGCGATGCGGGGCTTCCGGTCTTCCCCGGCGCCGTCGGCTGCGGCCGCTCGGGCTCGAAGACGGCATCGAGCTCGCGGAACGACAAGTCGAGCGCGTTGAAGGCCGTGCGGACCAGGACGTTGCTGGCGATCGCCCAGAACAGCAATCCGGCAACGAGAATGCCGACGACGTTTGCGATCCTGCGCGGAATGAAGCGCCGCTTGCGCGCGGCAAGAAAGCGAGCAACCAGCGTAAACAGCCGTCCCAGCACCAGCAGCACGACGAACGTGATCAGGGCGATGGCGCTGACCTTGAGCGGATGCGCGGTCTCGACCGGCGCCATCTTCATGACCGCGCGGATCGAGTTCTGCCATTCGGCGGCCCGCCATAGATAGACGATGACGACGAGCAGACAGGCGGCCGCGGCCAGCGCATTCGCAATTGATCTCGCCCGCGCTGATGGCTCGGGCAATTCGAGATAGTGCCAGAGCCAGCGCCAGCAGAGGCCGGCGAGGTAGCCGATCGCGAAGCAGCCGCCGGCAAGGGCGCCTTGCGTGAGATAATTGCGCGGGATCAGCGTCGGCGTCAGCGCGGCCGCGAAAAACAGCGCGCCGAGCATGAGGCCGACACCGGAGAGCGAGAGCAATTGCCGTCGAACGAGCCGCGCCGGATTCATGAAGCCTCCAGAAACGCTATCCCGTGTTGTCTGAAAAGTCGCTCCTGCGGCAGAGGAACTATGAACCCGGTGAAGACATCCGGTGGCCGGAGTCAGCGCTCGCGGCCCCTCGGGTGCGTCACGTGCCCGGGCGGGACACCTCGGTTTCCTTGCTGGTGATGAACTCCAGCAGCACGGGAATGCCTTCCTGCGTTTTCTGGATGCCGCGCTTGATTGCGGGGATGATGTCCTCGGGCCTGGTCACTCGCTCGCCGTAGCCGCCGAACGCGCGCGCCATCGCCGCGTAGTCGCCGGAGATGTCGGTCGAGCGGTATTTCTCGGTCGAGACCGGCATCACTTTCAGTTCGATCGCCATCGAGAAATTGTTCAGCAGGATCGACATGATCGGGATGCGCTCGCGCACCGCGGTCTCGAAATCCATGCCGGTGAAGCCGATGGCGGCATCGCCCCAGACATTGATGCAGAGCTTGTCGGGCTTTGCGAGCTTGGCGCCCATCGCAAGGCCGAGACCATAACCGAGCTGCGTCGTCTTGCCCCAGCCGAGATAGGTGAGGGGCTCGACCGACTTCCAGAACGGCGAAAGCTGGTCGCGCGGGCTGCCGGCATCATGCGTGATGATGGTGTTCTTGATGTCGACGGTGTGCTGCAGGTCCCACAGCACGCGATAGGGGCTGAGCGGCGCATCATTGCTGGTGAGCTTCGGCATCCATTTCGCCAGCCACTCCTTGTGCGAGGCCGCGATCTCGGTCGCGACGGCGGACGCGTCGCGATCCGAGGTGACGGTCTTGCCGATCTCCTCCAGCAGCGCGTCGAGCACGAGACCGGCATCGCCGACGAGGCCGACCCTGGCTTCAACGTCCTTGTTGAGATGGTTGGGATCGAGCGTCGAATGGATGATGGTCTTGCCCTTCGGCATCGCGATGCCGAAGTTCGTTTCCGTGAACGAGCAGCCGATGCCGAAGATAACATCCGCCTCGGCGAGGAAATTCGGCACCGCGCGCGGCAACGCGAGACCGCCCGAGCCGAGCGAGAGTGGGTGCGTCTCCGGGAACGAGGATTTGCCGCCGAGGCTGGTGGTGACGGGAATCGCGAGCCGCTCAGCCAGCCGCTTCAGCTGCGGCCATGCCTGCGCGTAATGCACGCCCTGGCCCGCATAGATCACCGGCCGTTTGGCATTGACGAGCAGCGCGGCCGCTTCCTTCACGTGCACGGGGTCGGCGCCATAGCGTGTGCGCAGCACAGGCGTGTAGTTCAGCGGCTCCGGCACCTCCTCATTCCACATGTCGGTGGGGATCTCGACGATCACGGGCCCGCCGCGGCCGTTCTTCAGTTTCGTGAAGGCGCGGCGAAAGATGTTGGCGACCTCGGCGGCGAGAATGATCGGCTCGGACGATTTCGCGAACGGCTTCATCGCCTCGCTGGAATTGAAGTTTGGTTCGATATGCGCCAACCGGCGCTGATAGCCCATCGGCAACACCAGCACGGGAACCGACTCGCCATAGCACTGCGCGACGCCGCCCATGGCGTTCTCGGCCCCGGGCCCGTGCTGCATGCAGAACGCGCCGATCGTGCGCCCGGACGTCACCCGCGAGATCGCATCGGCCATGTGGACGCCGACGCGCTCCTGCCGAACCATGACAGGACGGATATCGGCTTTCGCCGCATGTTCGATCAGATGGTTGACCGGATAGCCGCAGAGGATCTCGATCCCCTCGCGCTTCATGATTTCCGCAATGGCGGTGCCGAGCTTCATGGCGTCTCTCTCCCTGGGCAGGCCGGTTGGTCCGGCTGGTTGAGGGAGAGAGGATCAGGAAATTGCTGGGGCGTAAAGCTCGGGCAGACCAGGCGCGCGGAAGGTCTGCCATGCAGCGCGGCGCCGCCAGCCTCCGGGCAAATGGCGGCGCCGATTTGCTCCCTTGTCAGGAACACGCTTGACCTAAGTCAAGCCGGCAATGACGGGTCGCATGGCATGATGCCGGCGGTGGTGAGGGGCATGCCCGCGGTACAACGCTCCCTGGAGATATTCATGTGCGACAAGGACGCGTCGTTGCGCCTGGTGCGCGCCGATCGCCGGCAATGCAGGGGCTGACCGCGTCCGAAGCGCAAGCCCGGCTGAAGGCCGAGGGCTTCAACGAGCTGCCGCGTTCGGGCCGACGAACCATCTTGCGCCTTGTGCTTGAGGTGCTGCGCGAGCCGATGCTGCTGTTGCTGCTGGCGGGCGGGTTGATCTATTTCGTTCTCGGCGATCTTGGCGAGGCTGTGCTGCTGCTCGCGTTTGCGTCGATCTCGATCGTCATCACCATCGTACAGGAGGCACGCACCGAGCGCGTGCTCGAATCCCTGCGCGATCTCACCAGCCCCCGGGCGCTCGTGATCCGCGGGGGCGACCGCATCCGTATTCCCGGCCGTGAGGTGGTTCGCGGCGACCTGATCGCGCTCTCCGAGGGCGACCGGGTGGCGGCGGACGCCAGGGTCGTTCAATGCGACGACCTCCTGCTGGATGAATCGTTGCTGACTGGGGAGTCTGTCCCGGTTCGCAAGCTGGCAAGTCTCGTTCCCGAAGAGCCGGGTACGGCCCATGCGGGCGGCGACGACCGGCCCTTCGTGTTCTCCGGCACGCTCGTGGTCCGCGGCCGCGGCGTGGCCGAGGTCAGTGCGACCGGTGCCCGGAGCGAGATCGGCAAGATCGGTCAATCGCTCAGCTCACTCGCGACGGAAACGCCACGCTTGCAGCGACAAACGGCGCGCCTTGTGGCGTTGTTTGCCATGGCCAGCGCGTTCGTCATTGCGTTGACCGTGCTCTTGTATGGACTCCACCGTGGCGGCTGGCTGGAAGGCGTGCTGGCCGGCATCGCGCTGGGAATGTCGATGCTTCCCGAAGAATTCCCCGTTGTGCTGACCGTGTTCCTCGCCATGGGCGCCTGGCGCATATCCCAAGCGCGCGTGCTGACGCGGCGTGCCTCGGCCATCGAATCCCTGGGCGCGGCGACCGTGCTCTGTACGGACAAGACCGGCACATTGACGGAAAATCGAATGATGGTCGCGCGCCTTGTGCTGGCCGATGGCTCGCACTGCACGCCTGATGCGGCGGCGCACGCTGATCCTGCATTCGATCCATTGATCGAGGCTAGCATCCTCGCCTGCGCGCCGGAACCGTTCGATCCCATGGACAAGGCGCTGCATGCGCTCGGGCGGGACGTGGTGTCAGGCCGGCGGCTGGTGAGGAGCTATGGGTTGCGTCCTGACCTTCTCGCCATGTCAAACGTGTGGCGCGGGAGCGGCGACGAATGCATCGTCGCGGCGAAGGGTGCACCCGAGATGATCGGCAAGCTGTGCGGAATGAGCATACAGCAACTGGCCGACCTTCGGACGCGCGTCGACGTGCTGGCCAAGCAAGGGCTGCGGGTGCTTGGCGTGGCGCGAGCGACCAGCCTGGGGTCAGGTCTTCCCGAAACGCAGCGCGGCTTTTCCTTTCGCTTCTGCGGCCTGACCGGCTTCGCCGATCCGTTGCGAGCGGAAGTCAAGGGCGCTGTCGCCGAATGCCGCTCTGCCGGCATCCGTGTCGTCATGATCACCGGCGACTATCCGGCCACCGCGTCTGCCATCGCCGCATGTGCTGGTCTCGATCCCGCACGCGTCGTGACAGGGGCGCTCCTTGAAGACATGACGGATGCCGAACTCGCCGACGCGGCGAAGGGGCAAGCCGTGTTCGCGCGCATTGCTCCGGTGCAGAAGCTGCGCATCGTCAATGCGCTCAAGAGCGCCGGCGAGATCGTCGCAATGACGGGCGATGGCGTCAACGACGCGCCTTCCTTGAAAGCGGCTCACATCGGGATTTCCATGGGTGGCCGCGGCACCGATGTGGCACGTGAAGCTTCCTCCATCGTCCTGCTCGACGACGATTTCGGCTCGATCGTGAAGGCCATCCGGCTCGGCCGCCGGATCTATGACAATCTTCGCAAGGCGATGAGCTTCATCCTCGCGGTCCATGTCCCCATCGCCGGGCTTGCGCTGCTGCCGCTCGTGACGGGAATGCCTCTGTTGTTCGGGCCGGTGCATATCGCGTTTCTGGAGATGATCATCGACCCCGTCTGTTCGCTGGTCTTCGAGGCCGAGACCGAGGAGCGCGATGTGATGAAGCGGCCGCCGCGCGCGCCGGAAGAGCCGCTGTTGCCGATGTCCCTGTTGTGCTGGTCTGCGCTGCAGGGTGCGCTTGCGCTGGTGCTCACGGGCGGCGTGATGATCACCGCGAATAGCTACGGAATGCCCGCGAACGAGACGCGCGCGTTGACCTTTTTCTCGTTGGTGCTGGTGATCGTCAGCCTGATCTTCGTCAATCGTTCGTTCTCGACTTCACTTGTCGAGGCCTTTACGAGGCCGAACCGGACGCTGGCCATCATTGTGCTGTTCGTGACCGCCGTGCTCGCCCTGAGCCTTGCGTGGCCTGCCGCAGCGGACCTGTTTCGCTTCGGCCCGCTGCATGCGGATGATCTTGCGGTGACGGTGGCGGCGGCGCTCGTCTCACTGGTCTTGCTGGAGCTATCGAAGTACCCGTTGCGCCAGGGGCCGCAAACCCGAGGCACGATTTGAGCCCGTCGTCCTACTTGCAGTCCTTGCAGATCGTCAGCTTGCGCCTGAGGGCCTCATCCTCCGGGTCGACGGCAGATTGGGGGGCGGTATCCGGATTGGACTTTGGGCCCTTGGTCGCGCGTGGCCTCGCAGGCGGCATGACCCGCGCTGGCGTGTCATTGTCGTCGCCGGCGCCCACGCTGAACCCATCGTAGTCGGCGGCTGGGTTCGGAGCCGGCGATGTACCGGGCGGAGCAATCGAGACAGGTGGTTTGACCGAAGATTGTGCCCTCGCGCCGTCCTGCGACCAGGCAAATACCAGGCTGAACGCCAGGAGCGTCGCGAGTCTCATCTGCATCCTTCAAGAAAGTCGTTGATCGATCGACTGCACGGCCGTCAGGCCACGCTGAAGAACGATATCAGGACTAACATGGCGGTGAAAGCGCCCGCAAAACGAACCGCTTGACGGGCAATTACCGCGGCCCGGCGCAGGCTACGCCCTTTCCTCGAGCGCTCGCCGAAGCTTCCGGATGATCACCGCGCGAGCACGGTCGTCGGCTGCCGCTGCGATCCTGTCGTTGATGTCGAGCATGAGTTCCGACATCTCGTTGTGCCAGTCGAGACGGGCCACAGCCTCCGGTGCGAGCCGCCGGCGATGGTCGACGGCGACCACGCGTGGTTCGGCCGCCGAAAGTTCATAGATGTCGTCGAGCATCGGCAGATAAACCTTGGCCGCAGGGATGATACGTTCAGCAACCCGCTGGGCGAGACCCGCGATAGCGCCTTCCTCGCCGTGAACCAGGAACAGTCCGCGTGCGATGGGGCGGCGTGCCGCGATCCAGCCGGTCATGCCGGCGCCGTCGGCGTGTCCCGAGTATTCGTCGATCATGCGGATCCGCGCCGCGACCCTGATCTCTTCGCCCTGGATCCGGACCGCCCTGACACCGTTCTGCAGGAAGCGGCCGAGCGTGCCGTTGGCCTGGAAGCCGGTGAGCAGCACGGTGGCCCGTTCGTTCCAGAGCCAACGCTTCAGATGATGGCGGATGCGGCCGGCATCGCACATGCCGCTGGCCGCAATGATGATGTGAAAGCCGCTGAGTCGCATGATCGCTTTGCTCTCGTCGGCGGTCTCGGTGAATTTGAGATGCGGCGAGTTGAGCAAGCGGTCGGCATCGATGCTCGGGTCGAGGCTCGCGGCGTGCTGGCGGAACACTTCGGTGGCGCGGATCGCCAGCGGCGAATCAAGAAAGATCGGCGCGCTCGGGATCTCGCCATGCTCCATCAGTTCGACGAGATCCACGATCAATTCCTGGGTGCGCTCGACCGCAAATGCCGGCATCAACAGCGCGCCGCCGGCGGTGGCTGCATCGCGCACCTCGGTGGCGAGGTGCTGGCGGCGTAGCGCAGGCGTCGTGACGGCCCGGACCCGGTCGCCATAGGTCGATTCCGATATGACGTAGTCGAGGTCGCTTGGCGCTTCAGGATCCGGCTGCAGCAGTTTCGCTTCCGGCCCGACATCGCCTGAGAGCAGCACGCGCAGGGGACGCGATGAAGCCTGGTCTGCGATCTCAAGCTCGATCGAGGCGGAGCCGAGCAGATGGCCCGCATTCCAATAGCGAGCACGGACGCCTGGAATCACGTTCGTCCAGCGTTCATAGTCGATTGCGCGAAACGATCGCAGTGACGCGATCGCGTCGGCCTGCGTATAGATCGGCGTGACCTGCTTGCGGCCGCGCGCTGCGTTGCGCCGGTTGAGCTGCGCAACTTCCGACTCCTGGATATTCCCGGCATCAGGCAGCATGTAGGAGCAGAGGTCGATGGTGCCGCGTGTCGCCAGAATCGGTCCCTCGAATCCTTCCCGTACGAGCTTGGGCAGTAGCCCGCTATGATCGATGTGCGCGTGCGTCAGCAGCACGGCGTCGATATCAGAAGGGCGGAATGGAAAGGCGCCGTAGTTGAGCTCCTTGAGCGTCTTCTGGCCCTGAAACAGGCCGCAATCGACCAGGAAGCGACCGCTTGCCGTCTGGAACAGATAACTCGAGCCGGTCACCGTGCGGGCGGCGCCGCAAAATCGGACGGTGATGCTCATTCATTATTCTCCGATGGTCTTGCCGCCAATCACGTAGCCATTATCAGCCGCCGCAGCGCTCGCTGCGAGATCGTGCTCCGGCCGGTCAAACGCATGGACGCGGTAGAGCGGTTCGCCTTGCTCGACGCGGTCGCCGATTTTCTTGAACAGCCGGATGCCGGCTCCTTTGTCGACGGGGGCCCCGGCGGTTCGGGCGAGACGATTGAGACGAAGGCAGTCAATTGCGGACACCACCCCATCGGCTGTAGCCTTGATGTCGAAGCTGAGCGATCCCAGCTCGTTGCTGCACGTCGAAGGGCCCTGTGCCTCGATGATCTTCTGCATCTGGCGCAATGCCGCGCCGCTGTCGAGCAGTTCGCGAGCGCGTTCGTAACCGGCGCCGCCGCGCAGCTTTGGATCGTGTTCCAGCAGATGAGCCGCGAGCCGCAGCGATTTCTCGCGAAGATCGTGCGGTGCGTCGGGTTCGTTGCCGAGGACCGCCATCACGTCGTTGGCCTCGAGCACCGGCCCAATGCCGCGACCGATCGGTTGGCTGCCGTCCGTCGTGATTACCTCGACCGTTCGGCCGAAGCGGTCGCCGACGAATTCGAACAGCTTTCGCAGCCGCATTGCCTCGACCGTACTCGTGACCTTCGCGGTCGGCCCGACCGGAATGTCGATCAGGAGATTGGTCGAACCGGCGGCGATCTTCTTCGACATGATGGAGGCAACCATCTGCTCACGGGTATCGAGGCTGAGCGGGCGCTCGACCGAAATCAGGACGTCGTCGGCAGGAGACAGATTCACGTGTCCGCCCCAGATCAGACATCCATTGCAGGCGGCGACGATCGCTTTCATCTCCTCGGCGCCAACATTCACGCGCGCCAGAACTTCCATCGTATCTGCCGTCCCGGCGGGAGAGGTGATGGCGCGCGAGGAGGTCTTGGGAATAAGAAGGCCGTGCGCGGCGATGATCGGCACCACGACCATTGAAGTTCGATTGCCGGGGATGCCGCCGATGCAGTGCTTGTCGACGATGATCGGGGCCTGCCAAGCCAACTGCGTGCCGGCCTCGGCCATCGCACCAGTGAGTGCCAGCAACTCGTCACTTGTGACGAAACTCGCCGATCCGATCAGGAACGCGGCAATTTCCATGTCGGAATAGCGGTAGTGTGCGATGTCGTCGACGATCGACCTGACCTCGGCCTCGTCAAGTGTTTTTCCGCGGATCTTGCTACGCACGGCTTCGAGGCTGTCCGGAGGCGAGGCCGGGGTGACCGCGACCGGCGTGTCTGCCCGCGCGCCAAATCGGCGAAATGCCGGCTCGGAAAGGCCAATCTCGTCCCGGGCCACCAGCGCGTCGTCGTCCGTAATCAACAGGGTCGCCAACAGCATCTTGCCGTTCAGGCGCAACTCGACACGGCTGAAGCCGCGAAAAATCTCCGCGCGCAGCGCCTTCGACTGGCGGGAAATGACGACGACGTTCTCACGACCGGTGTCGAGAGGGATGCGGCGTATCTTCAGGAGGGGACGTTGCAGGTCTGGATGCATGGGCGGAGCCGGCAGGAGGCGAGCCTCATGCTAGGCTGCTGCCGGCCAGATACCCTTGACCCAGATCATTGTCGCATCCGGCGTGCACCAGGAGCACGCTCAGAGGCCGCCTCAGGCCCGTACCGCCGTTACTTCAGCGACGAGCTGATCGAATTGAACTTGTTGTTGAGTAGCTGGCTGCCGGTGTTGTTCACGACGGTCACGATGGCCAGCGCGATACCTGCGGCGATCAGGCCGTATTCGATGGCGGTGGCACCAGCTTCATCGGCAAGGAAAGACCTAAGCAAACGCATTGCCTACTCCTGTTCACACGGTCCAGCGCAAGACCGCGTCGTTCCCGGACTCTAAATCGATCGAATCAATTTTTCGGCGCGCCGGAAGAAATTAAGCCCAGACGACAGCGCCTTCGCCTCATACGACGTGACCTCTTAAAGTAATGTTCCGTCGGTCCATCCAAATGAATTCAAATTGGCGGATGGTTGAGAGATCGTGCAGGCACGGGGCCGCGCGCCTAAAAGCCTGTGCGCGTCAGGGCGCGATGGTCGGGCCGGAGGCGCCGGGGAAATGGCGCTTCAGCACTGCCGCAAGGCGGCCGACGAAGTCCCTCATCTTGCCCTCATGCGGCCGCGTTGCTGCGTCCGCGGCCTGCGTGTGTTCAGGCGCGTCGCTCAGGATGCTGATGTAGTTCTTCTTGACGTCCTGCTGCACGGGAGCACGCGTATCCTGGCTCTTCGGAGCCGGACCATGCGTCGCTGAAGGGGAACCAACCGTTAATTTTGCCTTCCGTAGGAATACCCGGGTTCAGTTGCACTGGTTTGCATGCGCCCCCGGAGACGGACTGTTTAACCGATTGTTGAGCCTGTTCGTCAACCTGCCGGCAGCGATGTCGGACGCGCCGGCCCATCTCTGCTCAATTGCGCCGGCTACCCGCATTTAGCGCCCGCAACATCGCGATGCGCGCGAACATCACCCAACCGCCGCCGGTCTCTGCCGCGTTGATCAGGGTCTCGATGGCCGTCTGCCAGTGCGCTTCATGCTGCGCGTCCTCGGGCAACTGCATGATGTAGTCGGCCGCTTGCTGCAGCGTCAGCAGCTTGCGCCTGCCGCCCAACGCCACGGGATCTTCGAACGCCGTCGACCAGGGCATGTCAGGCCGGCCCAGCGGTGAGGGGAGAGATCACGGGCGCGCTTGCGGAGTGCGATCGCGCTCAGCCCGCTTTCTTCGCCCGTGCGGTCGTGCGCACCGGCTTGTCGGCGGCCTTCTTCGGCGCGGGTGCAGCCTTTGCGGCAGCCTCCTTGCCGCCCTTGCCGGAGATCGGCAGCAGCATCTCGCGCTGGCCTTCGACGCGCTTCTTCGGTTTCTTGCCTTTGGCAGGCGCGGCCTTTGCCGCGGGCGCCGCATCTTTCTCGCTGGCGAGACTCTTCTTCAGCGCGTCCATCAGGTTGATGACGTTGCCGCTGCTCTTCGGCGTCGACTTCGCCGCGATCGGCGCGCCCGAACGCTTCTTGTTGATGAGGTCGATGAGCGCGGTCTCGTAATGATCCTCGAACAGCTCGGGCTCGAACGCGCCGGACTTCTTCTCGACGATGTGCTTGGCGAGGTCGAGCATGTCCTTCGTCAGCTTCACATCCTGGATGTCGTCGAAATATTCGGTCTCGCTGCGGACCTCGTAGGGATAGCGCAGCAGCGTGCCCATCAGGCCGGTCTCGAGCGGCTCCAGCGCGATGATGTGCTCGCGATTGGTCAGAACCACGCGCCCGATCGCGACCTTGTCCATGCTGCGAATGGTCTCGCGGATCACGGCATAGGCATCGTGACCGACCTTGCCGTCCGGCACGAGATAATAGGGGCGGATCAGATAGCGGTTGTCGATGTCGGTCTTCGGCACGAACTCGTCGATCTCGATCGTGTGCGTGGAATCGAGCGCGATGTCGTCGAGCTCGTCCTTGGTGACCTCGATGTAGGTATCGGTGTCGACCTTGTAGCCCTTGACGATGTCCTCGGAGGTCACCTCGTCACCGGTCTCGGCGTCGACCTTCAGATACTTGATCCGGTGGCCGGTCTTGCGGTTGATCTGGTTGAACGAGACCTTCTCGGTATCGGACGTGGCCGGATACAGCGCGACCGGGCAGGTCACGAGCGACAGACGCAGAAAACCCTTCCAATTGGCGCGGGGGGCCATGGGCTACTCCAAACGCAACGGGGACAGCTGACGAGAATACCATCGAGGAACACCGAATCATACACAGCCCGGCGCAGATTCTTGCAACTGCGTTAACCAGTCGCTGACCGTGCGGTTCGCCCCGATCCGGCGGTTAAATACCGGAACATCAACTCGGATAGGGCGTTGCCCCCGGATCAAGGCTGCGTGGAGGGACGCGGTCATCGGAGGCGACACGCAGAGATTGAGGGCATCATGGCAGCCACGCGAGACCAGCACCAAATCGTCGAAACGGCAACCGAGGCGCGCCAGGGCGAACCTGGGCCATCGGTCGCGGCTCTGCTCGCCATCTCCACCGGGCTCGCGATCCTGATCCTCGCCGTCATCTGGTTCGTGTTCTTCCGGACCTGACCGTCGAATTTACGGGAAGGGCGGACTTTCCGACTCGCCGCATGACGCGGCACATTGCGCCCGTCAGGCTGCCGGTTCGTCCGGTCGCCTGGCGGGCGCAGTCGCATTGTCTGAGACGAAATCGTATATGACCAAAAAGTAACGCGGGCGGTTCCCGGCGTTCATATTCAGTTCACGCCGGAATTGCTCATCTGTTGCGGTGTTGATGCGGCCCCTATTTCTGGAGAGAAGCGTGCGCCTGCTTGTTGTTGAGGACGACCCCGATCTCAATCGCCAGCTCACCAAGGCGCTGACCGACGCCGGCTACGTCGTCGACCGCGCCTTCGACGGCGAGGAGGGACACTATCTCGGCGACAACGAGCCCTATGATGCCGTCGTGCTCGACATCGGCCTGCCGAAGAAGGATGGCATCTCGGTGCTGGAAGCCTGGCGCCGCAACGGCCGCACCATGCCGGTTTTGATCCTCACCGCGCGCGACCGCTGGAGCGACAAGGTGCAGGGCTTCGATGCCGGCGCCGACGATTACGTGCCGAAGCCGTTTCATCTGGAGGAGGTGCTGGCGCGCATTCGCGCGCTGCTGCGCCGCTCCACCGGCCATGCCCAAAGTGAACTCTCGTGCGGCCCGGTCACGCTCGATACAAGGACCGGCCGGGTCAGCGTGTCGGGCAATCCGATCAAGATGACCTCGCACGAGTATCGGCTTCTGGCCTACCTGATGCACCATTCCGGGCGCGTGGTGTCGCGCACCGAACTGGTCGAGCATCTCTATGACCAGGATTTCGACCGCGACTCGAACACGATCGAGGTCTTCGTCGGCCGTATCCGCAAGAAGCTCGATGTCGATATCATCCAGACCGTCCGCGGTCTCGGCTATCTCCTGACCCCGCCGCAGGCCCCGGGCGCCTGACGCCTGCCGGTTTTCCGTATCTTGGCTTGACGGGAGGCCGAACAGGGGCCTTGGTCCGGTGATGACGTCCGACGCCCTGCCACCTCGCGCCTCCGGGATCATTCCGATGCCCGCCAGCTCGCTCGCCAACCGCCTGTTCCTGTCGGCGACGGCGTGGCTCGTAGTGATCCTGGCCATCACCGGCGTGGTGCTGTCCTCGGTGTACAAGAACGCTACCGAGCGCGCCTTCGACCGCCGGCTCAATCTCTATCTGCGCACCCTGATCGCGGAGGTCGCGACCCCGGACGAACCGCCGGATCGCCAGTTCCAGTCGCTCGGCGAGCCGCTGTTCGAGCTGCCGTTGTCGGGCTGGTACTGGCAGATCACCCGCACCGACACCGAAAAGCCGGAGGTGCGCTCCTCGCGCTCGCTCTGGGACAAGAAGCTGCCGAAGCTGGAGGAACTGGGCACCGAGCTCACCGCGGCCGGCATTCGGCTGGCCTATGTCGACGGGCCGGAGGGGCAGAATCTGCGCATGGTCGAACGGCCGGTCGATCTCGGCGCCGACGGCAAATACCTCGTCAGCGTCGCCGGCGACGACACCGAGATTTTCGACGAGACGCGCAGCTTCGACTATTACCTCGGCGGCACCTTCACCGCGCTCGGCATCGTGCTGCTGCTGACGACCGTGTTCCAGGTCCGCTTCGGCCTCGCGCCGCTCAAACGCATTTCGGAATCCATCGCCGACATCCGCTCAGGCCGCGCCGAGCGATTGGAAGGCGAATTCCCGGTCGAGATCGCGCCGCTGGCGCGCGAGACCAACGCGCTGATCGACGCCAACCGCGAGATCGTCGAGCGTGCCCGCACCCATGTCGGCAATCTCGCGCATGCGATCAAGACACCGCTCTCGGTGATCGTGAACGAAGCCGGCAGTCACGCCGCCGAGCCGTTCGCGGCCAAAGTCATGGAGCAGGCGGACGTGATGCGCGACCAGCTGGCCCATCATCTGGAACGTGCGCGCATTGCGGCGCGGGTCTCGATCGTTGCGACCGTGACCGAGGTCGCGCCGGCGATCGAGGCGCTGCGGCGGACCATGGAGAAGATCCACCGCGACCGCGGCATCGTGGTCGAGGCCAAGGCCGACCCCTCGGCGAAGTTTCGCGGCGAGCGGCAGGATCTGGAGGAGATGGTCGGCAACCTCGTCGACAATGCCTGCAAATGGGCGGCCTCGAAGGTCTTCATCGAGGTCCTGGTGGAGGCCCCGGCCCAGGCCGGCGCCGGCCCACGCCTGCGGATCATCGTCGACGACGACGGCCGCGGGCTGTCGGAGGCCGAGCGCGCCCAGGTCGCGCGGCGGGGCCAGCGGCTCGACGAATCCAAGCCCGGCTCGGGCCTGGGCCTGTCGATCGTCACCGACCTTGCCGCGCTCTACGGCGGCAGCCTCTCGCTCGGCGGTGCCCCGACCGGGGGCCTGCGCGCCGAGCTGGTCCTTCCGGGAATATAATCCTTTGTTCCGCCGCGATTATTTCGTCCAGATGACGGCGGATATGGTTGAAACCGGCGGTATTCGGAGCGACTTCCTAAACGGCTTCTTAAGTGGGGCCCACCTATGATCGCACAGGACGGAGTCCACGTCCGCCATTTTACCGTGCATTACCCGGGCGCATGAGCCAGACATCGATCGAGCGGCTGAGGGAATATCTCGCACAGCTCCCGCCGCAGTCGCAGGCGCTGCTGATGCGGGAGTTCGAGCGCGCGCTCGAACGCGGCCAGGATACGGCCGTGGCGACCCTCGTGCTCGAGCAGCTGCGCAAGATCGTCCGCAAGACCGAATCCGACGAGGCTCCGCCGCCGCGCACGGATGACCTGTCGCGTCTGCTGTTCCAGGTGCTGGAACCGTTCCTGGTCGAGGCCGGCGCCCCAGTCCGGGTCGGCCAGATTCGCCGCGCCTCGCTGGCGCCGATCTGGCAATGGCTCGGCCGTGACGGTGCGCCGGACAAGGTCAACGAGTTCGAGGCGCAGCTTGCGCGCATGCCGACGTCGGACGGTGCGGGGCAGGTCGAGGCCCTCGCGCAGAAACTCCAGGCGGTTGCCGCGGACGCCATCTTCGAGCTGACGGGGCCGGGCGGCGGCGACAAGTCGCGCGCGCTCGCCCGGGTCGGCCCGCCCAACGTGATCGAGGACCTCTATTCGATCGGCGCGGTGCTCCAGGTCCGGGAGGCCATAGCCACCCTGAACGAGAAGCTGCCGCGCTTCCTGCGCGCCTTCGGCGATTCCCAGATCGCGTCAGTGACGCAGGCGCTCAACATTCCGGTGCTGCAGACACCGCAGATGCTGCCGTTTGCCCTGTCGGTCGTGGTGCAGCGCATGACCGCGCGCTGGCAGATCATTCGCCTCGCCATCAAGATCGCCGCATCCGACGACGAGATCCGTGTCGCCGCGACGCCCTATGGCGTGGCGGTCACGATTGCGCTGCATGATCTGTCCTGCGTCGCGGCGAACCTCCGCATGGACATCAAGCGCGGTCATTTCGAGACCGTTGCCGACAACCTGAAGGCGTTGCATGACGGCGTCCGCGGCCTGCGCACGGAGCTCGACCTCCGCAACGATTCCGCCTGGGGAAAGCAGCTGACCTCGATCCGCGCCGATATCTCCAACGCCCTGCAATCTGAGATCGACAGCGTTCCCGGCCGCGTCCGCCGAATCCTGCGCCAGCGGCCCGAGAAAGACATTCCGCCGGGCGCCCGGATCGACAGCACCGAGGTCGAGGAAACCGTGGCGCTGATCGATTTCGTCGCGATCTGCCGCAACTACGCCAGCGAGCTCGCGATCAACGAGGTGACGCTGCGCACCTATTCCGACCTGCAGCAATATGTCGAACGGTCGACCGAGCAACTCGTACAGTCGCTGCGCGGCGCCGATCACAAGGTCCGTGTCTACCGGCAGCAGCAGATGCAGGCCGCGATCCGCTTCTGCCAGGTGATGTTCGGCGACGACTACGCTTCGCTGATGAGCCGCGCCGCGGAGAATGCTGCAACCGGCGAGCGCAGCAAATCCTCGCGCGCCAGCTGATTCACGCGCATTTTTTTGTGATCGCAATTTCAGGTTGACGGTGCCCTGCGTGAGCCCTACGGTCGCCGTGCAAGCTTTTGGAATTTCTATCTGTGGGCGCATGAAACCCGTTATCAGCTCCATCGAAATTGAAAACCGGGTCATTGTTGCCAAATATCAAAGGCTGATGGTCGGTGCGAAGGTCGTGCTGGTCCAGAAGGCGAGCGGCCGGCAGCTGTCCGAGACCGTGACCCGTATCGCGTCGCCCGTTCCCGTCGGGGCGCTCCGCATCAGATTGCCCGATGCCATCGAGCCGGGAACATACTTCCTGCGGGCCTTCAACGGGCACGGCGAGGATGCCGCACAGAGCGCGGACTTCGAGATCGCCTAAGCCGTTGGATTTTCATCATTTCGGCGCTGAGCGCGGTCACGCGAGATTGACAATTCTCAATTGCCGCATCGTCCGGCCGTGGTGTAAAGCCAGCTATGGGCGCGGCTCGCGCGCCGCCGGAAGCTTGCCAGATGACACTGTGGTTCGTGTTCGCGCTGATGACGGTCGCGGCGATTTTCGCCGTGCTCCTGCCGCTCGGCCGCAGCGGGCGCGTTCAGAGCCAGGGCAGCGAGGTCGCGGTCTACAAGGACCAGCTGGCCGAGATCGACCGTGATCTCGCCACGGGACTGATCGCCGCACCCGAGGCCGAGGCCGCGCGCGTCGAGATCAGCCGCAGGTTGCTGGCTGCTGCCGGCAGCGAGCCCGCATCCGAGCCGAAATCGAGCCTGAAATGGCGCCGTGCGGCGGCGGTGCTGGCGCTGGTCGGGCTGCCGCTGGTTGCCATCGGCGTCTACATGCCGCTCGGTTCGCCCTTGCTGCGCGACTTTCCGCTGGCGCAGCGGGAGCGCGGGACCGGGTCCGGCATGGCGCAGTCGCTCGAAAACCTCGTCGTGCAGGTCGAGCAACATCTGGAAAAGAATCCGACCGATGGACGCGGCTGGAACGTGCTGGCGCCGGTGCTGGAGCGGCTCGGGCGCTACGACGATGCGGTGCGCGCCTATCGCAACTCGCTCACCTATAACGGCGAGAGTGCAGAGCGCCGCTCCGATCTCGGCGAGGCGATCGCAGCCGCCGCAAACGGCGTGGTGACCGCCGAAGCCAAGGGCGAGTTCGAGCGCGCGCATGCGCTCGACGCGGGCGATCCCAAGGCGAACTACTTCCTCGGCCTCGCCGCCGAACAGGACGGCCGCAAGGACGATGCCGCCAACATCTGGCGCACGCTGCTGGCAAAGGCACCGGCGGATGCGCCGTGGCGTCCGCTGGTGCAGTCCTCGCTGGCGCGCGTCGGCGGTGGCGGCGCGACGTTGCCGGCGCTATCGGACGAGACCATCGCGGCGTCAAAGGACATGAACGAGGGCGATCGCAACGCGATGGTGCGCGGCATGGTCGAGCGCCTCGCCACGCGGCTCAAGCAGAACGGCGACGACGTCGAGGGTTGGTTGCGGCTGGTGCGCGCCTATCTGGTGATGGGCGATCGCGACAAGGCGGTCGGTGCCTCGAGCGACGCCCGCCAGGCCGTCGCCAACGACGCCGCGCGGCTGAAGCAGCTCAACGAGGGCCTCAGGACGCTCGGGGTCGACGGATGATGAAGCGACGCGACGAGCGGAGAACGGATACGCCATGACGCGCAAGCAGCGACGTATGACCATCATCGGCGGCTCGCTCGCCGTGCTCGCGCTGGCGGCCGCGCTGGTGCTCAATGCCTTGCGCGACTCCATCGTGTTTTTTTCGACCCCGACCATGGTGGCCGAGAAGCACGTCGCGCCCGGCAAGCGGTTTCGTCTCGGCGGGCTGGTGCAGCCCGGCTCGCTCCAGCGCGGCGACAATCTGGCGGTGAGCTTCGAAGTCGCCGACGGCGGCGCGAAGCTGCCCGTCACCTACAAGGGCATCCTGCCCGACCTGTTCCGCGAAGGGCAGGGCGTCGTCGCCGAGGGCGCGCTCGACGCCAACGGCGTCTTCAAGGCCGACACCGTGCTCGCCAAACACGACGAGACCTACATGCCCAAGGACGTCGCTGATGCCCTGAAGAAGCAGGGGCACTGGAAGGACGATTACGGTCCGCAGGCCTCCGGTGGTCCCAAACCTGCTGCAACGACCGCACAGGGCAACCCGCAGGGAGCGGTGCGGTGATCGCGGAATCAGGACATTACGCACTGGTGCTGGCGCTCGCGCTGGCGCTGATCCAGTCCATCGTGCCGCTGATTGGCGCCCGGCTGCGCGATGACGCGCTGATGAACGTGGCGCGCTCGACCGCGCTGGCGCAACTGCTGTTCGTCGGCGCATCTTTCATCGCGCTGGTGACGTTGCACGTGCAGTCGGATTTCTCGGTCGCCAACGTCTACGAGAATTCCCACTCGATGAAGCCGCTGCTCTACAAGATCACCGGCGTGTGGGGAAACCATGAAGGCTCGATGCTGCTGTGGGTGTCGATCCTGGCGCTGTTCGGTGGCCTCGTTGCCGCCTTCGGCAACAATCTGCCGCTGTCGCTGCGTGCCCATGTGCTGGCCGTGCAGGCCTGGATCGCCAGCGCCTTCTATCTCTTCATCCTGATGACCTCGAACCCATTCCTGCGCATCGTCAATCCGCCGATCGAGGGACGCGATCTCAACCCGGTGCTGCAGGACATCGGCCTCGCCGTGCATCCGCCGATGCTCTATCTCGGCTATGTCGGCTTCTCGATCTCGTTCTCCTTCGCCATCGCGGCGCTGATGGAAGGACGGATCGATGCGGCCTGGGCGCGCTGGGTGCGACCGTGGACGCTGGTCGCCTGGATATTCCTGACGCTCGGCATCGCGATGGGGTCCTACTGGGCCTATTACGAGCTCGGCTGGGGCGGCTGGTGGTTCTGGGATCCGGTCGAGAACGCCTCGCTGATGCCGTGGCTTGCCGGCACCGCGCTGCTGCATTCGGCGCTGGTGATGGAGAAGCGCAACGCGCTGAAGGTCTGGACCATTCTTCTGTCGATCCTGACCTTCTCGCTGTCGCTGCTCGGCACCTTCCTGGTGCGCTCGGGCGTCATCACCTCCGTGCACGCCTTCGCCACCGATCCGACCCGCGGCGTGTTCATTCTCCTGATCCTCTGCCTCTTCATTGGCGGCAGCCTGTCGCTGTTCGCGGGTCGCGCGACGTCGCTGAAGCAGGGCGGCCTGTTCGCGCCGATCTCGCGCGAGGGCGCGCTGGTGCTGAACAATCTGCTGCTGACGGTGGCCTGCGCGGTCGTGCTGTTCGGCACGCTCTATCCGCTCGCGATGGAAGTGCTGGCTGATTTCAAGATGTCGGTCGGCGCGCCCTTCTACAATCTCACCTTCGTGCCGCTGTTCGCGCTGCTGCTGCTCGCGGTGCCGTTCGGGCCGCTGCTGGCGTGGAAGCGAGGCGATCTGCTCGGCGTGACGCAGCGCCTGCTTGCCGCCGGCGTGGCCGGCCTCGTCGCCGTCGCCATCGCCTGGGGCTGGGCGTCCGGCGGCAGCACGCTGGCGCCGCTCGCGATCGGGCTCGGCATTTTCGTCATCGCAGGCGCGGTCACCGACATTGCGGAGCGGACCGGCCTCGTGCGGGTGCCGTTCAGAACGGCGCTGCATCGGGCCCGCGGCCTGCCGCGCTCGGCCTGGGGCACGGCGTTCGCGCATGCCGGCCTCGGCGTCGCGCTGATCGGGATCGTCTGCGAGACCACCTGGAATAGCGAATATATCGCGACCATGAAGCAGAACGACATCGCGCACGTCGCCGGCTACGATCTCAAGCTCGATGGCCTTTTTTCGCGCCAGGGCCCGAACTTCCGCGAGATGATCGCCGAGTTCAACGTCAGCCGCGATGGTGAAAAGATCAGCGTCATGACGCCGTCGAAGCGCAGTTTCACCACGCGCGGCTCCTCGACGACCGAGGCGGCGCTGCTGACGCGTGGCGCGAGCCAGCTCTATGTTTCGCTCGGCGATGCCACCGCCGAAGGCGCGATCGCGGTTCGCATCTATCACAAGCCGCTGGTTCTCCTGATCTGGTGGGGACCGGTGCTGATGGCATTCGGCGGCGTACTGTCGCTGTCCGATCGCCGTTTGCGGGTTGGCGCGCCGAAACCGGCGCGGGCCAGGCAGCGTCTCCAGCCGGCGGAATGATCCGATGCGGCGGTTGATGATCACGATTGTCGCGCTGATGCTGCTGGCTGTGCCGTCGGTGCATGCGGTACAGCCCGATGAGATCATGGGCGATCCCGCCAAGGAGGCGCGTGCGCGCGACCTGTCGCGCGAGCTGCGCTGCATGGTCTGTCAGAACCAGTCGATCGACGATTCCGACGCGCCGCTGGCGCGCGACCTGCGGCTGCTGGTGCGCGAGCGGATCGCGGCCGGCGACAGCAATTCGCAGGTGCTCGACTTCCTGGTCGCGCGCTACGGCGAGTTCGTGCTGCTCAAGCCGCGCTTCGAGAAGCAGACTATGCTGCTGTGGCTGCTCGCGCCGGTGCTGCTGATCGCAGGCGGATTGGCGCTTTGGCTGCAAATCCGCCGGCGCGCCAACAGCGGTGCAAATCTACCTGCGCCGCCGCTCACCGCGGATGAAGAGGCGCGCGTTGCTGCGTTGATGTCAGACGAAGCGAAGTCGTCCTGAAGCGCGATCGCACTCCAATTTGCTGTTTGAGCATGATCTCTTCGGAAAGCTGCTTCGCACTTTTCCGGATCATGCTCGTGACCTAAGTAATGATACGTAGGTCGCCTGCGCCTCTGCATTTCATGCTCTGTTGACCTTTGTCTGGAAGCTTGTCGCGAGATTTGTTTTCCAGACTCAGAGTCCCTCGGCGATGTTCACGAACAGCAATCTGACGATCCGTTTCCTGGTTGGCGCCGTCGTCGCTGCATTATTGTTCCTGCTGGGCATTGGCGGCGGCACCGGCTTCGTCGCGGTGCTCTATCTCAACAACGAGATCACCAGCCTGTCGTCGGATTTTTCGACGCTCAGCGGCCCCGCGCGCGACCATGCGATGCTGATCTATCAGCAGGCGCAGACGGCGTTCTCCTGGTTCCTGATGGCGTGCGGTGTGATCGCAGTCGTCGCCGTCGCAATCTGCCTCACCACCTGGTTCGCGGTGCGCAACGGCATCCTCAATCCCCTGGCTGCGATCGTGCATGCGATGCGTGAGGTCGCCGACCAGAAGTTCGAGACGCCTGTACCCGGCCTCGGTGGCACCAACGAGATCGGCCTGCTCGCTGGTGCGCTGGAAGTCTTCAAGACCAGCGGTATCGAGCGCCGCCGCCTCACCGAACAGCAGCTCCACGATGCCCGGCATCAGGCCGAGCGCTCGGAATTCCTCGACGCGCGCATCAAGCGCTTCAACGATCTCGTGGCAAGTGTCGTGGACAGCGTGGCGTCGTCGGCCGTTCACCTGAAGAGCAATGCCGAGATGCTGTCGCGCACGGCCAACGACACCAGCACCAAGGCGAATGCGGTCGCGAGCGCGGCGAGTCAGGCCAGCACCAGCGTGCAGACGGTCGCGTGCTCTGCCGAGAAGATGACGAACTCGATCGGTACGATCAGCCGCCGCGTCACCGATGCGACCCAGCGCGCCGAGGGCGCAGCAAGCCAGGCCGAGAAGAGCCGCGACACCATCCACACGCTGTCGGATGCCGCCGACAAGATCGGCGAGGTCGTGCAGCTCGTGCAGGCGATCGCCTCGCAGACCAATCTCCTCGCGCTCAACGCCACGATCGAGGCGGCACGGGCAGGGGAGGCCGGCAAGGGTTTTGCAGTGGTCGCCTCCGAGGTGAAGAGCCTCGCACACCAGACCAGCAAGGCGACCGAGGAGATCACCTCGCACGTCGCCAGCATCCAGGGCATCACTGCGGAAACGCGCGGCGCGATCGACGCCATCTCGAAGACACTGTCGGAGATCTCGTCGATCATGTCGGGCATCGAGGTCGACACCGCCCAGCAGCGCAACGCGACGCAGGACATCACCCGCAGCGCGCAGGATGCCGCGCATGGAACCCTCGACGTCTCCAATCACATCGTCCAGATCACCTCGACGTCAGCGGAGACCGGCCGCATGGCGGCTGAAGCCAGGGATTCGGCCGTCGATTTATCGCAGCAGGCGGAAACGCTGAAGCGCGAGGTCGATGAGTTCATTATCAGCGTCCGGGCGAGCTGAGGGCACCGAAATGCCGGCCCTCCGTGCTTCACGGAACTGTGTGTAAGCGCCTGTGACACCACGACTTTCGGCGTGCGCTAAACTGCCGCATGCAATCGGCCCCACCATTACAAAAGTTTAACCCCGCCGCCAGCGCGCGGTAAGGCGGGAGCCCCCATCTTCAGGTCCGTAAGGTGCCGGCAGCCGGCGCCAAAAGGATTTCAAGGCCCTGGAGATCTCCTGCATGTCCGACCGCATCGACCTCACGAACCTTCCGTCCTACCGGCAGCCCCGCCGGTCGATCTTCTCGGCCCGCCGGATCGCGCTGATGGCGTCGGTTCTTGCTTGTCTCGGGATAGCCGTCCACGGCTTCAGCCCGTCGACCTCGCCGGCCGACCTGTTCTCCAGCCCGGCGCATGCGCAGGTCAACAACGAGGTCCGCAAGGTCGAGCGTCCGATCGGCTTCGCCGACATCGTCGAGCGGGTGAAGCCGTCGGTGATCTCGGTGAAGGTCAACATCAAGGAGAAGACCGCGAGCAACGACGACGGCGGCGATGATTCCTCGCCGTTCCAGCCGGGCTCGCCGATGGAGCGCTTCTTCCGCCGCTTCGGCGGTCCGGATGGAATTCCCGGCCTGAAGGGCGGCGGTCGTGGCCGCGTGGTGCAGGGCCAGGGCTCCGGCTTCTTCATCTCGGCTGACGGTTTTGCCGTGACCAACAACCACGTGGTCGATGGCGCCGACAAGGTCGAGGTCACCACCGACGACGGCAAGACTTACACCGCGAAGGTGATCGGCACCGACCAGCGCACCGACCTCGCCCTGATCAAGGTCGAGGGCAGCACCAACTTCCCGTTCGCCAAGCTTGCCGACGGCAAGCCGCGGATCGGCGACTGGGTGCTCGCGGTCGGCAACCCGTTCGGCCTCGGCGGCACCGTGACCGCCGGCATCGTCTCGGCCAGCGGCCGCGACATCGGCAACGGTCCGTATGACGATTTCATCCAGATCGACGCGCCCGTGAACAAGGGCAATTCCGGCGGTCCGGCGTTCGACACCAACGGTGAGGTGATGGGCGTCAACACCGCGATCTATTCGCCCTCCGGCGGCAGCGTCGGCATCGCGTTCTCGATTCCCGCCAACACCGTGAAGACGGTGGTGGCCCAGCTCAAGGACAAGGGCTCGGTCAGCCGCGGCTGGATCGGCGTGCAGATTCAGCCCGTCACCTCCGACATCGCCGACAGCCTCGGCATGAAGAAGGCCGAAGGCGCGCTGGTGGCGGAGCCGCAGGCGAACGGTCCGGCGGCCAAGGCCGGCATCGAGTCCGGCGACGTCATCACCTCGGTCAACGGTGAGGCCGTCAAGGACGCCCGAGAGCTCGCCCGCACCATCGGCGGCATGGCGCCCGGCGCGACCGTGAAGCTCAACGTGCTGCACAAGGGCCAGGACAAGGTCGTGAACATGACGCTGGGCCAGCTGCCGAACACGGTCGAGGCCAAGGCCGACACCGACAAGGACAGCGGCAAGGGTGCGAGCAAAGGCACCGACGTGCCGAAGCTCGGCATGACCGTGGCTCCCGCCAATTCCGTCGCCGGCGCCGGTAAGGAAGGCGTTGTGGTCACAGAAGTCGATCCGAAGAGCGCCGCGGCCGAACGCGGCTTCAAGGAAGGCGACGTCATCCTCGAAGTCGGCGGCCAGAGCGTGAGCACGGCCGGCGAAGTCCGCGACGCCATCAACACGGCGCGGACCGACAACAAGAACAGCGTCCTGATGCGCGTGAAGAGCGGCGGCCAGTCGCGCTTCGTCGCCGTGCCGATCGCCAAGGGCTGAGCGAGGGCCAAGGCCCAGGAGTTTACGAGATGAAGGGTGTCGTTGGCATCAGTCGCCCCCGCCGCCGACGCCCTTCAGGGGAGCAGCGCAAGGCTCGCTTCCCCAATCTACCTTCCGGTGGAATTACGCCCCCCTCCGTCGGAAGGCCTAGGGCGGTGAAGTCCCCCCAGCTTCACCGCCCGCCTTTTTGCCGACCCGCCTCCCGTTGGCTCGGCTTGCATGCGAATGCCGCCCGCGCCATGTTTAGAGAAGGTTTGCTCCCTTGACCGCCGCCGAACGCACGATGCGCCTCCTCATCATTGAAGACGACCGCGAATCCGCCGACTACCTCGTGAAGGCGTTTCGCGAGGTCGGACATATTGCCGACCACGCCGCCGACGGCGAGGAAGGCCTCGCCATGGCCGAGAGCGGCGAATACGACGTGCTGGTGGTCGACCGCATGCTGCCCAAGCGCGACGGCCTGTCGCTGATCGGCCTGCTGCGCGACAAGGGCAACACCACGCCGGTGCTGATTCTCTCGGCGCTCGGCCAGGTCGACGACCGCATCAAGGGCCTGCGCGCCGGCGGCGACGACTATCTGCCAAAACCCTATTCCTTCGCCGAGCTGCTCGCCCGCGTCGAGGTGCTGTCGCGCCGCCGCGGCGGCCCCGCCGAGGATACGCTCTACCGCGTCGGCGATCTCGAGCTGGACCGGCTGTCCCACCGCGTCGCCCGCGGCAAGGACGAGCTGACGCTGCAGCCGCGCGAATTCCGGCTGCTCGAATACCTCATGAAGCATGCTGGCCAGGTGGTGACGCGCACCATGCTGCTGGAGAACGTCTGGGACTATCATTTCGATCCGCAAACCAACGTGATCGACGTGCACATCTCGCGGCTGCGCTCCAAGATCGACAAGGGTTTTGAGCGGCCGCTCCTGCACACGATCCGCGGCGCCGGGTACATGATCCGGGATGGGATACGCTGAACAAGGTGGTTGGAGCCCGGATGGCCCACCGACTAGATCTTAAGGAACTAAGACGGACCGTCGAGCGTGAGATCGACGAGTACGTCTACGATGTGCCCAAAGGTGCATACGGTAATGCCTGGCCTCCCGAAAAGGTGGAACGGGAGCTTCGCGCGTTCACGGAGGCACTCGTTGATCCCTATTGGATCGAGATTGTAGATGACGACAAAAACAGAAAGCCCTGTGCTGCGGTCGCAGATGATAAGCGAGGCAATCTACTTGTCTTTGAGCCCGAAGCTCAGAAATTCATGCTTGTCATGAAGAATAAATTGAGCAGCGACTTGGTTAGTTTTGGTGTCGATGGCGATGCAGTCGGTTGCTTTCTAGCGCGATAGACGGGGTACGATCCGTGACGGCATTCGGTAAACTCGTCCGCACCACGGCATTCCGGCTGACGCTGGTCTACCTGTTCCTGTTTGCGATCTTCGCGGCCTCGCTGCTCGGCTATTTCGCCTGGAATACGCGGCGGCTGATCACCGAGGAGATCACGCAGACGGTCAATTCCGAGACCTCGGAGATCAACGAGATCTACGGCCGCCGCGGGCTGTTCGGGCTGGTGCGCACCATCGAGTACCGTGCGCTGCGGCCGGGCGCGAACCTCTACCTCGTGACGACGCCGACGGGCCAGGCGGTTGCCGGCAATGTCGGCTCGCTGGCGCCGGGCGTGATGGCGACGCGCGGCTGGTCGGAGACCGCCTACAAGCGGATCGAGGATGCGGACGACCGCAATCATCGCGCGCTGGTGCGCGTCACCGAGCTCGAAAACGGCTTCCGCCTGTTGATCGGCCGCGACCTCGACGAGCGGCGGCGGCTGTTCGGCATCGTCGCCAAGGCAGCGCAATGGTCGGTCCTGATCGTGGTCGTGCTGGGCCTCGGCGGCGGCATCTTCGTGGCGCGCCGCGTGCTGACGCGCATCGACGCGATGACCGGCACCGCGCACCGCATCATGATCGGCGATCTCAGCGAGCGCCTGCCGGTCGGGCGCAGCGGCGACGAGCTCGATCGCCTCGCCGAAAATCTCAATGCCATGCTGGAGCGGATCGAGGCGCTGATGGCGGGGCTGAAGGAAGTCTCCGACAACATCGCCCATGACCTCAAGACGCCGCTGACGCGCCTGCGCAACCGCGCCGAGGAGGCGCTTGCGAAATCCGGTGGCGAGGCTGATTACCGCGCCGCCCTGGAGCGGACCATCGAGGAATCCGACGGCCTGATCCGCACCTTCAACGCGCTTCTGATGATCGCGCGCGCCGAGTCCGGGCAGGCGCGCGGCAACATGGACGATTTCGATGCCGCCGATGTCGCCAATGGCATCCACGAGCTTTACGAGCCGCTCGCTGAAGACGACGGCATGACGCTGAAGGTGAAGGCCGAGCCTGCGCCGGTTCACGCGAACCGCGAGCTGATCAGCCAGGCGCTCGCGAATCTCGTCGAGAATGCGATCAAATATGGCAAGCCGGTCGCGCAAACGAGCGGAACCGTGGTCAGCCTGGATGCGCGGCAGATCTCGATCGAGGCAAAGCGCGAGGGCGATCAGGTGCTGCTCAGCGTCACCGATCGCGGCCCCGGCATTCCCGAGGCCGACCGCAAGCACGCCGTCGAGCGATTCGTGCGCCTGGAAGCCAGCCGCACGCTGCCGGGCTCCGGGCTCGGCCTCAGCCTCGCCTCCGCAGTTGCCACATTGCATGGCGGAGAATTGCGGCTGGGTGATGCCCAACCCGGTCTCATCGCCACGCTGGTGCTGCCGGCGCGCGCGGGGGCAGGCGACAGGGTTGCTCCTCCAATGCAGGATGTGCCACAGAAGGTGGCATGAACCACTCCGCGCCGGGAAACGCGGACAAGACTGGTGAGGGCCTCGCAGCACGCTTCGCGGAGGCTCCCCATATTGCCGCTTCCACAACCGACGAACGCCGCTTCGACACTTGGCTGGCCGAGCTCGAGCCGGCGCAATCGGTCCGTCTGGAGGCATCGCTGGCTCATCCCTTCGCGCGGGATATCCTTGCCGGCATCGCGGAATTCTCGCCCTATCTGTTCGATCTCGTGCGCGCCGATGCGCTGCGCCTGATCCGCCTGCTGGAATGCGATCCGGATGTGCACCTGTCTGCGTTGATCGCCGAAGCACGGGATGCAGTGCTGGCCGCACCCGACGAAGCCGAAGTGATGCGGCTGCTCCGGCGCATGAAGGCCGAGGCCGCGCTGCTGACGGCGCTGTGCGACATCGGTGGGGTCTGGCCGGTGATGCGGGTGACGGCGGCGCTGACCGATGTCGCGGTGTCCTCGGTGCTGGCGGCGCTTGGTTACCAGCTGCGGCAGGAAGCCGCACGTGGCAAGATCCTGCCGCCGAACGCCGAGGCGCCGGAAGAGGGCTGCGGCCTGATCGTGCTCGCGATGGGCAAGATGGGCGCGGGCGAGCTGAACTATTCCAGCGACATCGACCTCATCGTGTTTTTCGACCCCGACAATACGACGCTCGCGCCCGATATCGAGCCGCAGCCGTTCTTCGTCCGGGTCACGCAGGGCATGGCGCGGATCCTGCAGCAGCGCACCTATGACGGCTATGTCTTCCGCGTCGACCTGCGCCTGCGTCCCGATCCGTCCTCGACGCAGGTGGCGATCTCGCGCGACGCCGCGCTGAACTACTACGAGCGGGAAGGGCGCACCTGGGAACGCGCCGCGATGATCAAGGCGCGTGCCTGTGCCGGCGATCCCCGGGCGGGCGAGGCGCTGCTGGCGGAAATTTCTCCCTTCGTCTGGCGCAAGCATCTCGACTTCGCAGCACTCGCCGACGTGCACGACATGAAGCGGCAGATGCAGACCTATCGCGGCCAGAGCGAGATCGCGGTCGAGGGCCACAACGTCAAGGTCGGCCGCGGCGGCATCCGCGAGATCGAGTTCTTTGCGCAGACCCAGCAGCTGATCGCCGGCGGTCGCCACCCGGAATTGCGGGTGCGGCCAACGCTCGCCGCGCTCAACATTCTCGCCGCCAGCAACTGGATCACCGCGGCCGCGCGCGACGAACTGACCGTGGCCTACGAATTCCTGCGCCGGGTTGAGCATCGCCTCCAGATGATCGCGGACGAGCAGACCCATGCGCTGCCCGACGACAAGGACGCGGTCGAACGCTTCGCACGCTTCTTCGGCTACCCCGATCGCGAGGCGTTCGCGCGCGATCTGCTGCGCCAGCTCGGGATCGTCCAGGGGCATTATGAGAAGCTATTCGAGGGCGACGACCCCACCGGCACCGCCAAGCTGCCGGCACTCGACTACAGCGCAGGTCCCGACGATCCGCGACTTCTTCAACATCTCACGACGCTCGGCTTCAAGAAGCCCGCCGCCGTGGCGCAGACCGTGCGCGATTGGATCACGGGCGATTACCGCGTGTTCCGCAACGAGCAGACGCGGAGCGCCTTCGTCCACTTCGTCCCCGCCCTGATCGACGGCCTCGCGCATGCCGAGGAGCCGGATCGGGCCGTGGTGTCGTTCGACCATTTCCTCCAGGCGCTGCAGCTCGGCGGGCGGCTGATCACGCTGCTCGGCCAGAACCGCGATCTGGTCGCGCTGGTGGCGCTGGTGCTGGGCGCGGCGCCGCGGCTCGGCGAGATGCTGGCGCGCAAGCCACAGCTGATGGACGGCCTGATCGATCCGCGTTTCTTCGGCGCGATGCCGGACAAGCAGGAACTCTCGGCGCGGCTCGCGGCCACGGTGCGCGACGCCGACTCCTATGAAGAGTTTCTCGATCGCCTGCGCCTGTTCGGGCAGGAGAGTCTGTTCCTGATCGGCACGCGCATCCTTTCCGGCACGGTCTCGGCGCAGCAGGCGAGCACGGCCTTCGCCGACGTCGCCGAAGGCACCGTCCACACCGTGCACGGCCTCGTCGCCGACCGCTTCGCCGCCCAGCACGGACGCATCAAGGACCAGGAAACCGCGATCATCGCGATGGGCCGGCTCGGCAGCCGCGAGATGACGGCCTCGTCCGATCTCGACCTGATCCTGCTCTACGATTTCGACAGCGAGAGCCCGGACTCGGACGGCTCGAAGTCGCTGCAGGGCGCCCATTACTTCGCGCGCTTCACCCAGCGTCTGATCAGCGCCTTCACCACGCGCACCAATTACGGCGTGCTCTACGAGATCGACATGCGGCTGCGCCCGTCGGGGCGCGCGGGCCCGGTGGCCTCCAGCCTCGTCTCATTCGCGGACTACCAGGCCAACGAGGCCTGGACCTGGGAGCACATGGCGCTGACCCGCGCGCGCGTGGTGTCGGCCTCGCCGGAATTCCAGGCGCGCATCGAAAGCGTCATCCGCGAGGTGCTGACCCGCCGCCGCGAGCGCGCCATCATCGCCAACGACGTTGCCGACATGCGCCGCGCCATCGCGCAGGAGAAGGGCGAGAGCGATCATTGGGATCTCAAATACGCCGCCGGCGGCATGGTCGACATCGACTTCATCGCGCAATATCTCCAGCTCGTGCACGCGCACGACAAGCCGGAGATCCTGGACGTCAGCACGCTTCAGGTGCTCGACAATGCCGCCAGGCTCGGCGTGCTCGCACAGTCGGAAGCGGAGATCCTTCGCGCGGCGGCGCGGCTCTATCACGATCTGACGCAGATCCTGCGGCTGTGCGTCAGCGACGGCTTCAAGCCGGATACCGCCGGCACAGACCTGCAGCGCGTAATGGCGCGCGCCGGCGACGCGCCGGATTTTTCCTCGCTGGAAGCGCGCGTGAAGGAAACGCAGAGCGAGGTGCGGCGGGTGTTCGCGGCACTGGTCGGCTAGTTCAGCGTTTCTGCCGGCTTGATCTGCACCGGTATCGATTTGTACGACGGCGTTCCCGATTTCGCATCGTAATGATCGAGCGCGACCAGGACATTGGCCTCCGGATAGTAGGCCGCAACCGACCCTTCCGCGATCGTATAGGCGACGGCCGTCACCCCCCGCAGGACGCGTTCGCTGAGACCAGTCTCGGTCGGATCGTCGACGCTGACATCGACGACGTCGCCATGGCTCAATCCGCGCTTGGCCAGGTCCTGCGCGTTGACGAAGACCACGTCACGCCGCCCCTTGATGCCGCGATAGCGGTCATTCAGTCCGTAGAGCGTCGTGTTGTACTGATCGTGGCTGCGGATCGTGGTCAGTGTCAGGGCATTTGCAGTCGGCGGATCTTCCTCCAGCCCGGGATAGACCAGGAAGTTGGCCTTCTTGCTCGGCGTCTTCCATTCGCGTTCCGACGCCGCGTTGTGGAGACGGAACCCGCCGGGCTGAAGGATGCGGGCGTTGAAGTCCTTGAAGTCGGGAAAAATGGCTTCGATCGCGTCGCGTATCTTGTTGTAGTCGGCGATCATCTCCGACCATCGCACTTTGCTATCCGGAAGCGTTGCCATCGCGATCTCGGCGATGATGGCGGGCTCCGACTTGAGATGTTCGGATGCGGGCTTCAGGCCGCCGCGGGAGGCGTGCACCATCGACATCGAATCTTCCACGGTGACGGCTTGAGGTCCGCCGGCCTGCATGTCGATCTCGGTGCGTCCGAGGCATGGCAGGATGAACGATTGCTTTGCCGTCAGCAGATGCGACCGGTTGAGCTTGGTGGCGATGTGGACGGCGAGGTCGAGCCCGCGCATCGCGGGGAAAGTCGTCTGCGGGTCCGACATCGCGACGGCGAGGTTTCCGCCGAGGCAGATCAGCGCCTTTGAACGGCCGTCGCGAATGGCTTCGATGGCCTCGACTGCGTTGTGTCCCTTCGCGCGCGGCGGTTCGAAACCGAAGACGCGCGTGATGCCGGCGAGGAGCGCCTCATTGGGGATTTCGGTGATGCCGACGGTTCTGTCGCCCTGCACGTTGGAATGGCCGCGCAACGGCGAGATGCCGGCGCCCTCGCGCCCGAGATTGCCGCGGAGCATCAACAGGTTGGCGATCTGCTGCACGTTCCCCGTGCCGTGCCGGTGCTGGGTGATCCCCATGCCGTAGTTGATGATGACGCGATTGGCCTTGGCATAGATGTTTCCGACAGCCTCGATGTCGGATCGCGGCAGGCCGGAGGCCGCTTCGATCGCCTCCCAGGACGTTGCCTCGATGTCCGCGAGCAAGGCCTCGATACCGCTGGTGTGATCCGCGATGAACGCGCGGTCGAGCAGGCCGGCGCCGCCCTCGGCCAGATTGGCCGCATCGAGCGCAAGCAGGGTCTTCATCATGCCCTTGAGCACCGCGATGTCGCCGCCGACCTTGACCAGATAGTAAGACGACGCGATCGGCGTGGAGTCCAGCGTCAGCATCTCCACCGGATTTTGCGGTGACGTGAAACGCTCCAGCCCGCGCTCGCGCAACGGATTGATGGCGATGATCGGCACGCCGCGCTTTGAGGCTTCACGAAGCGTGGTCAGCATGCGCGGATGATTGGTCCCGGGGTTGTGGCCGATGCAGAAGATGCAGTCGCTGTGGTCGAAATCTTCCAGCGTCACGGTGCCCTTGCCGACCCCGATCGATTCCGGCAGGCCCACGCTGGTGGCTTCGTGGCACATGTTCGAGCAATCGGGAAAGTTGTTGGTGCCATATTCCCGGACGAACAATTGATAGAGGAAGGCGGCTTCGTTCGAGGCACGCCCGGACGTGTAGAACTCGGCCATATCAGGGTCGGGGAGCGCGCGCAGCGCCGCGCCGATCCGACTCATCGCGTCCTGCCATGAGATCGGAAGGTACCGATCGGTGGCGTGGTCGTAGACCATGGGGTGGGTGAGGCGGCCCTCGTTTTCGAGGTCGTAATCCTGCCAGGTCCAGAGCTCGCTGACGGTGTGGCTCGCGAAGAATTCGGGTGTGGTCCGCTTCGCCGTCGCTTCCCAAGTGACGGCCTTGGCGCCGTTTTCGCAGAACTCGAACGACGAGGTGTGCTTCGGGTCCGGCCATGCGCAGCCGGGACAATCGAAGCCGTGCGGCTGGTTCATGGTGAGGAGGCCGTGGGTCTCCTTGGCTGGCGCCATCTGTCCGCGAACGGCGTCCGCGACGGCCCTGAGCGCGCCCCAGCCTGCGGCCGCGCCCTGATAGTCCTCAATGCCTTCCAGCTTTTTCGTGGTCATCTGTGGCCCTGTCGTCGTGACACGACAGGATAATGCGGGCGCGGGCCAATCAGCCACGCAATAAAGTGCGAACTGGTATCAGCTCTTTGGGCTACTGCAGGATGATCGTGCGATTTCGCAAGTGTGCCCCGCCAGCGCGGTTCCCGCCGGTCATTTCGTTGCGGCGGCGGGGCCCGGCGTCGGCGGGGCCGTGACGGGAGCCGCCGGCGCGACATACTGAACATGCACCGCGATGATCACGCAGCCGTTGCCGGCGCTCGGCAGCAGCATCCGATGTTCGTTGCTGTCCGTGCCGTAGAGTGGAAGCCCCGCGAGCTTGCCGAGCAGACGGGACGATCTCGCAAAATCCTTCTCGATGTCCGCGCAGGATCGCGCCGATGGAAAGATCTGGACGGTGGACGCATCGCAGCCGGTGGCCGCCGGTGTCGCCAGTAGCACCGAAGCCGAGCGCGGCGCGGCGGCGCCTTGATAGGCCTGGACCGCAATGGCCTCGAACGCATGCTGCGATGGCGCACCGGGATTCCAATTCGAGAAAGCGCTATGCGGACCGTCGATCACAGAGGCGGCGCCGCGCTCGACGGCGCTGAGGCACGCGCCGAGCTTGGCGTTCTTCGCATGCAGCACCGGCTCGGGGTTCTGCGGCGGGCTGAGATTGCCGGTGTCGGCCGGGGCGGGTATGGCCGCAGCCCCATGTGCCGGCTGGACCGCCGGGCGCGGCGCAGGTTTGGCCGGCTTCACCGGAGATGCGCCGGCCGGCGATTTCGACTCGACGCTGCCCGCTTGAGGCTGTGGCCACACATTGGCTTGCGCAATCTGGACATGACCAGACACGCGCTCACGTGGTGGCCCCTGCAGCGATGCAGCCTGCGCTTGGGCGACCGCACAGCTCATCGCCAGCGCCACCAACATGGCAAAGTTTGCTTGCCGGTTCGGCATTTGCGTCGATGGTCAGTTTAGCGTCAGGGAGGTCGAGACAACGCCGCCATAGGCGTTCTGATCGGTCGATCCGGAGAATGTCGCGTTGAACCGCCAACGGTCGGTCGCTGCGTAGCCGATGCCGATGGCGAGACCCGACGATCCCTTGAAGTTGCCGTAGGAACCCGCGATCGAGACCTTGCCGGGCCGCTGGTCGAATTGGAGGGCTCCGGCCGCCATCGCCAGCGCAATGCCGGCGCGGGCCTCACGCAGATTATCCGTCACCTGGTTCTGCAGGCTCGAGAGTTGCCCTTGCACGCCGCTGGTGACGGAGGCGAGCTGGCCGACGGTTGCGGCGTCGGTCGCACTGATGCCGGGCGCGACATTGGTGATGCGCCGCTCGTTGCCGGCAGACCCCACCGACACGGTGTTGGCGCTCGATGCGACGGAGCCGGCACCGATCGCGACCGAGTTCGCGGCCGTCGCCGTCGCGCCGTTGCCGAACGCGGAGGCGCCCGCTGCGGCGGTGGCGGTGGCACCGTCACCAACGGCGGTGTTGCCGAGGCCTGCCGATGCGCCGGCGCCGATCGCGACCGATCCGGTTGCCACCGCGCCAGTGCCGATCGCGATTGCATTCGCACCAGTCCCGGCGGTCGCGCCATCGCCAAGCGCAATCCCGCTCGCGCCGGTCGCATGGGCATTGTTGCCGGCAGCGAAGGAGTTGGTGCCGCTGGCATTGGCGCCATGTCCGAGCGCCGTCGCCGAATCGCCGGTAGCGCTCGAACCGTCGCCCGCTGCGAAAGAGCTCAGGCCGTTGGCTGTAGCCGTGTTACCGATCGCGAGCGCATAATAGGCATTCGCTCCCGCACCAACGCCGATCGCTGTCGAGAAACGTCCCGATGCGACGCTCGTCTGACCGATCGCGATCGCCTGAAATTCGGTAGCCTGAGCTCCGGCGCCGAAAACGGAATCGCCGCTTCCGATGGCAATGCTGTTGGTTCCGGCGGACAGGGGCGCCGAGCTGGCGTCGCTGCCTGACCCGATCGCGACGGCGCCGTTGCCGCCATTTCCCATGCCGAGGTCCAATGCGGCGTTGGCGTAGGCGCCAATGTTCACCGAAGCTGCGCCAAAGGAGTGTTGGCTGCCTGCGCTATAGCCGATCGAGGTGGCGGCACCGGTCGTGACGCTGCCGGCTCCGATGGAGGTTCCAAAATCACCGGAATTGAAAGCGTGATTTCCAAGAGCTGTCGAGTTGACCCCGTTGGCTACTGCCGTGTATCCAACCGCGGTGGCGCCGTCGCCGCGGGCTTCGGTGCTGTTGCCGATGGCGGTGGCGCCGGCCCCACCGGTCGAGGTTGAGACGGCGACGGGACCGCAGGAGAAGTCGTTGGGCAATGATCCGCCGGAACTCGTGCCGACGCCCAGCACGTAACAGCCGACATTTTGAGCCGACGCGGAACCGGTCATGGTAACGGTGATCAGCCCCAGCGCTGCCAGGCTGCCCACGATGTTCCGGGCGCGGTGGGAGTACGACTGAACGATCCGCAGTTTCGACAACATGACTTGGCCTCCGACGCCGCGAGACCGTGAAAAAAGTCCGCCGGAGGCACATCAACCGTTGGGTTGAGATCGGATGTCGGGGCCGTGTTGCCCAGCCCTTTGTTGCCGACTGTTGCCGAACTGCACCGCGTAAACGGGGCATCCTGCCCATCGGCAAGGCAGCACGTCACGATTCTGTTGCAAGCTTCGCGCGATTGGTATGGCGCGAGGGCGCCCGCGCTTACGGCGTCGTCGGAACGGGCGTCGTCTGCTTCAGCGACGTCAGTGCTTCCAGCACGTTCGGCTCCAGGCCCGCGCCGCCTGCATCGAGATGCGCGAAGATCGCGCGCTTCATCCGGGGATCCCAGAACTTCTTGATGTGATCGGCGATCCCCGGCACGGCCTTGTCGTGGCCCTGGCTGCGGAAGAACGTGCCGATCTGGTTGGCCATGTAGACGAGGCGGTCAGGCGACGACATCGATGATCTCCTGGGCACGCTGGGCCGTGACCCGGCCCTGGTGCGTGAACACTTCAAACCCGTCATTGCGGGCGATCGCAATCAGCGTGATGCCGGCGGCAGCCGCGGTGCGAACCGCGAGCGCGGTCGGGGCGGAGACCGCCACCATGACAGGTGCGCCGATCGCGGCCGTCTTCTGCACCATCTCGACCGAGACGCGGCTGGTCAGCAGCACCATGCCGGCGCTCGCATCGGTGCGGCTGCGCGCCAGCGATCCCGCGAGCTTGTCGAGTGCATTGTGGCGGCCGACATCTTCGCGCAAGGCGACGATACCGTTGGCCGGCGACCAGAACGCCGCGGCATGCACTGCGCGGGTCTGCATGTTGATCGCCTGCAGCGGCGCGAGCGCCTGCATCGCGGTCATGATCTGCTGCGGCGTGAAGCTCGCGCCTTGCGGCACGATAGCCGCCGGGCGCACGGCTTCCGCGATGGAATCGATGCCGCAGATGCCGCAGCCGGTGGGGCCGGCGATCTGCCGCCGCCGTTCGCTGATGCGCGCGGCGTCTTCGGATTCCAGCCACATCCGCAGCTCGATGCCGTCATCGAGGCGCACCACGTCCAGCGACTTGATATCATCGACGGAGTTGATGATGCCCTCGTCCAGGCTGAACCCGACCGCGAAGTCTTCGAGGTTCTGCGGCGTTCCCATCATGACGGCATAGGTGCCGCCATTGTAGGTCAGCGCCAACGGCGTCTCCTCCGGGATCAGGCGCGCGCCTTCCGACGCGACACCGTCGCGCCAGATATCGCGGTCGATGGCCTGAACCGGCACGTGCATTGCGTTACTCTGCGGCCTCGGCCGGCGCGATGCGGCGGGAGTGCCGCGCCTGCTCATCGTAGCTCTTCTGCCAGTCGGACGGGCCGTTCGACGGCGAGATCTGAACCGCCGTGACCTTATACTCCGGACAATTGGTTGCCCAGTCCGAATAGTCGGTCGTGATCACGTTGGCCTGCGTGTCCGGGTGGTGGAAGGTGGTGTAGACGACACCCGGTGCGACGCGATCGGTGATCTCCGCGCGTAGCGTGGTCTCGCCCGCACGGCTCTTCAGCCGCACCCAGTCGCCGTCGCGAACGCCGCGCTGCTCGGCGTCGTGCGGATGGATCTCGAGCAGGTCCTCGGCATGCCAGACGACGTTCTCGGTGCGCCGCGTCTGCGCGCCGACATTGTACTGGCTGAGAATGCGGCCCGTGGTGAGCAGCAGCGGGAAGCGGGGGCCGGTGCGCTCGTCGGTGGCGACGTATTCGGTGACGATGAACTTGCCCTTGCCGCGGACGAAGCCGCCGATATGCATCACCGGCGTGCCCTCGGGCGCCTTCTCGTTGCAGGGCCACTGCACCGAGCCGAGCTCGTCGAGCTTGGCGTAGGAGACGCCCGTAAAGGTCGGCGTCAGTGCCGCGATCTCGTCCATGATCTCGGACGGATGGCTGTAGTTCATCTCGAAGCCCATCGCCTTGGCGAGCGCGATGGTGACCTCCCAGTCGGCCATGCCGTTCTTCGGTGTCATCACCTTGCGGACGCGCTGGATGCGGCGCTCGGCGTTGGTGAAGGTGCCGTCCTTCTCGAGGAAGCTCGAGCCGGGCAGGAACACATGGGCGTAGTTCGCGGTCTCGTTCAGGAAGAGGTCGTGGACGATGACGCATTCCATCGACGACAGCGCCGCGACCACATGCTTGGTGTTCGGATCGGACTGCAGGATGTCCTCGCCCTGCACGTAAATGCCCATGAACGTGCCTTCGATCGCGGCATCGAACATGTTGGGAATGCGCAGGCCCGGTTCGGGATTGAGCTTGACGTTCCAGAGCGCCTCGAACTGGTCGCGTACGGCTTCGCCCGAGATATGGCGATAGCCCGGCAGTTCGTGCGGGAACGAGCCCATGTCGCAGGAGCCCTGCACGTTGTTCTGGCCGCGCAGCGGGTTCACGCCGACGCCGGAGCGGCCGATATTGCCCGTGACCATCGCGAGGTTGGCGATCGCGATCACGGTGGTCGAGCCCTGGCTGTGCTCGGTGACGCCTAGGCCGTAATAGATCGCGCCGTTGCCGCCGGTGGCGTAGGTGCGGGCGGCTTCGCGCAGGTCCTTCGGATCGACGCCGGTGAGGATGGCGGTCGATTCCGGGCTGTGCTTCGGCTGGGCGACGAAGGCGGCCCATTCCTCGAACTCGGCCCAGTCGCAGCGCTCACGAATGAAGGCTTCGTTGGCAAGGCCCTCGGTGACGATGACATGCGCCAGCGCGGTCACCACGGCAACGTTGGTGCCGGGCATCAGCGGCAGGTGCAGCGCCTTCACATGCGGCGATTCCACCATCTCGGTGCGGCGCGGATCGATCACGATCAGCTTGGCGCCCTGGCGCAGCCGCTTCTTCAAGCGCGAGGCGAAGACGGGATGAGCTGACGCTGGGTTGGCACCGATGATCACGACGACGTCGGTGTCCTCGACCGAGTCGAAATCCTGGGTGCCGGCCGAAGTGCCGAAGGTCTGCGACAGGCCATAGCCGGTCGGGGAGTGGCAGACGCGGGCGCAGGTGTCGACATTGTTGTTGCCGAAGCCGCCGCGGATCAGCTTCTGCACCAGGTAGGTTTCTTCATTGGTGCAGCGGGACGAGGTGATGCCGCCGATGGCGTCGCGGCCGTACTTCTTCTGGATGCCGCGCATCTTCGTGGCTGCGAACGAGAACGCCTCGTCCCAGGACACTTCCTTCCAGGGATCCTCGATCCGGTCGCGGATCATCGGCTTGAGGATGCGTTCCTTGTGATTGGTGTAGCCCCAGGCGAAGCGGCCCTTGACGCAGGAATGGCCGCGATTGGCCTTGCCGTCCTTCCACGGCACCATGCGCACGACTTCCTCGCCGCGCATCTCGGCCTTGAAGGCGCAGCCGACACCGCAATAGGCGCAGGTGGTGACGACGGAATGCTCGGGCTGGCCGATCTCGATCACCGACTTCTCGGTCAGCGTCGCGGTCGGGCAGGCCTGCACGCAGGCGCCGCAGGAGACGCATTCGGAGCCGAGGAAGCTCTCGTTCATGCCGGGCGAGACGCGGCTGTCGAAACCGCGGCCGGAGATCGTCAGTGCGAAGGTGCCTTGCACTTCCTCGCAGGCGCGGACGCAGCGCGAGCAGACGATGCACTTGGAAGGGTCATAGGTGAAGTAGGGGTTGGACTCGTCCTTCGGCATCCAGGCGGCGTTGATCTCGCCGTGGGATTTCGCGAAGACGTGGTTCTCGCCCTCGTAACCGTAGCGCACGTCGCGCAGGCCGACGGCGCCCGCCATGTCCTGCAGTTCGCAGTCGCCGTTGGCTCCGCAGGTGAGGCAGTCGAGCGGGTGGTCGGAGATGTAGAGCTCCATCACGCCCTTGCGCAGCTTCTTCAGCTTTTCGCTCTGGGTGTGGACGACGAGCCCGTTCATGACAGGCGTGGTGCACGAGGCCGGCGTGCCGGCGCGGCCCTCGATCTCGACGACGCAGAGACGGCAGGAACCGAACGCGTCGACCATGTCGGTCGCGCAAAGCTTCGGGATCTGGTGGCCGGCGTCCATCGCGGCGCGCATGATCGAGGTGCCTTCGGGCACCGTGACCTGGTTGCCGTCGATGGTCAGCGTCACCATCGTGGTCGATTTGGAGCGCGGTGTGCCGTAGTCGATTTCTTCGATCAGAGACATCGTTGTTCTCCTATTCCGCGGCCTGAAGCGTGGTCGGGACGGGGGCGAAATCCTCCCGGAAGTACTTCAACGCGCTGAGCACGGGGTAGGGCGTGAAGCCGCCGAGTGCGCAGAGCGAGCCGAATTTCATGGTGTTGCAGAGGTCTTCGACGAGCGCGAGGTTCTCAGTGACCCGCTCGCCGCGAATGATCTTCTCGATGGTCTCGACGCCGCGGGTCGAGCCGATGCGGCAGGGCGTGCACTTGCCGCAGGACTCGATCGCGCAGAATTCCATCGCGAAGCGGGCCTGCTTGCGCATGTCGACGCTGTCGTCGAACACGACGATGCCGCCATGGCCGATCAGGCCGTCGCGCGCGGCGAACGCCTCGTAGTCAAACGGCGTGTCGAACAGGGCGCGCGGGAAATAGGCGCCGAGCGGACCACCGACCTGCACCGCGCGAACCGGGCGGCCGGTGGCCGTGCCGCCGCCGATGTCGTCGACGAGCTCACCGAGTGTCATGCCGAATGCGGTCTCGAACAGCCCGCCATGGCGGATGTTGCCGGCGAGCTGGATCGGCATCGTGCCGCGCGAACGGCCCATGCCGAAATCGGCGTAGGCCTTGGCGCCTTCGGCCAGGATGAAGGGGATCGCGGCGAACGACAGCACGTTGTTGATGACGGTCGGTTTGCCGAACAGGCCGTGATGCGCGGGCAGCGGCGGCTTGGCACGCACGAGGCCGCGGCGGCCTTCGAGGCTCTCCAGCAGCGAGGTCTCCTCGCCGCAGACATAGGCGCCGGCGCCGACACGCACTTCCATGTCGAAACTGGTGGTCGAACCGCCGATCTTGTCGCCGAGATAGCCGCCGCGCCGGGCGGCCTTGATGGCGGCGTTCATCGCTTCGACCGCGTGCGGATATTCGCTGCGGATGTAGATGTAGCCCTTGGTGGCGCCGACGGTGATTCCGGCGGTCGTCATGCCTTCGATGACGAGGAAGGGATCGCCTTCCATGATCATGCGGTCGGCGAAAGTGCCGCTGTCGCCTTCGTCGGCGTTGCAGACGATGAACTTGCGGTCGGCCTTGGCCTGCGCGACGGTCTTCCACTTGATGCCGGTCGGGAAACCCGCGCCGCCGCGGCCGCGCAGGCCGGACGCCGTGACTTCGTTGAGGATCGCCTCCGAGCCGAGCGACAGTGCGCGCTCGAGGCCCTTGTAACCGCCATGGGCGCGGTAGTCGTCGAGAGAGCGCGGATCGATCACGCCGCAACGGGCGAAGGTGAGGCGGGTCTGGCGCTTCAGCCAGGGGAGCTCGTCGGTCGCGCCAAGCCGCAGCAGATGCGGCGAGTTGCTGACGAGCGCGTCGAGCAGGGAGGGGACATCATTCTCCGTGACCGGGCCGAAGGCGATCCGGCCCTGCGGCGTCGCCACCTCGACCAGCGGCTCCAGCCAGTACATGCCGCGTGAGCCGGTCCTGACGATCTCGACCTTGACGCCGCGCTTGGCGGCGGCCTGCTCGAGAGCCAATGCAACCTCGTCGGCGCCTACGGCGACCGCACCCGCGTCGCGTGAGACGAATAGACGCATGCTCATCGTTGGGCCTCCGCAACCAGTGCATCGAGCCGCTTCTCGTCGAGCCGGCCGACGAGGCGGCCGTCAAGCATCGCGGACGGCGCGGTCGCGCACAGGCCGAGGCAGTAGATCGGCTCGAGCGTGACGCGATCGTCGGCGGTCGTGTTGCCGAGCGGCACGCCGAGTTCTGCTTCCGCGCGCGCAGCCAGCGCGTCGCCGCCGGCGGCCTGACAGGCTTCGGCGCGGCACAGCTTCAGCACATGGCGGCCGGCCGGTTTGTGCCTGAAATCATGATAGAATGTGAAGACGCCATGCACTTCGGCGCGGGACAGATTCAATGCCTGCGCCACCATGGGAATCGCAGCCTCCGGCACGTAACCGAACGCTTCCTGAAGCGCGTGGAGAATGACCAGCGTTGCGCCTTCCTGCCTGGCATGTTCGGCGATGATCTCGGCGCCGCGTGTCTCGTCCCAAGGCTCGTAAACCGCTGTCATTCTTAATTCTCAAATTGCGCGTCCCTTCGCGCAAACTATTTGGAATCATTCGAAGATCAATAAAGCTGTCTCATGCTGCGATTGCGAATTCTGATCGATTGGTCCGCGCAATCGGGCAATACGGAATTGCAATCGAATCTGTTCCGCGAGGCGGTTTTTGTGTGTTGGGATGGGTGAGGCGTGCTAGCTTGTATGCCAAGACAGAATTCGAGGGGACGCCCGGTTGATCGACAAGCTTGAACTGCTGCTGGCATTGGCAAAGGAGCGGCATTTCGGCCGCGCGGCCGAGGCCTGCGGCGTGACGCAACCGACCATGTCGACCGGGCTGAAGCAGCTCGAGGAGATCCTCGGGGTCATGCTGGTCCAGCGTGGTTCGCGGTTCCAAGGGTTCACGCCCGAGGGCGAACGGGCGCTGGACTGGGCGCGGCGGATCGTGGGCGATGCCCGCGCGATGCGCCAGGAGATCAATTCTCTAAAAGACAAGCTGTCCGGCGAGATCCGCATCGCGGCGATCCCGACCGTGCTCGGCATGGTCGCTTCGCTGACGACGCCGTTCCGTGCCCGCCATCCCGACGTGCGCTTCAGCATCCGCTCGACGACGTCGTCCGAGGTGCTGGGGCTGCTCGAAAATCTCGAGGTCGATGCGGGGCTGACCTATATCGAGAACGAGCCGATCGGGAAGGTGCGCACCATTCCGCTCTTCAACGAAACCTATCGCCTGCTGACAGCGCCGGACGGCATGTTCGGCGATCGCGACACGGTGACGTGGAAGGAAGTCGGCCAGGTGCCGCTGTGCCTGCTGACGCCCGACATGCAGAACCGCCGCATCATCGACCGCGCGCTGCGTTCGGTCGGTGCGGAGGCGACGCCGACCCTGACCTCGAACTCGCTGCTCGTGCTGTTCACGCATGTGAAGACGGGGCGGTGGGCGAGCGTGATGCCGGCCAAGCTCGCCGAGACGCTCGGCCTATCCGACACGGTGCGCTCGATCCCGATCACCGACCCCGACGTCAACTACAGCATCGGCATGGTAATCCCGCAGCGTGACCCCATGACGCCGCTGATCGCGGCGCTGGTCAACGTCGCGCGAGAAGTGGCGCCGACGCTGCAATCGTAGCTTGATTTCAAGGAGAGTGCGCTTACTGTTCCGGCCTCCGTCATCCTGAGGCGTGAGTTCCGCGGTGCGAAGCACTGCGGGGCGAGCCTCGAAGGATGTACGGCCCGGTTGGCGCCACCTCGCGCTAGGTCTTTGACCTCGGGGCGCCAGCACGTCGTCACGCGAACTGGCTCACGGCTTTCCAATCCGAACGAATGAGCGCTTCCTTCTTGGCGCGACTCCACCCCTTGAGTTGCCGCTCGGCAGCAATGCCGTCCGTGATCCGATCGAAATATTCCGACCACACCAGGACGACTGGCCGCCGCGAGTGAGTGTATCCCGGGTAGGCGCCGGCGTTGTGCTCGTCGACCCGCTTGGATGTGTCCTCGCCGGTCGCGCTCCCGATGTAGTAGGAGCCGTCGGCGCATTTGAGCATGTAGATATATATGCCCATAACATCATCCTTCGAGGCTCCCCGCACGGTGCTGCGCACCGTGCGGCTCGCACCTCAGGATGACGTCGGCGCGTGGGGTGTCAAGCTTTGTCGCGACGAGGTTCTGCTCCCAATCCGTTACCGGAGAGGTGACGCATGCGATGCGACGTATTTCATACGGAGCCTCCAAGAATGACGGTGATGGAGGTTTTACGCGTACCCGCGTCGTTGGACCTTAAGCTGCAGCCGATATCTTCGCCGCCTTGACCGCGTCGCGCGGCAGGGTCACGCGAACCACCGTGCCGACGTCGATCTTCGAGCGCAGCCGCATCGAGCCGCCGTGGAGCTGGGCCAGCGAGCGGGCGATCGCGAGGCCGAGGCCGGAGCCGTGATAGGTCTTGGTGAGCTGGCTCTCGACCTGCTCGAACGGGCGGCCGAGACGCGCCAGTGAATGCGGGGCGATGCCGATGCCGGTGTCGGCGATCATCAGCACGATCCGGTCTTCGAGCTGCCGGCTGCGCACCACGATGCGTCCGCCGTCGGGCGTGAACTTCACCGCGTTGGAGAGCAGGTTGACGATGATCTGCTTGGTGGCGCGGCGGTCGGCGACGACGGAGATCGAGTTCTCGATCTCGGCATCGACTGTCAGGTTTTTGTCCTCGGCGCGGCCGGAGACGACGCGCAGCGACTCCGCAAGCGTCTGGCCGAGATCGAGCTCTTCCATATCGAGCTTCATGCGGCCGGCCTCGATCTTGGACATGTCGAGGATGTCGTTGATGACTTCGAGCAGATAGTGGCCGCTGGTCAGGATGTCCTGGCAGTATTCCTGGTACTTGTCGCTGCCGAGGTCGCCGAACATGCCCGAGCCCATGATCTCGGAGAAGCCGATGATGGCGTTGAGCGGCGTGCGCAGCTCGTGGCTCATGTTGGCGAGGAATTTCGACTTGGTCTGGTTGGCTTCCTCGGCGCGGGTCTTCTCGCGCTGGTACTTCTCGGCGAGGTCGGCAAGTTCGTTGGTCTGGCGTTCGAGAGCGGCCTGCGAGCGCTTGAGGTCGATGACGGTGGCGCGCAGGCGCAGATCGTTGTCGACCAGCTTCTGCTCGTGCTCCTTGATGCGGGTGATGTCGGTGCCGACCGAGACGTAGCCGCCGTCCTTGGTGCGGCGCTCGCTGATGTGCAGCCAGCTGCCGTCGTCGAGCTGGGCCTCGAAGGTGCGGGCGCCCGGACCTTGCACGCCGGTCTCGTTGTGGCGGGTGCGTACCTCGGGCATGCGGCCGACTTCGAGCACGGTCTCATAGGAGGTGCCTGGGATCACTGCGCTGTCGGGCAGCTTGTGCAGGCGCTGGAAGTGCGAATTGCAGAGCACGAGGCGGTCGCTCGCGTCCCACAGCACGAAGGCTTCCGGAATGGTCTCGATGGCGTCGCGCAGGCGAAGGTCGGCTTCGACGGTGCGCTCGGCGAGGCTCTTCTGTTCGGTGATGTCGACCGCGATGCCGATCAGGTGGACGCTGGAATCGGTGGCTCCACTGGTCTTCTCGCAGCGGACGCGGAGCCAGATCCAGTGGCCGTCGACATGCTGCATGCGGAAGGTCTGGTCGATGTGGTCGATCTTCCCGGAGATCAGCAGGTCGGCGATCTCGAACAGGTCGATGTCGTCGGATTTCACCAGCGCGTTGACCTCGCCGAAGGTGAGGAGCTCGTTGCGGCCGTCGAGCCCGAGCATCGAGAACATCGACTGCGACCAGAAGATCCGGCCGCGCGACAGGTCCCAGTCCCACAGGCCGCAGCGGCCGCGGTTGAGCGCGGTGTCGATGCGGCCGCGCACGGCGTCGTTGATGAGGTCGCCTTCGCGGGCGCGGGTCGACTGCCAGTGGAAGGCGAAGCCGAGGATCAGGACGACGAAGCCCGTGGTCGCCGACAGCGTCACCGAGAGTGCCGCGTCCGAGCCCCAGATCGGCTCGTTGCGCTCCTGGATCACGGTGACGAGGCCCGGCAGCGACTTGATCTGGCGCGAGGTCGCCATCGCGGCGTTGCCGTTCGGAAGCGTCATGTCGGCGACGTTGCCGTCGCGCGGCGGCGCGGCGAGCAACTGCGCGGTGGTGATCGCATCGAGCAGGCGGTCATTGCCGAGCGGGTCGTTGTCGATCGGCATGCGGGCGAGGATGCGGCGGTCGATGCCGGCCGAGGTGACGACGACGTGGCGGCCGTTGGCCGTGCCCCAGGACGGGATCAGGTCAGGCAGGATGGTCGGGAGGTTCTCGATGTTGTTCTGCCGCTCCATGCGCGAGGAGACGAGACGGTCGAGGCGCTCGGCGAGCAGGTCGGCGACGGCTGCGATATCGTGACGGATCACCAGCCGCTTCTGACGCGTCTGGTCGACGACCTGCACGAATGCGCCGAGGCAGATCGTGATCAGGAAGGCGATGATCAGGGTCGGCACGGCACGGCGCAGCGCCGGCTCCGCAATCAGGAGTCGATGATAGGCAGGTTTCGCGATCGACTGCGCCAATCCCTTGATCGAATCGGATTGGACGCACGCGTTCGCGGCGTCTGCACGCGCCATGCCTTCGGCCCCCTGAAAAAACCTGCTTACGACGATTTTCGAAAGCAGCCCCACGTCGCTTTCGAATCATGTCGATTTGAATCCACTTTGCGCAGGCTGTCGAGAGTCAACGAAAGGTTAACGCGAAAATATTCTTATCCAACGGAGAGTTCGCGGCTTTCGCGTCCGTAAAACAACGTACGCGATGAGTCCGAAACGAGAACGCGCGGCTCTTCGCGCGTCGCATCACATGCGCGGTGGTTCGGCATGACTGATGACGCGCTTCACGCTCGGGAACGCGCGGCGCAGACGGCGCTCGATCGCATCGACATGTTCGTGCACCTTGATCACGCTCATCGACGGCGCGGCGCGGCAGTGGAAGTTGACGATCTCGCCGGCATCGGTGTTGCGCACCCGCACATTATGGATGTCGTGGATCTCGCTGCCTTCGGCATATTCGATCAGCGCAGCGGCGATCGCCTGCACCCGCTCCGGAGCGGCGTCGATGCCGAACGGCAGTTCAGGTTCCAGCGGCTCGATATGGACGTCGACCTCGACGTCCGCGCCGAACTCCTCCTGGATGCTTCGCTCCAGCGTGTTGGCGATGTCGTGGGCGGCCTCGAGCGCCATGTCGGCGTCGACCTCGAGGTCGATGCTGACGATCAGCTTGGCGCCGAGATCGTGCACCGTGACGTGGTGGATGGCGAGCCCCGAATTGTGCGCGATCACCATGATGCGGTCCCGGACCGTCTCGTTGTCGCGGGCGACGGGGACGGCGGTGAACGTGAGGTCGGTATCGCCGAAGGCTTTCTCGACGGCGGCTTGCGCGTTGCGCTTGATCTCCTCGACGCGGTCGATCGGATAGGTCCGCGGTACCTTGGCGATGGTGTCGATGAAGGTGGTCGCGCCGACCATGCGGACCCGCAGCCGCTCGACGTCGATCACGCCCGGCACGCTGCGGATCGCGGCAGTCGCCTTCTCATGGGCGCCCTCGGGCGCGCGGTCGACAAGTGTGTGCACCGTTGAGCTCGCCATCCGCAGGCCGAGCAGGGCGATCATGATGGCGACGGCTGCGGCTGCCGCGGCGTCACCCCACCAGAAGCCGAAGGCGGCGAGGATCAGGCCCACGATCACGGCTGACGAGCCCATCACGTCGGAGGCGAAATGCAGCGCATCGGCGGCGAGCGCCTCGCTTCGGGTCTCGCGGGCGGCGCGGTGCAGCGCGCGGGCGCGCCAGAGATTGACGATGATGTCGATCACCAGCACCACGAACGGCACGGCCGAGATGGTCGGCGGCGGGGTTCCTTCGCGCAGGTGGCTATAGGACTGGACCAGGATGCCGCCGGCCAGCACGTAGAGCAGCGCGGTGACGCCGAGCGCGGAGATGCTCTCCAGCTTGCCGTGGCCGTAATGGTGCTCGTCGTCGGCCGGCTTGTCGGAGACCCGCACCACCGCCCAGGTGATGATGGTCGCGATCAGGTCGATCGAGGAGTGCAGGGCTTCCGAGATCAGCGCGAGCGAGCCGATCGCGATGCCGACCACGAACTTGGCCGCCGCCATGCCGCCGCTGGCGACGATCGAGATGGCCGCGACCGATGTCTTGTTGTGCTGGGAGGTCATGGCGGGGATGTAGCAGGGCGAGAGCGAACATCAAGCCGCGATCCACAACACTAGTCGCAAGTGAGTTGCAGGAGCGAAGCTGTTGCGAATGCTTCCGAATTGTATGCGGGCCTAGGCCACAAGTTCGGTCCCGCAGGTGGCAAAGGCGCGAAGCGCTGGGCCCACGTTTTTTCGCAATCGGGGACGAGGGTGGGCACGCCACGCTTTGCCCACCCGACGAGAGCCCGCCCGTGGCTACAGCGTCACCACGATCTTCCCCAGATGCTTGTTCGCCTCCATGTGCTCGAACGCCTGGTCGATCTGGTCGAACGGATAGACCTTGTCGATCGGCAGCTGCAGTTTTCGCGACTCCACCGCGCCCCAGATGTCCTTGCGGACCTCCTCGAAGATCTCGCGGATCTCCTCGATGGTGCGGGTGCGGAAGGTGACGCCGACATAGTTGATGCGGCGGGCGGCATGGAGGTCGAAGTTGAAGTCGCCATGGGTGCCGCCGAGCCGGCCGACATTGACGATGCGGCCCTTGACCCGGGTCGCCTTCAGGTTCTGGTTCGCGACCGGGCCCGAGACTTGGTCGACGATGAGGTCGACGCCTTCGCCGCCGGTCGCGTTCAGCACCTCGTCGACCCATTTGGGGTCGGCGGAGTCGACCGCGAGGTCGGCGCCGTATTCCTTCAGCCGGCCACGGCGGTAGGAATCGGTCGAGGAGCCGATCACGAGCTTCGCGCCCTTCAGCTTGGCAATCTGCATCGCCATCAGGCCGACGCCGGAGCTGGCGCCCTGGATCAGCACGGCCTGTCCCGGCTGCACGCCGCCGACGGTGACGACGGCATTGTGCATGGTCGCGAGCGCGACGGGCAGGGTGGCGGCTTCCTCGAAGTTCATGTTCGAGGGCGCGCGAAACAGTCGGCCGTGGTCGGCGAGCGTGTACTCGGCGAAGGCCGCGCCGCCCGATCCCATGATGCGGTCGCCGACCTTGACGCCCTTCGCGTCCGGTCCGAGCTCGGCGACTTCGCCGGCCCACTCCATGCCGAGCACGGTGCCGACGCCGCCGGCCGCGCCATGGGCGTGGCCCTTGCGCATGCCGGTGTCGGCGCGATTGAGTCCGCAGGCGCGGACCTTCACCAGCACCTGGGTGCCTTTGGGTTTTGGTTGAGCGACGTCGGAAATTCGTGCGCCATCAGCGCCGTAGACGTAAGCCTTCATAAGTTGCTCTCGCTTCTTGCAGTGATTATTCGGCGGCCTGCGCGCTCGGTCGGGCGATCATGCCCTCGAGCCGGCTGCGGATGATGGCCTCGGCTTCGCGCACGATGCGCGAGACCAGTTCGGCGCAGCTCGGGATGTCCTGGATCAGGCCCTGCACCTGGCCGGCCGACCAGATGCCCTCGTCGGAATTGCCGGTGGCATAGACCATCTTGCCGCGGGCACCGGCGACGAGCTCGCGGATGTCCTCGAACTTGGCGCCTTCCTTCTCCATCGCGACCACCTTGGTCGAGATTTCGTTCTTCGCAACGCGCGAGGTGTTGCGCATGGTGCGGAAGATCAGCTCGGTCTCGCGCTCGTCATTGGCGACGATCTTCTCCTTGATGAGCTGGTGGATCGGGCTCTCCTTGGTCGCCATGAAGCGGGTGCCCATGT
>Ga0207426_1000573_pt1 | contig 49440 bp, 45 predicted proteins | sample AraplaMF_Cvi_mMS_FD_184265 | JGI IMG/M metagenome (GOLD analysis project Ga0207426, IMG submission 184265) | Arabidopsis root microbial communities from the University of North Carolina, USA - plate scrape MF_Cvi_mMS (SPAdes) (version 2) | ecosystem: Host-associated > Plants > Roots > Endosphere... | reverse complement strand
TTCCGCCGCAAGGCCGTTCGAGCCATTTGCGGACTACTGGAAGGCACGAACGGCCTTGCGGCGGAACGGCGCGATCTTCGCGCGCAAGGCCGAGATCTACATCGACTGGCCCAGTGACATGAAGCGCGATGCCGCAGCCGAGCACACGCTCGATCAGGATCCGATGACGGCCACGTTGCTCACCAAATATAATTTCGACTGCGAATCCGAGGCCAACCTTCCGCAGTTCAGGGGCACGACCTATCGCGGAAGCGATCTCGGACGCCCCAGCGAAGAGCTGTGCAATGATCCCGGCGCTGACGGACCGAAGGCCTACGTTCCCCTCTGCGCCAGGAAGCCCGACGGTACCGTCGATCCCCTGCAGAAGGTCGTCAGCCTCAACTGGTGGAGCGCCAAGCACCACGTGCTGGTGATGAACCATTGCTTCGAGGCCCTGCGCAGCCAACCGGACGTGCTGGTGCCGAGCGGTGATCTCCCTGACAATCGCAGGCCGGATGCCGCAAAGCCGACGGTCAGCAACGAGCAAAGGCTGCAGTTTCAGGCCCGTCGCCTCGATGCGTTCATGACGCTGACCATGGCGCAACTGGACAGCATCAGGGTGCGATACCGACCGACCGGATTCGTCTGTCACGTTCCGGTGGTACGCGACGCCGTCGGCTATTTCAGCAACCAGTGCCTGCCGATCGAGCCGGTCAGGAACGATCGCACCTAAAATTGATCCACGCGGCGCCGGCGACGTTTCGTCGGCACGCGCCCGGCGTGATCGCCGTGTCATGACCGGCTGCTAGCCTCCTTCGGATTGATCAACCCGAAAGGACAATCCATGGATCTGAAAGCCGGCGACGTCGTGATGCTGAAATCCGGCGGCCAGCCGCTGACCGTCGCGGAGATCAAGGAACAAGAAGCGCTCTGCCTCTGGATGGGCATCGAAGGCGATCTGTTCCGCGAGACACTGCCGCTCGCCACCCTCGTCCAGGTCGAAGAAGATCCGGACGAAGAAGAGGACGACGAAGACGAGGATGAAGACGAGGAGGATGAAGACGAGGAGTAGGCGCCAGGCCGCCGCGGCGCTGCCGATGTCCGCCTTCCCGTCACGGGCGGCGAGATGGCGGACATTTCAGGATGCACAAACTCAGCAAGCAGCGAGAGCCGGCACCAGCGCGTCTTCGCGCGCGCGATCGACGTCGGGCATGCGATAGGCCCCCTCCTCGATCTCTGCGAGGCGCGAGGGGACGATCTCGGTGCTGGAGACCCCGTAGAGCTTCTGGAAGTTCATGATCAGCGGTTGCCACTTCGCCGGGTCGATCCGGTTCTCGTGCCCCTCCATCAGCAGATCCGGATGCACGTGGACACGGGTGATGCGCACTTCGAATGCCGAGATCAGGCCTGCCACCTGCGGATCGTCGTTCATGATGCCGTGGCGTTCCGCGACGACGGCCTCAAGCTGGATGGGGCATTCGAGGACGCGTGGCGCCGCCACGGTCTGCGATGCGATCGGAGTGAGACCGGCGACTTCGAACTTGCGAGGCTCGTAGGAATACCCCAGCCGTTGCTTCAGATCGGGAATGGACTCGGTGCCCGTCAATCGCGCCAGCCTGTTGACCGCGTCGGCCTGCTTTGGCGATGCCAGATTGAGCACGCACTGACCCGTACGGATCATATTCTGGGGCGTCTTCGATGCGGTCTGAAGGCCGAGCATGCACCGCCATCCGAGCCACCACGCGGAGGACATCGGCGCGAGGTTGGCGCTGCCGTCCTCATTCTGCGTGCTGATCAGGACGACTGGCGTACCGAAATAAAGGATTGCGGGTTCGATCGTGACGTGGGTATCGGGCATGAATGGCTCCTTGAACAAGTCGCCATCTTCTAGTGGCCGCCGTCATGCAGCAGCCACCCGATTTCCGCCACGCCCAAAGTCCGCTCTTCCGCTGCGAACGGCGCGACGACGACTGACAACGCTTGAGGTAGCAGGAGAACCATCAGCGCTGCGATCGAAGAGATCGCAGAGCGACCTTACCTCAGGATCAGCAGGCTCACGCACATGATGAAGGTTGCGGTCCCGAGTCCGACTGCAACAAGCGCGCGCTCGGCTTTGATCGTTAGTTCCTCGTTGGTCATTGCCCGACTCCACTGCCAAACAAACTTAACAAAGATCAAGTTGTTCCCCTTGCGGTCAAATACGCGGTCGCGGCAGGCTGGAACTTGATCAATCGTCAGTTCACTTGTGAACCGAAGGCCTTCGAGCCGCCCGCGGCCGGATGTCTGGCGACTAAACCATGCTGCGTCGCAGGCTAGGTTGCGATTGCGAGTTGTGGCAATGAAGTCCGAACGCAAAGCAGCCACCGGAATATCATGATCACCGACAACGACCGCATCTCGACAGGCAACACGGGGTTGGATGCCATCCTCAGGGGCGGCTTGCCCAGCAACCGCCTATACCTTGTCGAGGGTTCGCCGGGCTCCGGGAAGACGACGCTGGCGCTGGAGTTTCTCCTCGAGGGACGGGCCAAGGGTGAACGTGGACTTTACATCACTCTGTCCGAGACGAAGAGCGAGCTCGAAGTCGTCGCCGGGACACACGGCTGGAATCTCGATGGCATTGATATTTTTGAATTGAGCTCCGCGGACGAGGTCCTGGGTCCCGGCAAAGACCAATCAATTCTTCACAGCTGGGAGATGGAGCTTGGTGAGACGATCAAGCTCATTCAGGCCCAGGTCGAGCAAATCAAGCCAAGCCGGGTTGTCTTCGATAGCCTTTCAGAGATGCGGCTGCTCGCGCAGGATCCACTGCGATACCGTCGGCAACTTCTCGTTCTCAAGCAGTTCTTTTCGGGCCTGCGGACGACGGTGCTGCTGGTGGACGATTTCACGGGATCGAGCGGAAGTTCCGACAACCACCTGCACAGCCTCTGCCACGGCGTCATTACGCTGTCCCGCCTGACGCTGGATTTCGGTGCGGCCAGGCGCCGCCTTCAGATCCAGAAGCTTCGCGGCGTCGATTTCATCGCGGGGTATCATGACTTCGTCATCCGCGCCGGTGGACTGGACGTCTACCCTCGCCTGATCGCCGCCGATCATCACACCGAGTTCTCGACCGACCCCGTACCAAGCGGCATCACCGAGCTTGACGCGCTTCTCAACGGCGGCCCGTTTCGAGGCACAAGCGTCCTGATCACCGGTCCCGCCGGCGCCGGGAAAACGACCCTGGCGCTTCAATACCTTGCAGCGGCCTGCGGCCGTGGCGAACCTGCGACAGTTTACCAGTTCGACGAACGTATCAGCACCCTCATCGGTCGCGCCGAGGCGATGGGCTTCGACATTCGCCGTCATGTCGACGAAGGACGGCTGGTCATCCGCCAGATCGACCCGGCCGAAATTTCCCCTGGAGAGTTTGCCGCGGGCGTGCTCGACGAAGTCAAAAAGCGTTCCGTCAGGATGGTCCTGATCGACAGCCTGAGCGGCTACATGGCGGCAATGCCGCAAGAGCAGCAGCTCATCCTTCAGCTGCACGAGCTGCTGTCCTATTTGAGCCAGTCCGGAGTCCTGACCTTGTTGATCAACCCGCAAGCCGGTTTCTTCGGCAGCATGCAAACCAACGGCCTGGACGTCTCGTACCTGGCGGACACGGTGATCCTTCTGCGATATTTCGAAGCTTCGGGACGGATCAGAAAGGCCATCTCCATCGTTAAGAACCGGTCCGGCAAGCATGAGGACACCATTCGAGAGATGCGCATCGACGATCGCGGCGTGCGGGTCGGCGAACCGCTGTCGCAATTCAAAGGCGTATTGACCGGAACTCCCGAGTACGCCGGTACGGAACGCCCACTCATGGAAGATCGCGATTCAGGTGAATAGATCGACGGCCGAAGGTCATTGCATCCTGATCATCGCTCCCTACGGGCGCGACGCGCAGAGTGTCTCGGGCCTTCTCGCAGCGAACGGATATGCCTCCGAAGTCTGCGCCACCTTCGCCGAGCTCGCCGAGCGTCTGGACGTTCGCGCCGGCGTGATCCTGGTGACCGAGGAGGCGCTCGCAGGCGACCTTGCGCCACTCGAACTTGCCTTGAACGCACAGCCGACCTGGTCCGACGTTCCCTTCATCCTGCTCACCGGCCGCCGAGCCGGGAGAGACTCCCAGAACGAGGCCGTTCGCCGGCGGTTGCCGGCCAACCTGACCAACGTCGTCCTGATCGAACGGCCCCTCAGTTCGGAGTCGCTGCTCAGCACCATCGATTCCGCCATACGCGCCCGGCAACGCCAGTTCCTGATGCGCGATCAACTTACGGAGTTGGACAAGCAGCGAACGCGATTGACGACGCTGCTCGACAACCTGCCGGTGGGCGTCGCGTTTCTCGACAAGACCGGCATGAGCATGATCGCCAATCCTGCGTTCATGCGCTTCACCAGATCGGGCAAGAGCGCCGCATTCGACACTGATGCCGAGAGCCACTGGCACGGACAGTCCTCGAATGGCGAACAGCTGTCCCGCGATCGTTTTCCAACCGCGCGCGCACTGCAGGGTGAGCACGTCGCCGGAATCGAATTTCGCTACACGGGATTTGCATCCGGTCCGGTATGGACGCGTGTCAGCAGCGTCCCGCTTCAGGGTGACGATGGTTCGATCGCCGGCGCCATCAGCGTGGTTGTCGACATCGACGAGCAGAAGCGCGCTCAGGAGAAGCTGACGCAAGCGGCGCAGACCCTGGAAACTCAGGTCGCAACCCGCACCGCGGACCTCGAGGCGGCGCTGGCCGAACTTCGCAGGGAGGCTGCCGAGCGTTCCAAGGCGGAAGCGGCATTGGTGCAGGCCCAGAAAATGGAAGCTGTGGGCCAGCTGACAGGCGGCATCGCGCACGACTTCAACAATATGCTGACAGGCGTCATTGGGGCGATCGACCTGATGAAGCGGAGGATCGCGACACAGCGTTACGATGACCTCGACCGTTTCATGGAGGCGGCGTCCACCTCCGCCCGCAGAGCAGCCAACCTGACGGCGAGGCTGCTGGCCTTTTCCCGGCGCCAGTCGCTCGACAGCAAGCCGACCGACATCAACGGCCTCGTCCTCGCGCTTTCGGACTTGCTCCACCACACCGTCGACGAAAACATATCGATCGCCGTCGAAGCCACGGATGGCGTGCCCGCAGCCATCGTCGACGCCAATCAACTGGAAAGCGCGATACTCAATCTCGCCATCAACGCCCGCGACGCGATGCCGAACGGCGGCAAGCTCACCGTCGAGACGGCGGTGGTCAATCTCGATGAGGCTTACGCCAGGACGCACCCCGACATCTCGCCAGGCCGATACGTCGTCATCGCCGTTTCCGACACGGGCGTCGGCATGACACCTGATCTCATCGAGAAGGCATTCGACCCGTTCTTCACGACCAAGCCTGTCGGCCAGGGGACGGGTCTCGGCCTTTCGATGGTCTATGGGTTCGCGCACCAGTCGAACGGCCAGGTTCGCATTCACTCAACGCCGGGTCAGGGTACGACCGTGAAAATCTACCTGCCGGCCGCCCGACAGGCCAGCGTCGAAATCGTCGACCAGGCCGAGGCCGCGCCGCAAGGTTCGGGACAGGCCGTGTTGCTCGTCGAAGATGATTCTTCGGTGCGCCTGCTGATCGGGGAAGTGCTGTCGGAACTGGGCTACCGCACGCTGGAAGCTCCGGATGCCGGAGCGGCGATCAAGTTGCTCGAAAGCGGCCGTCCCATCGATCTGATGATCTCCGACGTGGGACTGCCCGGCATGAATGGCCGGCAGCTTGCCGAAGTCGCGCGTGATTTCTATCCGGCGATTCCGATCCTCTTCGTGACCGGCTATGCCGAAAACGCCGCGATACGCGCCGGCTTTCTCGGAACCAACATGGCGATGATCAGCAAGCCGTTCCAGGTCGAAGAACTGGCGGCGAAGATCGGCGAGATGCTGACGAAATAACCGTTGGCCCATCGGCACAAGGTCGTCTGATATCTGAAGGCTTATGCCTTGACGGCATCCGACGTCACATGGACGGTGACTTCCATGCCAAGATCGTCGGCGCTGTCGCCCCAATAGCTGCCCGAAAGCGGGATGGCTTGAGCCGGGGTCCTGGCGACGCCGACCCTTATGAGCTCCCGATTTCCGACGATGCCGTTGGTCGGATCGAACTCGACCCAGCCCGAGCCGGGCACGTAAATCGAACACCAGGCGTGAGTGGAGCCGCCTCCAAGCCTGATCGGTCCATCACGATCGGGCACGTAGACATAGCCCGTGATGAACCGCGCGGCAAAACCGAGGGAGCGCGCGGCTTCCATCATCAGCAACGCGAAATCGCGGCAAGTGCCCTGCTGAAGGCTGATAGTTTCGGCCGGCGTCTGCGTGCCTCGCGAGACCCTGCGCCGATACGAAAAACTTTCAGCGATGGCCTCGTTGAGCGTCATCAACAGTTGGCCGGTAGGCTGGACCTGGCCGAGCTTGATGAACCGGCCCAACCAGCTCGCAATGCGGTCGTCGTCGTCAAAATGAGGACGGGTGTATGCTGCCAAATCCGGTATCTCGTTCTCATCATAAGCAAAGGGGTGCTCTCGCGCGTAATCCTCGATGCGGAAGTCAGGAGAGTTCTCCGGGGAGTGTTCGAGCCGGATGATGGTTTCAAACTCCAGGACATCCGCCGAAGTGTCGAAATCGACCAACGTCACGCAGTTGCCGAAGACGTCGTGGATCCAACGGACTTCGGCAGGCTCTGGAACGACTCTCAGGTGACTTTCAAGCAAACGCTGGTCGAAGCTGTCGCGCGGACGAAACATCATTTGATGTTGGCCGAGCTTCACCGGCCGCCGGTAGCGATAGATCGTGTTGTGGCGGACGGAATAGACGGTCATCGGCTGCATCCGGGAAGCTGGGAATACCATCCTGCTTTGCTTCCGGTTTCAAGAGAGCCGACCTGAAATGCCTCTTGTTTCAGCAGCTTGCCGCCGATCTGACAGGAACAAAGCAGCCTTCCCACGCTTTTTGCTGCCACGGTCAATGATGACGCGCTGGAAAACGAACTTGAAGATCAGGGTAGGCTACGACATCGCATTCGAGTGTTCGCATGACGTCCCCATGGTCTTGATGCTGACCGTCCACCCATCGCGGAGCGCGGACATCTTGTCCGAACAAAGAATCCGCGTATCGCCCGGCGTTCCGGTCAAGGATTTCACCGACGTGTTCGGCAATATTTGCAGCCGGCTGGTGGCGCCGGCCGGCGTGATCGAGATCCGCAATGATTTCGTCATCAGGGATAGCGGCCAGCCTGACGCGGTCGTGCCGCATGCATCTCAGGTGCCTCTGCAGGAGCTGCCGGATGACGCCCTGATGTACCTGCTCGGAAGCCGCTACTGCGATACCCAGAAGCTGACCGATTTCGCATGGTCGAAGTTCGGCGAGATCGACGGGGGATGGGCGCGGGTGCAGGCCATATGCGACTACGTGCACGACCGGATCCGGTTCGGCTATCAATCTGCGAGAAACGACCGCACGGCCTCTGAGGCCTACGAAGAACGCGTGGGCGTCTGCCGCGACTTCGCGCATCTCGCAGTTGCGCTCTGTCGATGCATGAACATTCCGGCAAGGTATTGCACCGGCTATCTCGGCGATATCGGCGTACCCCTGGATCCGGCGCCGATGGATTTCAGCGCCTGGTTTGAAGCCTTCATCGGCGGCCGGTGGTTTACATTCGACGCGCGGCACAACGAACCGCGTATCGGTCGCGTCGTCATTGCGCGAGGCAGGGACGCAGCCGACGTCGCCATCTCGACCTCGTTTGGTTCGGCAAAGCTTGTGCGCTTCAACGTGTTTACGGAGGAAGTGCCGGCCGAAAGTGTGCCGGGTTTACGGCCGAGCAACGGCAATCAATTTGTCCGAAGGCGACTTGCCCGAGCAGGTTAGGCAGATGCAACCGCCTGCTCACGACTCCTGAAGGCCACGAGTGCCATGTGCACCAAATGAAGCTTTCCCCTGACGGCGGGCGAGATCTCGAACGGATAGGCTTCCGCCAGACCGAGCGATCGATTGAGGTCGTTGATGGAGCGCGCGAGAGGGCTCCAAAGGTCGAGCAACGCGTCGAAATCACTTTCCAGGTACGGATCGCTCAATGTTTCGCGGGCGCGCGTTTCAAGAGACAAGGGAAGCCCCGCCAGGGAATCGAGTGTCGCGACGATGTGCAGAAAGTGAGCAAAGGTCTCCGCCCAATCCTCCCACGGGTGAGACGTCGCATACAGACTGATATGGATTGCGGGATCGTAGGAGCGATCCTGCCGGGCATAGTAGGCGGTCAGGGCCGCTTCGTAGTCGCTGGTTTCGTCACCGAAGATCAGTCGAAATGGTGCATGAAGCTGCGGCTCGTCGATCAACACGCTCCAGTAGAAGTGCCCGATCTCGTGCCTGAAATGTCCGAGCAATGTCCGGTAGGATTCGCGAAAGGAGACGCGCCGGGCCTCCCGCTCGACGTCGTCGGCTTCGGCAAGATTGAGCGTGATGAGACCGGCGCGGTGCCCGGTCAAAACAGGTCCATGCTCGTCAGACAGGATTTCAAATCCGACCTGCATTCCCTGCTGCGAGCAGAGAGGGAGGCGGAGCCGCCACAGATCGTAGAGCAGGCGCCGTTTCGCTTCCTCGACCCGTTTCCAGAGGAGCAGGTTTCGGGAATTCGAGATGTCGGGAATGACGCGTGTGAGGGAGCAAGCGCTGCACAGGGAGCCGTCGGCGGCGGCGCACCAGTTGCAGGCGATCACATCGCGGTTGGAGCAGGATCGCGCGCTCTCCGATTTGACCATTGCCATCTTGTCGGGATCGAAGATCGCCGGCATCCGGCATTCATTGCACGCGAGCTGCTCGAAGGCCAACGGCGTGCCGCAATATGGGCATTTGAATCCCCTCATGAGGCCCGGGGTCCGAGTCTGTCTTGCCGCTGAACATGCTGGCCCCTGACCAGCGCACCGTTTCCGGGGCGGCGCGGCCCAAGTGCGAGTGGCGATCGCTCATTCATCGTCGGGAACACCTATCAGCCAGGCCCAGCAGACCCCCGCCTCACGGCGGGGGTCTGGCAGATGGAGGGAGCGAGGCTCGCTGACACGAGGTGTCGCTCCCAGGACCCGCCCTTATAGAACGCAGATCCGACGAATTGGGTGCGTCGAAATGCTGGGCAATCAGCGCAAAATGTCGCCGGTGGCTTGGCAGCCGCACCGGGATTCCCGCGTTGGCCTGCCCACCCTACCGATAGATTTCATCCGTAACGGAAATCAGGACGAAACGTAAGCAATCTGACACCGGGCTCATCCAATGATCCGGGCGCCGTTCGCGGCAAAGCGCGCGAACACGTTTCAGAACTCTGCACTGCATCATCAAGGGGCATGCATTTGGGAACGCCGATCGAAGCGAAGTCGAGTGCATTGTCCGCGTACAACGCCGCTGCAACCGACTTCTACAACCACGCCGTCAACACGTTCTGGGACCGCGCCGGCGAGAAGACCGTTGCGCGGCTTCAGCTCAGCGCCGGGGACAAGGTGCTGGATGTCTGCTGCGGCAGCGGGGCCTCCGCGCTTCCGGCCGCGAGGGCCGTCGGGCCCGGCGGATCCGTGCTTGGCATCGACCTCGCCGAACACATGATCGAGGTTTCGAGAGTGCGAGCGGACGACGCCGGGCTCGACAATATCGAGTTTCGCGTCGGAGACATGATGGACCTCGATCTTCCGCCTTCGTCATTCGATGCGGTCGTCTGCGTCTTCGGCATCTTCTTCGTGCCCGACATGACGGAGGCCGTGCGAACCCTGTGGAAACTGGTGCGGCCGAACGGCAGGCTTGCGATCACCACCTGGGGACCGAGTTTCTTCGAGCCTGCAAGCACCGCATTCTGGGACGCGGTTCGGCAGGAGCGGCCCGATCTCGACAGGAGATTCAATCCGTGGGACCGGATTTCAGAACCGGACGCCCTGCGCGAGCTGTTTACGTCGGCCGGCGTGGATGCGCCCGAGATCAAGCCGGAAGCGAGGCTGCATTGCCTGCATGAGCCCGAGGATTGGTGGCCGATGGTGCTGGGAACGGGCTATCGCGGCACGATCGAGCAGCTCGATGCGGCCCAGCGCGAACGGGTGCGGGAACGCTGCCTCGCCTATATTCGCGACCACGAGGTGGGAGCCGTCGACGCCAACGTGCTGTACGGGCACGCGACGAAGCCCGGCACGTAGCCGGCGCCGAACGCTCCGCGTGCTTACGGCGGCGAAATCGCCATGGCTTCCGCCGCCGACTTCACATGCTGCGCGCAACCGGCAAGGAAGCACGCGGGATATTGCGGATTGACCTTCCGGCGCCGCCGTTCGCAGCCACTCAATGCCACTTGCGCAACCGCGGCACGCGATCGGCGCTCCGTCGCGTCAAATGACCAGCCGATGGAACGGTCGCGGTTGACCCAGGGCGTGACCGCCAGACATCCCCACGCGCGGGCCGGAGCGGTCTCGACGAACGTGACTGCAAGCAGGACCGGCAACGCCAAAAAAATACGAAATGACACGCGTGCCTCGCAATTCTCGTCTTGAAAAAACGATGTTGAATAATCGTCGCTTGTAACGGGGCAATTTGTCGCGGCTAACGCCGCGTCATGTCAATCGCAAAACGCACAGCACGCCGCCTGCCTTCCACAGGCATCGCGCATTTGCGGCCGCCGGTCGTGTGTTCAATTTTGAACGGAGCGGCGCAGTCGCCGGGTCATACGAAGCTCAATCCAGCGGCACGTTCAGGCTGGTGCCCTTGGTGATGATCCCGCCACGGTTGCCGATCTCGATCGACCCATAGCGCTGCCTGAAGCAATCGGGCAGCGGCCGGTCGCCTTTCATGCTGAGCCAGAGGCGCAACAGATGACGTTTCTGGCCCGCGTCGGGCCAATCGCGGAATCCGGTGCGGTCGTGCAGCAAACCGTGATTGTAGACGAACTGCATGTCGCCCGGCTGGAGCCGCATGCCGAAATGCAGCGTGGGATCGTTGGCGAGCTCGTCGAACAGATCGAGCGCTTCGACGTGCGCCGGCGTCAGTCTCATCGCATCGGGAAAACGTTGCGCGCTGTCGATGTACTGGCGCTGATAGAATCCGGTCAGGAAGCCGGCATGCCAGTTCAGCACCGGAATCTCGAGATATGGCTTCTCGCCCTCCGGCACTTCGCCGCGCCGGTCGGTCGCGATCGGATCGAACAGGAGCGCGGCGAGGTCGGGACGCCTTGCAAACATCGCGTTGTAGATGGCCGAGGTGCTGACGAGGAGAGAATCGCCTCCCTCCATCGCCTCGCGAATGCACAACAGGCCGACCACGTCGGATGAATCCGTGTGGAATGTCTGCCGCTCCGAGGTCTGATAGATCCGCGTGTTCGGATTGTTCGCGTCGGCGCCGATGTCGCGGACATGGCCGAGAATATGACCCGCTGCATTCTGCGAGCGCGCCGAGCCGAGATGCGCGCCCACCCCGCAGAAGATCGTGGCGGCGAATTCCTGGCTGTATCTTGCAACCGGCAGGCCGCGGATGACCTCGAAGCCGCGGCCCGTCAGCAGCGTGGTCTTGAGCTCCTGCAGGTGCGCACCGAAGCGGGGAAGCGGAAAGCTATCCCTGGTGATGGCGGCGATGTCCTTGGTACGACCGAGATAGGCTTCAGCCGCGCTCTCGAGCTCGGCGATCTCGTCGTTCGTGAGCGAGACCAGCCATCGCTCAGGGTTGGCTTTCATCTCGACGCCGAGCCAGGCCGATGGGATGTCGATCGTTCCCGGAGGGAGATCGGTCCCGCGGGGGGCTGAGATGACATTCATGCGGTTCGCTCCCGGGACGATTATTGTCGGACCCCGGACGATATTGAAGTTTGGGCGCAACGCAAGCGAGCGAAGCGGTCATGCTCTCGCGGCAAGCTCGCGGGCGTCGATGGCGCGCCTAGACTTCGGTCGCGGCAAACCGGGAGGGTTTGGCGAGCGCGACCTGGCATTCGCACCTTGCAACGGGCGCGCACTGACAACCCGCGCGCGTCCAGGCCTTGTCCGGATGCTTTTCACAAACCCAGCCCATTCCCCGGCAGACACGGCAATTCGGATCGATCATCGCTGGCCCAGGAATGAATTGAGGGGAATCTGCGCCTCGCACTGGCGAGCCTTCTCCAGGAGCGCATCTCGCAATTGCCCGTTGGGCAGAAGCTGCGCCTGCTCGCGCGCGTCTCGCGCCGCTTGAGCAAGCCGCTCGCTCAACGTTCTCTCCGGCAGGACTTTTCGACGAAGCTGGCTCATCAGTCCCGCAACGCCGGAGATCTCTCAAGGTTCCGCGCGGCGGTGCGGATTCCGGATAGGAACGGCGAGTTTAGGCGTGTGTTGTCTCTCCATATCGAAGGAGGACATCATGAGTGTTGAAGGCAAGATCAAGGAAGGCGCCGGCTACATCAAGGAAGAGATGAACGAGCACGGCAAGGATCCGGAAAGCCAGCGCAAGGCCCAGGAAGGGCGCGATCTTCGTAACGAAGGCCGCATGGAAGACGGCAAACCGCCGAAGACCAGCAAGCCCGGCACCGGCCACTGATCGAACTCAGCTGTAACCGCCCCTGATTTGCATCAGGGGCGGTTTTGCATGGGGACGACGACGCTTTAGGAACGCGGACGAAATCCCGTCGTTGCTCCGGCTCCACTGGAGACAGATTGATGACTAAGAGACCGCTCGCCGAGATCGCGAAGGACATGGCCGGTATCGATATCGCCATTCTTTCGACCCATGCCGAAAACGGCGAGATCGCCAACCGCCCCATGAGCAACAATGGCGACGTCGCCTACGATGGCACGTCGTACTACTTCACTTATGACAAGGCCCGCGCGGTGGCTGATATCCAGCGCGATCCGAAGGTGGCTCTCGGGTTTTCGTCCGAGGCAGGCCTGTTCTCGAAAGGGATCTACGTGGCCGTCGAAGGCACAGCCGAACTGATCCGCGACAAGGCCGCGTTTGCGCAGCACTGGACGAGCGATCTCGACAAATGGTTCGATAACGGGATCGATACACCCGGCATCGTCCTGATCAAGGTCAGGGCGCGGCGGGTGACCTACTGGAAAGGACGCGAGGAAGGCGAGGTCGAGATCTGACCGACGGGGCCTCGCGCGGAGCCCCGAGCGTGCGCAAGATCGTCGACTGGTTCTTTCGTCATCGCGAGACAGGCGCCATCACGATCGCCCAGGCGCCCAATCTCGTCCTGTGGATCGTAATCGTGGCGGCCGCCCTGCACTGGTTCTGGCCGTCGTCCGGCAAGGTCAGCGTCGCCTTGACGGTTATCGTCAAAGGCGGCCTCCTGATCTGGGCCGCGGACGAGATTGTCCGCGGCGTCAATCCCTGGCGACGCTGCCTGGGCGCGGCCGTGGCCGTCTATGAGCTGATCACGCTGCTGCCGTGACCCGATCGCGCCGACTCAAGCGGATCCAACCGTGCTCAGGAATTTACCGACCTCGAGCTTGAGGCGGCTGCTGTCACCCGACAATGACCTTGCCGCGGAAAACACCTGCGTCGAAGCCGACCCGGTCTCGGTGGCTCCATGCTGAACGCTGATGATGTTCGACGACACCTCCTGAGTGCCTACGGCGGCCTGCTGCACGTTGCGCGAAATTTCTTGCGTCGCGGCGCCCTGCTCTTCCACGGCCGATGCGATCGTCGCGGAGATCTCCGAGAGTTTTTCGATCGTCCCGCTGATCTCCTTGATCGCGCCGACCGACTCCTGCGTGGCGCGCTGGATGCCGTCGATCTGCTGACCGATCTCGTCGGTCGCCTTTGCCGTCTGCTCGGCGAGGGCCTTGACTTCGGACGCGACGACCGCGAACCCCCGGCCTGCATCGCCGGCTCTCGCGGCTTCGATGGTCGCGTTGAGGGCGAGCAGATTGGTCTGCCCTGCAATGGTGTTGATCAGCTCGACGACGTCGCCGATCCGTGCCGCGGCTCGCGAAAGCTCCGACACCCGGTCGTTCGTTCTGCGCGCCTGGTCAACCGCCTCGTTGGCCATCCGCGCCGATTCCTGAACCTGTCGACTGATTTCGACGACTGAACTGGTGAGCTCTTCGGTCGCGGACGCGACCGACTGGACGTTGGTGGAAGCTTCTTCCGATGCCGCAGCCACGGCCGTGGTCAGATCCTGGGCGCGCTCCGCGGTCGCCGTCAGCGTGCTGGCGGATGCCTCCAGCTCCGTCGAGGCCGAAGAAACGGTCTCGACGATTTCGCCGATCGCTCCCTCGAAGTCGTCGGCCATCTTGATCATGTCGGCCTTGCGCTGCTGCGCGGCCATCTGCTGCTGCCGGGCCTGCGCTTCCGCCTCGTCGCGTGCTTTCTGTTCGGCATTCCGACCGATCACCACGACCGTCTTGGCGATGTCGCCGACCTCGTCGCCGCGGTTCGCCCCGGGGATCACGACGTCCAATTCGCCCCCGGCCAGTTTCGCCAGCGCGCCGTTCAGCCGCGTCAGCGGCCGCGCGACACCGGCGAAGGTGAAGACCACCGCGCCGATCAACGAGATGATGACGGCGATCGCGACCGTAAACCCGACGCGGTTTGCCTGAACGAGATCCGCAGCCGCTTGCTCTTTCGCTTCGGCAGCCAGCTTCTCGGCGGTGTCCACCGCAATCCGCATCAGCTGGATGGCCTGGTCGGCGCGCGGAACGGTCTGGACCTCGACCAGGTCCTTCTTGACGGCTTCGAGCTGGAGAGCTTCGGCGGTCGCCGCCGCGTATCCCCTGGCGGTCGCCGACAGGACGTCGACCACTGCGGACAAGTCCTTCGAATCGGACGTAATCCTCGCCGCCTTTCCGAGCGCGCTGGTCAGCCTGACGGTCCGCGCATCGATCAGCTTCTTCTGGTTCTCGTCGCCGGTCGCCGCGAAACGCCAGGTGGACGACCGCACCGCGTTGAACATCGAGTCTGCTTCGAAGAGATACCTTTCGATCTCGACCCGGTTCGCCGCGGCGGCCAGTGCAGGCGACGTCAACACGCTCTCCAACGCCTTGGTCCAGGCGGCGCTAACGGTGTTCCTCTGCTCGATGACGGCGAAGATCTTGATTTGCGCGTCGGCAAGCTCGGACCCGCCCTTGTGGTATTGGGCAGCGAGCGCACCGATGTTGGACAATCTCTCCCTGTTCTCGGGGCGCAGCGCGCGCTCGATCGCAATCCCCAGCTCCTTCTTTGTCCTGGCGAAGGCTTCATCGAGCGGCTTGCGATTCTTTTCGATGTCGGCCGGCGTCGTCGACAGACGGATATCGCGCACCGACAATTGCATTCTGCGCAGGCCGACATTGGCCTCCAGCGCATGATTGGCGATCGTCTCCTGAGCGTTAGCCCGCTCGTTCGACCGCGAGATCGACGCCTCGGACATCAACTGGTTGACGAGCATCCCGCTCACGAGCGCCACGCCAAGAACGCCGACAGCACCAAGCTTGTAGCCGATCCGGTTGATCCTGATCATCGAAAGTCCTGACGAGTTGGAGGGGAGACTTGCCACGTCAATTTACGGTTGACCGCGCCGCCGGCGGTTAACCAGGCCAGCCGTGCAACTACGGGGTGAGAATTGATCTGGATCAAAAAGGGAAAGCTGCGACATCCGCTTTCCGATCGTCGCGCGGCCGATTTTCGGCTGACGCCCTATCCCCGCACCGTCAACTGATCGAATTTCCGCGTCACCGTTTGCCGCATCCGTTAACGGCCGCTCCCGCCGTGACAATGTGCCGCGATATCTGCAGCAGTGCTCTCTCGTGCCGCCGAAAGATCGATCCGGAAATCTACCCGATCACCTGCTTCGCCGCCGCCGAGATCATCACCAGCCCGCCGGTGATGACGGCGACGTCGAGGATCGCGGCATGGATATGCACCGGCATCCGCTCGACGAAGGCCTTGGCGAGGAACGCGCCGGGGATGGCGATGCCGCCGATCAGCAGCGCGAAGGCGAGCACCTGGGTGGTGACGGCGCCGGCGAGACCGAAGACGGAGATCTTGATCAGACCGGTGCCGAGCGAGATCAGCGCGTCGGTCGCGATCACGGCGGCGCCTTCGAGGCCCGCGGCCATCAGGAGCGACAGCAGAATTACGCCGGAGCCCGAGGTGCCGCCGACAAGCACGCCGTAACCGACCGAGCCCGCGGCAAGGCCGGTGTCGCCGATCTTCACCTCGCGGCGGCGGAGCACGCGACGCAACGGCACGCTCATGATCAGCATGGTGCCGATCACGATCGCCGCACCGGCATTGGTGAGGCGCGTGTAACCGTAGGCGCCGAGCGCGGTGGTGAGCGCCGCGCAAGCCAGAACGATCATCGCACGGCGGCGATCGACATAACGGAGATAGGCGACCGCACGGCTCGAATTGGTGAGCATCGCCGAAATTGCGATGATCGGCACGACCGGCTCGGCGCCGACCACCGGCACCAGCACCAGCGGCATCAGCGCCCCGGTGCCGTAGCCGGCGAGACCACCGATGATCGAGGCAAACAACGCCATCGCCGCGACCAGCAGGAGCTGGAGAAGCGAGATGTCGGCGAAGCCTGAGACGATGGTCAATTTTTCTGTTCGCGCGTGATACGTGCCGCAGCTTGGTCTGCGATGGAGGCGAGTGCGGCTTGCTCTAGTGGAAAATCCGCCGCAAGCCAAGCGTCCTCGGCGAGCGTCAACACATGTCCGAGCGCAGGGCCCTCGGGGAGACCGCGCGCGATGAAGTCCGCGGCCTTGAGCGGGAATTTCGGCGCGGTCCAGCGCTGCGGCAGTTCGGCGAGCTCACGCCAGCGCGGCGAACGCACGTCGCCGCCGGCCCGCGCCCAGCCCAGCAGCACGCGATCGTGATAGCGCTCGGGCCCGAGCCGGTAGAGCAGCCGCCGCGCATGGGCCGCGTCCTTGGCCGCGAAGCGCCACCAGCGATGCCCCATCGAGTCCAGCGCCTTGGCTTCGGCGTTGGAGAGACGCAGCCGCGTTGCGACGCGCTTGGCATCCTCGGTGACCGCAACCGTCAGCGCGGCGAGGCGACGTGTTGCGCTGGCGGAAAGGCCGAGCTCGTGCTCGATCGCAATCATCGTCGCGAGCGGCCCGGTATAGGCGACGCCGCCGATCATGGCCTGCAGCAATCCGCCATCGGCCATGGCGAGCGCAGCGGCGGACGCGCCGCCCGCCACCAGCAGCTTCAGCATCTCGATACGCACCCGCTCGGCCGAGAGGCTGGCAAGGCCCGCGCGTCCGCGGATGCAGGCGAGATAGCCATCGCGGTCGGGCTCGCCGGCGCCGAAGGCGGCATGGATGCGGAAGAAGCGCAGGATGCGCAGGTAATCCTCGGCGATGCGCTGGTCGGGATTGCCGATGAAGCGCACGCGCCGCGCGCGCGCATCCGCGATGCCGCCGACATGATCGTGCACCACACCCGTTACATCGACCGACAGGCCGTTCATGGTGAAGTCGCGCCGTTCGGCGTCCTTCACCCAGTCGCGGCCGAACGCGACCTTGGCCTTGCGGCCGAACGTTTCCGTATCCTCGCGCAGCGTCGTGACTTCGTAAGGGTGGCTGTCGATCACCAGTGTGACGGTGCCGTGGTCGATGCCGGTCGGCACGCTCTTGATGCCTGCGGCTTTGGCGCGGCGGATCACCTCGTCGGGGAGCGCGGTGGTCGCGATGTCGATATCGCCGGGCACGAGACCGAGCAGCGCATTGCGGACGGCGCCGCCGACGACGCGGGCCTCCTCGCCGTTGGCGTTGAGCAACTGGAGCACGCGCGCGGTGCCGCCTGCGGTCAACCAGGACGCACCGGCGAGTATCGGCTCCGCGCTCATCATGCCGCCCCTATTTTTCCACGCCCGGCACGAGCCTGCCGTTCTCGATATGGGCGGGGATGTAGGTCGAATCCGGCGCCGCGCCGGAGAAATGCGCAAGTCCGATCAGGCCTGCGATGACGAGCACCAGCGCGCACAGGACGAGGCGCGCAACCACGGTGACGGGCCAGGACGACCGCGCGAACAGGCCGGAGCGCGTGGCGGCCAGGAACAACGCATAGACGGCAAAGGGGATGAGGAAAATTCCGATCTCGGTCAGAACCGGCCGGATCATGATGAATAGATCCGCTCATACAGCACACGCAGCATTCCGGCCGTCGCCCCCCAGATGTAGCGCTCCGCAAACGGCATCGCGTAATAGAACCGCTCCATGCCGCGAAATTCCTTGCTGTGCACCTGGTGGTTGGCCGGGTTCATCAGGAAGGATAGCGGCACCTCGAACGCATCATCAACCTCGGAATGGTTGATGGTGAGTTCGAAGCCGGGCCGTACCTTCGCGACCGTCGGCAGGATGCGGAATCCGAACGCGGTGCCGTAGAGATCGAGATAGCCGATCGGCTCGACGAAATCCCGGGACAGCCCGACTTCCTCCTCGGCCTCGCGCAGCGCCGCATCGAGCGGCGAGTTGTCCGTCGCATCGATCTTGCCGCCGGGGAAGGCGATCTGGCCGGCATGGTCGTTGAGATGCGCCGAGCGCTGCGTCAGCAGGATGGTCGGCTCGGGACGGTCGACCACGGCGATCAGGACGGCGGCGGGGCGCACCGGCTGCTCCTTCGCAACGATCTCGAGCATCTTGTCGGTGCCGGGATCGCCGGACGCCGGGATGATGTTCGGGTCGAACAGGCCGGGCGGCACGTCGAAATCAAGCTTTGCCTTGGTGCGGGCGAAGAAATCCGCCGCGCCGACCACCACGGGCTCGCTTCTCTGGATAGGCTTGTTCAAAGCGCGGCCCTCACCTGCTCCGCATCGGCCATGGCGAAGAATTCACCTGATGATTCGACGCCGAACATCGGCTGGCCATCGACCATCCGCTCCTCGCCCATGTCAACCAGATCGTAATAGAGCGCGCGGGTGACCTTGGCCCAGAGCTCGGCGCGGACGTGCAGATAGGGCGTCAGGCCACCGTCCTTCGCCTGCTCGAACCGGAGCCTGTGCCCGGCGTCGCAGGTGACCCAGTCGTCGACATTGGTGCGGAAGCTCAGCACGCGATCGCCGCCCTCGCCGTGCCTGGTCATCTCGACAGCCATGAACGGCGCGTCGTCGACCTTGATGCCGACCTTCTCCACGGGCGTGACCAGGAAATGCTTGTCGCCCTCGCGCTTGAGGATGGTCGAGAACAGGCGAACCAGGGCGTGACGGCCGATTGGCGTGCCCATGTAGAACCAAGTACCATCGGAGGCGATTCGAATGTCGAGATCGCCGCAAAACGGCGGATTCCACAGATGGACCGGAGGCAGGCCCTTTTTGGCACCTTCGGCCTTGGCGGCACTGGTGGCGGCGGCAGTGAGCCCCTCAAGTCCCTGATGCGTGCTCTGCCCTTGGTTCGCCATGGTTTGCCCTGACTTTGTCTTTTGGCACGATTGGTGCAGGTCTACGTTGTATATCGGCATAGGGTTCCACTCCGGGTTTGTCCGGTGTGGAGGTCTCCACTTCGTGATGCCGTACATAACCCGAAGCCGATAAGGTGGGGATAGGTTAATTCAACGAATACATGGCCTTCCTGCAAGTCTAGCATAGGCCCCATGATCTAACGTGATGTGGTGATCTGACGACACGAGCAAGCCGTATGGCGGGCTGAAGGAGCGAACGGATGGCGGAGAGCGTCGAGAAACTCGAGGACGGGATCGTCCGTTCGGCCGAACAGGTGTCGAGCCAGATTCGCGCCGCGAAAGAGGCGATCGGCTCCGTCATCTTCGGCCAGGACCGCGTCGTCGAGAACACGCTGGTCACGATCCTCTCCGGCGGCCATGCGCTGCTGATCGGCGTGCCCGGCCTCGCCAAGACCAAGCTGGTCGAGACGCTCGGCGTCACGCTCGGTCTCGACGCCAAGCGCATCCAGTTCACGCCCGACCTGATGCCGTCGGACATTCTCGGCGCCGAAGTGCTCGACGAAAGCACGGCGGGCAAGCGCGCTTTCCGCTTCATCTCCGGTCCGGTTTTCGCACAGCTGCTGATGGCCGACGAAATCAACCGCGCCAGCCCGCGCACGCAATCGGCGCTGCTGCAGGCGATGCAGGAGCAGCACATCACGGTCGCCGGCGCGCGCCACGACCTGCCGAAGCCGTTCCACGTGCTCGCGACGCAAAACCCGCTGGAGCAGGAAGGCACCTATCCGCTGCCGGAAGCGCAGCTCGATCGCTTCCTGATGGAGATCGACGTCGACTATCCCGATCGCGACGCCGAGCGCCGCATCCTGTTCGAGACCACCGGCGCGGAAGAGACGCTGGCAAAGGGCTCGATGACGGCGGATGCGCTGATCACCGCGCAGCGGCTGGTGCGTCGTCTACCGGTCGGCGATTCCGTGGTCGAGGCGATCCTGTCGCTGGTCCGCTCGGCCCGTCCGGGTCCGGAGAGCGGCGAGTCCGGCAAGTTCATTGCCTGGGGCCCCGGCCCGCGCGCCAGCCAGTCGCTGATGCTCGCCGTGCGCGCCCGCGCGTTGATCGACGGCCGCCTCGCGCCCTCGATCGACGACGTGCTCGACCTCGCCGAGCCCGTGCTCAAGCACCGCATGGCGCTGACGTTCCAGGCACGCGCCGAAGGCCGCACCATTCCGGACGTGATCAAGCAGCTCAAGACACGGATCGGTTGATGGCCGCAGAGAACGGGCACGCAGCGAAGGAGATCATTGCGATCCGACGTGCTGATGGCGAAAGCCGTACGCTCGCCGCTTCGCTGCCGCGCCTGGTGCTCGAAGCACGCCGCATCGCCGCCAACGTCATCCACGGCCTGCACGGCAGGCGCCGCGCCGGCTCCGGCGAGAATTTCTGGCAGTACCGCCGCTTCGTCTCCGGCGAACCGTCGCAGAACGTCGACTGGCGCCGCTCGGCACGCGACGATCATCTCTATGTCCGCGAGCTCGAATGGGAAGCCTCGCACACAGTCTGGATCTGGCCTGACCGTTCACCGTCGATGGCGTTCGCCTCGAAGACCGCGCGCGAGTCCAAGCTGGAGCGCACGCTGATCGTCGCCTTCGCGCTGGCCGAGCTGCTGGTGTCCGGCGGCGAGCGCGTCGGCATCCCCGGATTGATGGCGCCGACCGCGAGCCGCAGCGTGATCGACAAGATGGCGCAGGCGATGCTGCATGACGACGCCGACCGGCTGAGCCTGCCGCCGTCCTTCGTGCCGGCAGCACTCGCCGAAACCATCGTGCTGTCGGACTTCTGGTCGCCGATCTCCGAGATCAGGACGACGCTCGCAGGGCTGTCCGGCTCCGGCGCGCATGGCACGCTGGTGCAGGTCGTCGATCCCGCCGAGGAGAGCTTCCCTTATTCCGGCCGCGTCGAGTTCGTCGAGCCGGAAGGCTTTGGTGTCATCACCGCCGGCCGCGCCGAGAGCTGGGCCGAGGACTACACTGCACGCCTCGCGCTGCATCGCGACCAGATCCGCGCTGAGACCAACAAGCTCGACTGGCTGTTCACCACGCACGCGACCGACCGCTCCGCCGCTGAACTGCTGCTGTTCCTGCATGCCGGCATGCAGGTGAGCAAGACCGGTGCCCGCACCATGACGATCAAGGCGGGGCCGGCCTCATGATGGGGTTGCCGCTCGCCTTCACCGAACCGCTGCTCCTGATCGGCCTCGTCAGCCTGCCGGTGCTGTGGTGGCTGTTGCGCGTGATGCCGCCGCGGCCGCGCCGGATCGAGTTTCCGCCGACCCGCCTGCTGTTCGACATCACGCCACGGGAAGAGACGCCGTCGCGGACGCCGTGGTGGTTGACCGCGTTGCGCCTGCTCGCCGCGGCGCTGGTCATTTTCGCCGCCGCCGGCCCGGTCTGGAATCCCAAGACAGGGGCCGCAGACAGCAAGGCGCCGCTGATGATCATGCTCGACGACGGCTGGAGCGCCGCGTCGAACTGGGACGTCCGCATCCGGGCCGCCGACGAGCTGATCGCCAATGCCGACAACGACCGCCGCGCGATCGCGCTGGTGCCGCTGTCCGAGCCGACCCGCGACATCACGCTGATGCCGGCGGGGGCCGCCCGCGTTGCGCTGCGGCAGCTTGCGCCGAAGCCCTATTCGATCGACCGCGTTGAAACCCTCGCCGCGGTCGACCGTTTCCTCAAGGCCACCGGCGACTGCGAGATCGCCTGGCTGTCCGACGGGGTCGACACCGGTCGCGGCGAGGAATTCGTGCAAGCGCTCGGCAAGACGATCGGAGATCGCAGCTTGACGGTGTTCGAAGGCGGCACCTCCTCCCCGCTGGCGCTGGTCGCCGCGGAGAATGCCGCGGCCAAGATGACGGTGAAGGTGCTGCGCACCGACAGCGGCATCGCGGTCGGCACCGTGCGTGCGCTCGACCAGAAGGCCTCCCCGATCGGCGAGGCACGCTTCTCGTTCGGCCCGCAGGACAAGGAGACCGACGCCGCGTTCGATCTTCCGGTCGAGCTGCGCAACGACATCACCCGGCTCGAGATATCAGGCGAACGCTCGGCCGGCGCGGTGCAGCTGCTCGACAAGCGCTGGCGACGCCGCGCCATCGGCATCGTCTCGGGCGCGACCAGCGAGACCGCGCAGCCGCTGCTGGCGCCGACCTTCTACCTGACGCGCGCGCTGGCGCCGTTCGCCGACGTGCGGCTCGCCGACAAGGGCTCGCCGCAACAGGGCATCACGCAATTCCTCGACCAGAAGCTGCCGATGATCATCCTCGCCGATGTCGGCACCGTCGCGCCCGAGCTGCGCGATCGCCTCAACGCCTGGATCGACCAGGGCGGCGTGCTGGTGCGGTTCGCCGGTCCCCGCCTCGCGCAGGCCGAAGACGATCTCGTGCCGGTCAAGCTGCGCAAGGGCGGCCGCACGCTCGGCGGCAGCCTGACTTGGGAGAAGCCGCAGCACCTCGCCTCGTTCTCGGCCGAGGGCCCGTTCGCCGGCGTCGTCGTCCCCAAGGACGTCACCGTGAACCGGCAGGTGCTCGCCGAGCCTGATGCCGTGCTCGCCACCAAGAGCTGGGCGTCGCTCGAAGACGGCACGCCGCTCGTCACCGGCGAGCATCGCGGCAAGGGCCTCGTGAGCCTGTTCCACGTCAGCGCCGACATGCGCTGGTCGGACCTGCCGATGTCCGGCACCTTCGTCGAAATGCTGCGCCGTGTCGTCGACATGTCCGGCTACACCGCCAAGCCCGGCGCGGGCGTTGCCGGCGAAGCCACCGCCGAGACGGTGGCGCCGCTGCACATCCTCGACGGCTTCGGCGCGTTCGGCCCGCCGCCGGCCACCGCAAAGCCGCTGCCCGCGGACTACCGCGACCGCGCCACGCCTGATCACCCGCCCGGCTTCTATGGTCCGGCAGAAGGACCGCTCGCCGTGAACACGCTCGCCGCTTCCGACCGCATCGCCGCGCTGAACACCGCGAGCCTGCGCGCCCGGCACGCCACCTACACCAATGCCGAGCCGCGCGATCTGCGCGGCTGGCTGCTGTCGACGGCATTGGCGCTGTTCCTGATCGATGCCATCATCGTCGCGATCCTCGGCGGCGGCATCGCCGCGCTGCTGCGCCGGCGCGCAGCGACCGCCGCGATCGCGCTCGCGCTGATGCTTGCGGGTTTCGTCTCGCTGGTACCGACAGCGTCTTACGCCGACAGCGCCTCCGACGAGTTCGCGATGAAGGCGGTGTCGCAGACCCGCCTCGCCTACGTCGTCACGGGCAATGCCGACGTCGACGCCATCGTCAAGGCCGGCATGTCCGGACTGACGCAATTCCTGGCGCAGCGCACCGCGCTCGAAGCCGGCGATCCCGTCGGCATCGATCCCGGCCGCGACGAACTCGCCTTCTTCCCGCTGATCTACTGGCCGATCGTGCCCGGCGCGCCGAAGCCGCCGCAGGATGCGCTCAACAAGATCGACGCCTACATGAAGCAGGGCGGCACCGTGCTGTTCGACACCCGCGACGCGATCGAAGCGCCGCCCGGCGACAACGGCGCGTCGCAGACACCGGGCATGCGAACGCTGCGCGAGATCCTGTCGTCGCTCGACGTGCCCGAACTCGAACCGGTGCCGCGCGAGCACGTGCTGACCAAGACGTTCTATCTGCTGCGCGACTTCCCCGGCCGCTTCACCACGGGGCAGACCTGGGTCGAGGCGTTGCCGCGCGAAGAGGACGAAGACAACGCACAGCGGCCGGCCCGCGGCGGCGACGGCGTCTCGCCGATCATCATCACCTCGAACGATCTTGCCGGCGCCTGGGCGCAACGGCTCGACGGACAGTTCATGCTGCCGGTGACCGGCGGCGACCCCCGCCAGCGCGAATTCGCCTACCGCGCCGGCGCCAACATCGTGATGTACACCCTGACCGGCAACTACAAGGCCGACCAGGTGCACGCACCGGCCCTGATCGAACGGTTGGGGCAGTGAGCATGATCCGGAAAAGTGGAGTCCGGTTTTCCGAGAAGATCATGCTCAAACAAAATAGAAGATCGATATGAATTACGGCATCGCGTTCACGCCGCTCGTTCCCTCGGTCGTCCTCTGGCTGGCGCTGGCGGCGATCGTCGTCATTGCGATCGTGCTGCTGGTGGCGCGGGCACGCGGCGCGGCCGTGCGCGTGGCGGCGCTGGCGCTATTCCTGCTGGCGCTCTCCAACCCCTCCTTCACCCGCGAGGACCGCGATCCCCTCACCTCGGTCGTCGCCGTCGTCGTCGACAAGAGCCCGAGCCAGAATTTCGGCAGCCGCACCCGCGAGGCCGCACAGGCGCAGGAAGCGCTGGTCGACAGCCTGAAGAAGATCAAGGGCCTCGAAGTCCGCGTCGTCGACGCCGGACAGGCCGACGGCGAAACCGACGGCACCAAGCTGTTCGGCGCGCTGACCTCGGCGCTGTCGGACGTGCCGGTCGATCGCGTCGCCGGCGCCTTCATGATCACCGATGGCCGCGTGCACGACATTCCGGCCAACGCCGCCGCGCTCGGCTTCCAGGCGCCGGTGCAGGCGCTGATCACCGGACAGAAGGATGAGCGCGACCGCCGCATCGCGATCACCGCGGCGCCGCGCTTCGGCATCGTCGGCCAGGTCCAGACCATCACCTACCGCCTCGACGACCAGGGCGTCACCGGCGAGCGCGCCCGGGTGACGATCCGCCGCGACGGCGAGGTCATCAACGAGCGCACTCTGTCGAGCGGCCAGAGCGCCAGCGTCGAGGTCGACATCAAGCATGCCGGTCCGAACATCGTCGAGATCGAGGCCTCGCCGCTCGAGCGCGAGCTGACGCCGGTGAACAACCGCGCCGTCGTCGCCATCGACGGCGTGCGCGACAAGCTGCGGGTGCTGCTGGTCTCGGGCGAGCCGCATTCGGGCGAACGCACCTGGCGCAATTTGCTGAAGTCCGACGCCAGCGTCGACCTCGTGCACTTCACCATTCTGCGTCCGCCGGAGAAGCAGGACGGCACGCCGATCAACGAATTGTCGCTGATCGCGTTTCCGACCCGTGAGCTGTTCCAGCAGAAGATCAACGAATTCCAGCTGATCATCTTCGATCGCTATGCCCGCCAGGGCGTGCTGCCGATCGCCTATTTCGACAACATCGCGCGCTATGTGCGCAGCGGCGGCGCCGTGCTGGTCTCGGCCGGTCCGGATTATGCCTCCAACACCAGCATCTGGCGTACGCCGCTGGATTCGGTGCTGCCGGCTGAACCCGTCGGCGTGACGGAAAAGCCGTTCTATGCGCATCTCTCCGACGTCGGCAAACGCCATCCGGTCACGCGCGGCCTCGAAGGCTCGGCCAGCGAGCCGCCGCACTGGAGCCGCTTCTTCCGCACCGTCGACACCCGCAACTCCGTCAACCCGCCCGTGATGACGGGCGCCGACGGCAAGCCGCTGCTGTTCCTGTCGCGCTTCGGCGAGGGCCGCGTCGCGCTCCTGCTGTCCGACCACATCTGGCTGTGGGCGCGCGGCTATGAAGGCGGCGGCCCGCATCTCGATCTGCTCCGGCGGATGTCGCACTGGCTGATGAAGCAGCCCGACCTCGACGAAGAGGCGCTGCGCCTGCAGGTGCAGGGCAAGAACCTCATCGTGGTGCGCCAGACCATGGCGGACAGCGTCCAGCCGGTCAGCGTGACCTCGCCGTCGGGCGTGTCGCAGAACCTGACGCTCTCGCCCGGCGAGCCCGGCGAATGGCGCGCCAGCCTGCCCGCGAGTGAGCTCGGCCTGTGGCAGGCGACCGACGGCACGCTGAAGGCGCTGATCAATGTCGGTCCGACCAATCCGAAGGAATTTTCGGAAGTCACCTCCACCACCGACACCTTGAAGCCGCTGACACAGGCGACCGGCGGCAACGCCGTGCGTGTGGTCGACGGAGCCAACGTTGAATTGCCGCGCATCGTCCCGGTGCGCTCCACGGGCGTCTTCGCCGGCGACGGCTGGATGGGCGTGCGCATGCGCGACGCCAGCGTGGTCAAGGGCGTCGGCGTGCTGCCGATCTTCGCCGGCCTGATCGGACTGCTGCTCCTGCTCGGCGCCTTCGCCGCGACCTGGGTGCGCGAGGGGCGGTGACGGTCAGCGCTCTCCATGCCGTTTTGTGGGAGCACACTTAGTTGCATCTGAGCAAGCGTCTCGAAGGATGGGCCACGGGCAAGCTGCCTAGTTGCCCGAACGACACATTGGATCGACAGCCTGCAGCCGGCGGTTCTCCGCCCGTTGACATCCGCTGATCTATCCTGCGATGTTACATTATAACATCGCGACGTCCCGGGATGGCGCCTCGCGATGTGGGGTGGCTTTTTTCGATGAAATGGTTCCGGTCCAATATCAGGCACGGCGCCCGGCTCGCGCTCTTCGCGATGCTGGTGCAGTTCGCGCTGACGTTCGGCCATAGCCACTGGTTCGCCCAGGCCGCGCCGCTCGCGACGGCCTCACTTCAGCAGACCGGCAGCGGCAAGAGCGTTGCGCCCGTCGACGGCGCTGTCATCCAAAAGCAATCGCATGGCAGCTCCGACCGGGAGCAGCCGGGCGAGGACAATTGCGCGATCTGCGCCGTCGTCGCGATGGCGAGCACGGTGGTGTCGGCAGCGCCGCCGTTGCTTCTGCTGCCGCAGGCGATCGAACTGCTCTACCGCACCACCGATGCCGAATTCCTGCACCTGAAATCGGCCGGCACGGCGTTCCAGCCGCGCGCGCCTCCCGCGTCCTGACTCCAACAGCGCTTGATCATGCCCGGCTCGCTGATTGCAGGCGAATGTTCGGGAGAAGTTGAAGTCGAATTCCGTCGCGCTGCGACGGCAGGCCGCCTCCGATCATAGACAATATTCCGGACGGCGCCTGAGTGGAATCAGGACCATGTCATTTGAATTGCGACGCGCGCAGCGCCTGGGTGGAGCAAGCCTGCTCCTGCTCGGTGCCGCCGCATCATCGGCATTCGCCGAGGATAAATCATCGACCGAGATCCCGGCCGTCACCGTGACGGCGCCGAGCCCCATCGTGCGCCGCGCGGTGGTGCCGAACCGCAGCCCCGGCCGCGTCACGCGCGCCGCGCCGGCGCGCCATCGCGAACGCACGGCTGAAGCTGCGCCCGCAACACCGGCACCGGCAGCGCCCCAGCAGGGCGTGCTGCCGATCGTCACCAACCAGTTCGCGACCGTCACCGTGGTGCCGAACGAGGAGATCCGCCGCGAGGGCGGCGGCCAGCTCGGCGATCTCCTGTTCTCGAAGCCCGGCATCACCGGTTCGAGCTTTGCGCCCGGCGCCTCCAGTCGGCCGATCATCCGCGGCCTCGACGTCAACCGCGTCAGCATCGTCGAGAACGGCACCAACGCGAACGGCGCCTCCGATCTCGGCGAGGATCACTTCGTTCCGGTCGACCCGCTCGCGACCAACCAGGTCGAGGTGGTACGCGGGCCGGCCGCCCTGCGCTACGGCTCGACCTCGATCGGCGGCGTCGTCAGCGCCACCAACAACCGCATTCCGGACGCGCTGCCGAGTTGCGCGCCGTCGTTCCAGGCCTACGGCATGCCGGCCAAGGCCCCGCTCGCAAGCGCCTCGACGTCACCCTGCGTCACCGCCGAGACGCGCACCTCGTTCAGCTCGGTCGATCGCGGCGTCGAAAGCGGCGTGCTGCTCGACACCGGCGGCGGCAATTTTGCCTTCCATGCCGACGCCTATGGCCGCACGACCTCGGACTATTCGATTCCGAGCTATCCCTATCTCGCCGACCAGACGCGTCCCGTGAACGGCCGCCAGCCGAACTCGGCGACCCGTTCGGACGGCGCCTCGGTCGGCGGCACCTACTTCTTCCTCGGCGGCTTCATCGGCGCGTCGATCACGCAGAACGACTCGCTCTACCACATCCCCGGCATCGACGGTGCCGATCACCAGACGCGGATCGACGCGCATCAGACCAAGATCAACGTCAAGGGCGAGTACCATCCCGACGCCGCCGCGATCGACGCCGTCCGCTTCTGGGCCGGTGCGACCGACTACCGGCACAACGAGATCGGCCTTGCCGATCCCGCCGACCTCAACAGCGACGGCGTGCGGCAGACCTTCACCAACAAGGAGCAGGAAATCCGCACCGAGGTGCAGTTCATGCCGTTCAACGCGCGCTTCGCCGAGGTGACGACCGCGCTGGGCTTCCAGGCCGGCCATCAGGAATTGAACGCGCCGAGCCCGGACAATCCCGGCACCCTGTTCAACGGCCTGTGGGACCCCAACACCAGCAACCGCGTCGCCGGGTACGCCTTCAACGAGTTCAAGTTCACCGAACAGACCCGCGCGCAGGTCGCCGGCCGCATCGAGCATGTCGAGCTGCACGGCACGACGCCCGATTTTCCGGCGGACTTCCTGCCCGACGGCACGCCTCAGGCGGCGATCGCGCGCAATCCGTCGTTCACGCCGATGAGCGGCAGCATCGGCCTGCTGCAGGACCTGCCGGGCGGTATGGTCGGCAGCATCACCGCGCAATATGTCGAGCGCGCCCCGAAGGCGGCCGAACTGTTCTCCCGCGGCGGCCACGATGCGACCGCGACGTTCGACATCGGCAATCCCAACCTCAAGATCGAGACCGCCAAATCCGTCGAGGTCGGCATACGCAAGGCGACGGGACCGTTCCGGTTCGAGGCGACCGTCTATTACACGCATTTCGACAACTTCATCTATCGCCGCCTTACCGGCGTGATGTGCGACGACGACTTTGCCTCTTGCGGCGCTCCGGGTGCCGAGCTGAACCAGGCGGTGTATTCGCAGGCCAACGCCAATTTCCGCGGCGGCGAATTCCAGTCGCAGCTCGATGTCGGCGCGTTCCATGGCGGCATCTGGGGCATCGAGAACCAGCTCGACGTCGTGCGCGCCACCTTCACCGACGGCACCAACGTGCCGCGCATTCCGCCGCTGCGGATGGGCGGCGGCGTGTTCTGGCGCGACGACAACTGGCTGATGCGCGTCAACCTGTTGCACGCCTTCGCGCAGAACAACGTCGCCGTGATCGCGGAGACGCCGACGGCCGGCTACAATCTGCTGAAGGCCGAGGTGAGCTACAAGACCAAGCTCGGCCCGAACATGTTCGGCGCAAAGGAGATGTATACGGGCCTCGTCGGCAACAACCTCCTCAACGAGAACATCCGCAACTCGGTGTCCTACAACAAGGACGAGGTGCTGATGCCCGGCATCGGCGTGCGGGCGTTCGCAAACTTCAAGTTCTGACGCGGAGGCGGCCGGGGCCTGTGGGCCCCGGCGTGCACCGTCATTGCGACGCATCAGGACAGGGCAAACCAGATCAGGTCGGTCATGCCCTGTCCTTCGCCATCGGGAACGGCATCCAGTTGCTCCCGCAGCTGCCTCTGCCGGTTGAGCCAGAAGGTGGGATAGCCGAACAGCTTTGCGCCGGAGGCATCCCAACCGGCGAACGCGACAAAGAGAATGTCTTCGCGTTTCAGCCCGAAGGCATCGAGACCCATCTGATAGGTGCGCGGGTGGGGCTTGTAGACGCGAACCGCGTCCGTGCTGAGCTGAAATTCGAACAACGCTTCGAGCTCCGCGTTGCGGGCGTTCGCAGCGAGCATCGCAGACGAAAAATTGCTCAACAGCGCGAGCCGAATGCCTTTCTCCTTCAGCCTCGACAATGACGGCACGACGTCGGGCCACGCCGGCATTTTGAGATAGCTCTCGACCAACGCGTCCCGCCCGGCATTGGTCAAATCGATGTCGAGCGACCCGCAGGCAAAATCCAGGGCATCGGCAATGACACCTGGAAACTCGCGATAGCGACCTGTCGCCGTCCGAAGCCACGCGTACTCGAATTGCTTGGCGCGCCAGACGTTCGACAGCTGGGCACCGCGACCGGGAAACAGTTCCTCGGTCAGGGCGGCAATCGGACGGGGGTCGAAAATCGCAAAGCCGTCAAATGCGATCGCCCTGATGGACCCGCCGGCGCTGCGGGCGGAACCGGCAATCCCGGATGCGATCGCAAGCGAAGTGACGGCGAGCAGGCAGCGACGACTGACGTGCATTCGGGGATTCTCATGCGATGACAGGACAATGGGCTGTTGCGATTTGCCGGCTATGACCGGGCAAGGTCTCAGCCATCACGATGCTTTGGCCGCAGAGATTATTCCCGCGCGCTTCCGTCAACCGCGCCAGCCGCTGTCCTCACAGACCGCTCGCCGCCCGTTGCCCGCTCGGCAACAATGCGGTGCAAAGAATGATCTTGTGAGATCACATCCCCCTCTCCACTGTCGGAGGCAGTGTGAGCAGATCGATGTTCCGTTGCTCGCAATGAGACCTCAGATGGCGAGTGAGCAATGACAGAACTGGGTTCGTTCCGAGCGGGATCCTATCAATTCATTCCGGGGGTGTTTCAGTATTCCGCGGGGGTGAAGCCCGTCGACGGCTACGAGATCGTTCGTGTTCGATTTCACCGTCCCCTGGCGCTGTCGGAGGGATTCCAGGCGGCGTCCGATCATCTGAAATCGGTTGGTCGAGGTGTCGAGGCGTTCTGCGCCTGTGAGTTGAGATCACCGGCTCCGTTCACCGAGCAGGGTTTTTTGGACTTCAACAAGGAATATGTCGGCTGGCTCGACACATGGGGCCTGACAAAGGACGGCAAGAACCCGGTCGCGCGCACCAATGTCTGCCCGGTGATCAATCCCCCTGAAGTGGTGAGCATGTATGCGTTCAGCTACACGCGCCAGGCGTCGTCGGGGCACGCCGGCGGATTCGTGGTTGCGGGCAGCGGCGAGGCCCCGGAAGGCAAGGCGAGCTACCGGGATTTTGCCATCGCGCCGGGCGATCAATCGACCGAGGGCATGCTCGAGAAATGCCGCTGGGTGCTCGGCGAGATGGAGCGGCGCATGGCTGCGTTGGGGGCCGGATGGGCGACCGCGACTGGCGCGCATGTCTACACGGCTTACGAACTGCTGGCTTTGATGACAAACGAGATCGCCCCGCGCGGAGCCGCGGCAAGCGGCCTCAGCTGGCATTTCTCCAGGCCGCCGGTACAAGGTCTCGACTACGAGATGGATGTTCGCGGCGTCTCCGCGGAGCTCGTGATCTGACCGATCAGCCTGGAAGGTGCCGCCGATGCCGCGCGAGGTCATCTACACGGATCAACTGATGCGCCCGATCGCGCATTTCTCGCATGCCAGCGGCATCGACGACCAGATCCATGTCGGTGCCTCCGCGGGCGTGTTCCCGGACCTGCGCCTCGCCGGCGATGTTCCGGGCCGCGTCGACATGGAGGCGCAGACGCGCCGCATGTTCGCCAATCTGAAGACGACGCTCGGCCTGCTCGGCGGGCAGATGAGCGACGTGGTTCGACTCAAGGCCTATGTCGCCGATACCAGGGACATTCCAAAATATCTCGCCATCTATGCCGAGGTGTTCCCCGGCTTCAAGCCGGCGCACAGCGTGGTCGGCTCCTGGGACTTCCCGCTTCCGCAGGCGGCCGTGGAGATCGACACCACCGCGATCGTCGGCAGCCAGCCTCGCGCGACGCCGGCTGGCGCGGTGGTTGCGGGAGAGTGGCACCATGCGGCGGCCCTGCCCGCCGGCATCGACGGCAGCACCGAGCAGCAAATCGCGACGGTGCTGCAAAACCTCAAGGCGATGCTCGGCGAGGCCGGCTTCAGTCTGGCCGACATCTGCAATCTCCACGTCACGCTCGCGGACATTCGCGACTACGACCTCGTCCTGCGCGCGTTCACATCGTTCTTTGGCGACCGTTTCCCGACCTGGACCGTGGTCGGCGCCCCGCTCGAACGGCCGGAATTCGGCATCGGCGTGGAATCCGTGGCGGTCAAGGGCGGAGCAAAAATCATATCGAGCGCGCTCTCGCCGCATCTGCCCGGCCGTCCAGCCCCGGCCATGCTGGCCGGCGATACGCTGTTCCTGAGCGGACAGGGCACGCCCGATGCAGACCTGAGCGTGGAGCAGCAGGCGCGCGCCAACTGGCAACGGCTCCATGCGCTGATCGAAGCCGCCGACTTTCCGCAGGACTCGTGGCTTCGCACCAACAATGTGCTGACCGACTGGCGCGACTTTCAGGGCTTCAACCGCGGCTACGGTCCCAACGTCGCCAAACCCTATGTTCCGCGCGCAACGGTGCTGGGGGTCCTCCCCGACCGCAACATGCGGGTGCAGACGGAGGGCATCGCGCATCGCCGTGGCAGCCAGTCGAAGATCGTGCAGGTCGCGCCGCTGGTCGAACAGGGCGCCTGAGGGTCAGGAAGGGCCATGGAACGTTTTCGCGGCAAGGTCGTCCTCGTCACCGGCGGTACGCGCGGAATCGGCGCAGGCCTGGTCGGCGCATTCCTGAAAGAAGGCGCATCCGTCGGCTTTTCCGGCACGACCGAGGCCGGTGTAGCCGAAGCTATGACCAACTTTGGCGCGCCTGAAATGACCTGCGGAATCGTGGCTGATCTCGCGCATCCGGATGCTGGTTCAGAGCTCGTGAAAGCTATGCTCGATCGCTTCGGACAGATCGACATTCTCGTCAACAACGCCGGCGTCGGCAGCACAATGAACGAATGGGAGATCACGCCCGCGGAATGGGATCGCGTTCACGCCGTCAACCTGCGCGCCACGTTCTTCGTCGCCCAGCACGCCGCAGCGTCGATGCGCAGCCATGGCGGCGGCAGCATTCTCAACGTGTCGTCGATCGCGGGACAGCATGGCGGCGTCGCCGGCAGCCCGGCCTATGCCTCGTCAAAAGCCGCGGTGATCGGCTTGACCAAGTCGCTGGCGCGGCGATTCGCGCCCCATGGCATTCGCGTCAATTGCCTCGCGCCCGCAGACATCGAAACCGACATGACCGCCGGCTGGCCGGCCGAATTGCGCGACAGGCTGAATGCCATGACCCCGCTCGGCCGGTTCGGAACGACCGACGAGGTCAACGGAGCGGCGCTGTTCCTGGCCTCGAACGAGGCCAGCTTCATCACCGGCCAGACCCTGGCGATCAACGGCGGCGCCTATATGTAGTCAGCGCGCATGATCGGTCGCTGACGCGCGATCGGCCTCGCCCTTGAGCATCTCGACGAAGGCGCTGACGGCCAGTGGAAGCCGCCGGCCCGCCATGACGCAGACGTCGTGCGAAGCATTCCGGAAGGAGTCCTCCAGGATGGGAATGCTGACGAGCGCGCAGCTTTCGAGCTCCTGCAGGGTCGGCAGCGTCGGCAGGAAGGTGACCCCGCCGCCGTAGCGCGCGAAACCTTTCAGCGCCGCGATGGAATTGGTTTCGAGAGTCGGCGACAGGCGCAGCCGCCGCGCGCCGACGGCGGCATCGATCAGCCGGCGGATGCCGAACGTCTTCTCCGGCACCGCAAGCGCGTGTCCGACGATCTCCGACAGTTCGAGCGAGACTGCCCGCGCGAGCGGATGGCTCGGGGCCATCACGGCGCAGAGCGGATCGTGAATGTGCGACGCGAAGCTCAGCAGCTCGTCGGCCTCCGCATTGAACACCAGGCCGATGTCGCCGGTCCCGTCATGCAGGCTGCGGGTGATGGCGGACGTGCCGGCGACCTCCAGCTCGTAGGTGATGCCTGGAAACCGCTTGTGAAACGCGACGACGGTGCGCGTCAGCAGATAGTCGACGAGGCCTTCATTGGCCATGATGCGGATGTGACCGCGCTGCAGGCCACGCAGCGAGTCGATCTCGCCGCGCAGCCGCTCGACGTCCAGCAGGAAGTTGCGCGAGAAGCGCGCGACCGTGTCGGCGGCTTCTGTCGGCGCGACACCGCGCGGCAATCTCTCGAACAAGGGCACGCCGACCATCTGCTCGAGCCTGGAGATCTGACGGCTGACCGCTGAGGGCGCGACGTTCAGGGATGACGATGCATGCCGTATCGACTTCAGCCGATACACTTCCCTGAAATAGCGTATGAGCGTGGATTCAAGCTGCAATAGAGTTGCCCTCTGGGAAACATTATCAGCGAAAGCCGGCAACTCCGGCAACTCAAAAAATGTCATCACCGCAGCGCACCCGGTAAAAGCATAGGGCTTGCAGCTATTTCGAGCAGTCCGGAAGGCTTCAGGGCAGCAATTGCTCGCGGCGTGTGCGTTGCGCAGGCGGCAACAATGCATTCGTAAGATTGATCTTGTGAGTACGGTTCATTGCGAGAGACTGCCCCCAGGGATCGTGTGGGGGGCCGAAGAATGCCAAAGCTTTTGTTCAGTTTTGCCCGCGGGGGCAGCTTCACCGCCAATGTCATGGCGGACAAGGCCCCCAAGACCTGGGAGGCGCTGCGGTCCCATTTGCCGGTGACCATCAAGGCCTACAATGCGCGATGGACGGGGCGGGAGACCCACATCAAGCTCGACGTCCCCAACAAGCCGCCCCGCGAAAACCAGATCCTCAATGCCGGGCTGGGCGACGTCATCTACGCATGCGAATGGTCCGATCGCGACGTCACCGGCTTCGAGGCGATCGGCTGGTTCTACGGCACCGAAACGGTTCGCGACTGGCGCGGTGAGTCGCGCGTCAACCTGTTTGCGCGGGTCGATCAAAGCCAATGGCCGTTCCTCGAAGAGGTCGGCCTGCGAACCTGGCGCGAGGGCGGCGAGGACTGCACGGTCACCGTCGTCGAAGACTAGAGGCACGCCGCCGGCGTGACGCCGGCGCATCTTCCGCAGATCTTTCAAACCCGGTTTGGAGTTGGTCCCATGATTTGCCGTCGAACAATCTCCGTTCTCGCCGCCATGACCCTCGCGTTGGGCGCAACGACCTCGGCATTGGCGCAGGGCAAGATCCTCAGGGTCGGCATGACGGCAAGCGATATTCCAAAGACCCACGGCCAGCCTGATCAGGCGTTCGAGGGCAATCGCCTGACCGGCCTCACGATGTACGACGCCCTCACGGCATGGGACTACAAGACCGGCACCAAGATCATGCCGGTGCTCGCCACCGAATGGGCGGTGAACCCGGACGACAAGACCAAGTGGACCTTCAAGCTTCGCTCGGGTGTGACCTTCAAGGACGGCTCGCCGTTCAATGCCGATGCCGTGGTGTGGAACGTCCAGAAGGTGCTGGACAAGACGTCACAGCAGTTCGATCCGAGCCAGGTGGGCTGGACGGTGCCGCGCATGCCGACGCTGCGGTCGGCCCGCAAGATCGACGATTTCACCGTTGAATTCACCACGTCCGAGCCGGACTCGTTCCTGCCGCTCAATCTCGCCAATCTGTTCATGGCGTCGCCGACGCACTGGCGCGCCAAGCTCGCGGCCGTGCCTACTGAGATGACCGATCCCGCGCAGCGCGCCGCAAAGGCGTGGGAAGACTTCGCGAAGGACCCGTCCGGCACCGGCGCCTTCACGCTCGCGCGCTTCGTCCCGCGCGAACGGCTCGAACTCGTCCGCAACGACAATTACTGGGACAAGAGCAGGGTCCCGAAGATCGACCGCATCGTCATGATCCCGCTCCCGGACGTGAACTCGCGGACGGCCGCGCTGCTCGCCGGACAGGTCGACTACGTCGAGGCACCGGCACCCGATGCCGTCGCGTCGATCAAGGCCCGCGGCTTCAATATCGCGACCAGCCAGAGCGCCCATGTGTGGCCTTGGCAACCGTCGCTGCTGCCGGGCTCGCCCTGGCAGGACAAGCGCGTGAGGCAGGCCGCCAATCTCTGCGTCGACCGCGCCGATCTGGTCGCGCTGAACGGCGGCGTCGCCGAGCCCGCGGTCGGCATGATGCGCCCGAACCACCCCTGGTTCGGCAAGCCGACATTCACGCTGCGCTTCGACGCCGACGAGGGCCGCCGCCTCATGAAGGAGGCCGGCTATTCGGACAGCAAGCCCGCGGCGATCAAGGTCATCACCGCGATCTCCGGCTCGGCCATGATGCAGCCGCTGCCGATGAACGAACTGATCCAGGAATCGCTCCGGAAGTGCTACTTCGACGTCAAGATCGAGGTTCTCGAATGGGGCACGCTGTTCACGAACTGGCGGGAAGGACCGCAAGTCGCCTCGGCGCGCGGCGCCAACACGACCAATGTCTCGATCGCGACGATCGATCCGTTCTTCGCGCTCGCCCGATTCGCCGATTCACGGATGGCCCCGCCGGTGTCGAACAATTGGGGCTTCATCAACGATCCGGAGTTGGATCGCCTCGCCCGCGCCGCGAGAACCACGTTCGACCCCGACGCGCGCGATCTCGCACTTTCGAAAGTCCACGAGCGGCTGGTGGACGAGGCGATGTTCATCTTCTTCGTGCACGAGGTCGCGCCGCGCGCATTGTCGCCGCGCATCACCGGTTTCTCGGCGCCGAACGGTTATTACATCGACTGGGCCGCGCTGGACATGAAGCCCGGAGATTAAAGGGAGAGCCGCTTCTCGAAGCGCCACTGGTTGACCGGGAACGTTCCATTCGACGTCTTCGACATCTTCACGAACGCTCCCGCGTTGCGCCAGCCGCTCTTCTCGTAGAACCGCGCGGCGCGTGCATTGCCGACCGCGCAGGCCAGCCACGCCAGCTCGACGCCATTAGCGGCGAGCCGGGACTCCCCGTCGGCGATCAGCGCCGCTGCGACGCCCGTGCCGTGCGCCTTTGACGAAACGAAGAGCTGGTACAGCTCGTCCCCCCTGATGGCACAGAAGCCGAGCGGCGCGCCCAGTGGGCCGACGACGCTGATGTTGGGAAGCATCACTGCGAGCCGGTCGCGAAAGCTCGGGAGCGTGCGGAGGCGGACCAGTTCAGGCGGCGCCAGCGCGGCGTGCGATCCGTGCCAGGAATCGTGCCACACTTGCGCGAGGGCATCGATCTCTCCGGCGTCGACGGACCGCACCTGCATGGTCGACCCTCCATAAGCGATTGCCGTAGCCCGGATGAAGCGCAGCGCAACCCGGGCTACGAAGACAACCCTATCCCGCCCGCGCCTTGCTCCAGTCCGGGATCACCGCGCCCGACACGCCCTCGAAGGCGCCGTCGACGAGTTCGAACACGAGGATACGCGCGGCATCGACCGGGCCCGGCATGGTGACACGTCCCTTGGCGACGGGCCTGAAGCCGACGCGGCTGTAATAGGGCTCGTCGCCGACAAGCAGCACGAGGCGATGCCCCTTCTCCTTCGCATCCTTCAGCGCGCGCTCCATCAACTGCCGGCCGATGCCGCGGTCGCGGAACGGCGGCTCGACGGTGAGCGGCCCGAGCAGCAGGGCCGGCGTCTCGCCGACCAGCACCGGCAATTGCCTGACCGAGCCGACCAGCAGCGTGCCGATGCGCGCGGTGAAGGAGACGTCGAGCAGGTGATCGACATGCTCGCGGATGCGGTAGGCGCTGAGCACGAAGCGCCCGGGACCGAAGGTGCGCTCGTGCAGGCGCTCGATCGACTGGGCGTCGCCGGCAGCCTCGGGAAGGATGGTGAGGGAGAGATCGGTCATGTCAATCCGCGACATAGCATCTGCGCGCCGCAAGGTCCATCGAGCTGTGCCGCGTCCTCATGCGCGTGCCGCCTGGCCGAGCCGGACCTGCTCCACGGATTCAGCGGGCTGCATCGTGAAGGCGAAACACGTGCTCCACAATGATAGCATCGTGATGGGAACCACGTAGTAGGGCGTGAACGTCGGATGGCTAACGAAGAAGATGAGGTTGACGAGGAGATTACCGCCCACGACGAGCGCGACCTGCCGTGCCCGGCCGCGGCCGGTCAGCAGCAACAATGCGGTCGAGCCGACCGCGAGCAGGATCAGGACGAACTGCATGTCGTGCAGATACTGATTCAGGATCGCCAGACTGATTTCGGGGGCCGTCGCATCGTCAGGACTATAGGTTGTCCGAAATGGACTGCCGGCATTGATCGCATTAGCGATCAGTGTGGGGACCATGCCGAAGCTAAAGGCGACGCCGAAGACCAATCCACGGACGAACGTCGCGGCCGTACGAGAGCGAAGGAAGCTCACACCCAAAAACAGGACGTAGCCCGCGACAAGGAATAGGTTCGGCAGCCTAAGATTGACCGAGAGTCCGAGCAGGAGACCGATCAACAGGACGAGCCAGACATTGTCTTTCGCCTTGATCAGCCACAATGCGGTCAGATAACCAACGATAGCGCAGAGCCCCATCGTCGGCGCGATGGAATAACTGGCCTTTGCCGGATTGATCATCATGTAGACGGCAAGGGCGCCGAACACCCCGGCCGTGACCACCGACGGCAATTGCCGCGCGTAGAAGATGGCGAGTAACGCGAATCCGCAGACGATCAGATTGACGCTGACATAGAGCGGCACCACCTGATGGCCTTGCGGAAACAGCGCAAGCACGAAACCAGTGCCTGGCGGATATTGCATGACAAGCTTTCCGCTGGCCGTCGGAGGGTGGCACGGAGCAGCTTGCCCGTCCGGGTAGCCGATCTCCTTCAGCTTGCCCTGCAGGAAGTGATCATCGTCCCGCGACACATCCGTGTCCAGCCCACCGACCCCATACAGCTGAAACAGATGCGCCTGGCGCAAATAACAGATGTCGTCCCACACCCCTCGCGCTTCGCTCCATTGCGACATCGTACGAACGTTGCTGGCCACGATCAGCAGACAAATCAGACCGAAGGCTATTTTGAGAAACTTCATCCAATCACCATGACCAGAACAACAGCCATCAAACGCTAGGAGTGCTTGATGGACATCAGACCCGCGAGGAAACCGGTGAATACCAGCTGGGCTCCAACGGTGATCGCAGTCGTGGAAAGCGCCACGACGCGGAGCAGGCTCGATACGTCGAGCGGCCCGAAATTGGTTTCGCTCCATTGAACGACGGCCGCAATCAGCCCAACGATGCCGAGCACGAAGATCGCGCCTCCTCCGAATACGAAGAATTCGAGAGTGCAGGCTTCGAGCACGCGGCCATATCTCTCGGAGGGCGGAAGAAGGTTCATATCCTTGGCGAAACTGCGGGCGATGGCCGCGAAACAAATGCCCTGGATGCCCACGATGAGGCACGTGCATGCGACGAGCATGGTTCGGATATCAAAGCCGATTCCGCCGATGCGGATTTGCCCGAACAAGAGTATGCAACTGAGAAAGGTTCCGGCGACAACCAGAAGGGCGCCCGGATAGAAAAACAGCCATCTCGGCGAATAGAGTAGCAGGAACTTCAGGTGACGCCAGCCGTCGCGCCACGTTCTGAGATGGGGCGGGCGGGATCTGCCATCCTTCGACAGCGTCGTCGGCACTTCGGAAATCTTGAGCCCAACGATGGTCGCACGAACAACCATCTCGCTCGCGAACTCCATTCCAGTGGTGCGCAGGTCCAGCTTCGCGATCGGATCTCTGGAGAAGCCTCGCATGCCGCAATGAAAATCACGGAGAGGCGTGCGGAAGAACAGGCGGCCCAACCAGCTCAGGATCGGGTTTCCAAGATAGCGATGCAGGAAGGGCATCGCACCTGGCTCTATCCCACCGCGAAACCTGTTTCCCATTACCAGATCGTCGCCAGCCCGCAGACGTTCCAGGAACGCGTCGAGACGAGCGAAATCATAGCTGTCGTCAGCGTCTCCCATGACGATGTAACGGCCGCGAGCCGCCGCGATGCCGGCCCGCAGCGCTGCACCATAGCCGCGCGTGGGGACATCGACGACACGAGCGCCGCCGTCCGCGGCGATGCGCTGCGAATTGTCCGTGCTGCCGTTATCCGCGACCAGAACCTCGCCTGCGATCTGGGCCCGACGAAGAAACGCCTGCGCCTTGGCAACGCAGACCGCCAGCGTCTCGGCCTCGTTGAGGCAAGGCATCAAAATCGTCAGTTCGAGCTCAGGCGCGGTGACCTGACCGAATGCATCAACTTGCCTTGCGTCTTTCGAAGGAGTTTCAGTCAGATCCATCGATTTAACCGGTTTGGCTCGCGGGGCATGAGGACGAATGGAACTGTTACTGCGCAATGGCGCGGCCGCGCAACCCATTCAAGCCGGCCAACCGTCGACCAAGGTTGATACCGGGAATTTCGATCAGCTTGTAGAACGCCAACGCGGGAACTGAAGCCGCGAGGATGGTCAGGACTGACAGGCTGATCGCGGTTGTCCAGGAAGGCAGGTGCTCGAACAACCGAGCGCCCAAGGTCAGCGTCGGGACGACCGTCAGCATATGCAGCAGATAGAAGCTGTAGGATATCCGGCCGTAGAAGCGTACCGGCGGCCAGTCAAGCGGCTTCATGATGCGTTGATGCGGCCATTGCGAAATCGCCAGCACGAGCAAAGCGCCGCCGACGCAATCCATCAGGATCATGAGACCGGCGTCTTGCTTGAGCATGCCCGCTGCAAGGAATAGTGCGATGCCGACGACCGGAATCCAAATCGAAGTTCGCGGAGAAATGGAGCGGGCGATCTTCGGACCCTCGAAATGAACGAGGATTCCTGCAAGAAACGCATAGAGCGGCGCCAGATTCGCGCCGATGAGATCGCGATACTGGCCAACGAACGACAGCCCGAACAGAATGGCCATCATTGCAAGAAGGGGCGCCCTGCCGTGTTTCCTGTAGGCGCGGACGGACATGAAGATCAGTGGGGTCGCGGCAATCTCGACGGTCAATGACCACATCACGCCATTGATGTCACTCTTGATGAGAAGCATGTTGAGCAGAATGTTGAGGGGTGTAAACGACCCTTCGAAGCCAACATAGAATCCAAAACGCTCATGAAGGAACGCGAGCAAGCCGACGGCCGCGATGGATGCCGGCAGAAGACGAAAGGCTCGTTGCCTGACGAATGAAGCGAAGGAAATGGACCCGGCCTTGTCCAGACTTCGGGCGAGAACAAATCCGCTGATGACGAAGAAAACCACGACGCAGCCAAGGCCGTTGGCGAAGGCGAAATAGAAACGCGAAGTACCCGAAGCCGGATATTGCAGGAACATGATGCCGCAATGGTAGACGGCGACCAGGACGGCAGCCACACCGCGAAGAGATTCAAGTCTCGGGATGAACTCACTTTGCCCCATAAGGCTTTCTTCCTATCATACTAATGGCCCGCCAAAGAAGGTTCCTTCCGCGCTGTCGCGCTCTGCGTTGAAACCTCACCGCCACGTCGCGATCGGCGGCCGCCCCTCCAGCACTTCCGCGAGCCGCAGCCGCGTGCCGCGCGTCGTCCCCTCCGGCAGCGCCGTGAGCGCGAAGAAGCCGCATTCGACGATCTCGTGGTTGGGCGCGGGGATGCGATCCTGCCTGAACTGCCTGACGACATAGACCGCGACATGATCGCGGCGCGAGACGTGGCTGTTGAGGAAGATGCCGTGCAGCACGGCGTCTCCGGTGAGATCGATGTCCCCCTCCTCCTTCAGCTCGCGCCGCATCGCCTGCTCCATGGTCTCGCCGAGGTCGACGCCGCCGCCGGGCAGATACCAGCCCGTGATGTAGCTGTGCCTGACCAGAAACACGCGGTTCTCCGAATCCAGCACTACCGCGCGGACGCCGAGCGTCATGCCGCGCACGAGCAGAAACCAGGCGTGGAAGATCCGCCGCAGCAGCGGTTCGAATGTCCGTCGGATACCGTTCAGACGATCCCTCATCAAGCTTCCAGAAGGCCCCAACCCAAGTCCAAGCCCAAGTTCAGGCCAAAATCCAGGCCCCGCTTGCGCAGTGCGTGCGACCTTGCCATTACAGCGGAGGAATAGCGAGGCAATCGCACATCATGGCCCCCTACACGCTCGCCCATCTGTCCGATCCGCACCTGCCGCCGCTGCCGAAGCCGCGGCTGAGCGAGCTCGCGGGCAAGCGTGCGCTCGGTTACATCAACTGGACGCGCAACCGCCACAAGTACCAGCGCCGCGAGGTGCTCGACGCGCTCGTCGCCGACGTCCATGCCCAGGCGCCGGACCACATCGCCGTAACGGGCGATCTCGTCAACCTCGCGCTGGAAGCCGAGTTCGCGCCGGCCCGTGCCTGGCTCGACGGCGTCGGGCCGACGGACCGCGTCACCACGATTCCCGGCAATCACGACGCCTATGTCCGCAGCACCTATCATCGCTTCGGTGAGACGTTCGCGCCGTATCTCGCCAGCGACGACGGAAGCATCGGCTTTCCCGGCCTGCGCCGGCGCGGGCCGCTCGCGCTGATCAGCCTGTCCACGGCGGTGCCGACCCTGCCCCTGATGGCGACGGGCACGCTCGGGCGCGACCAGCTCGCGGCGCTCGAACAACTGCTCGGGCGGCTCGCGACCGAGGACGTCTTCCGCGTGCTGCTGGTGCATCATCCGCTGAAATCCAAAGCGAACCAGAAGCGCATGACCGACTCCGCCGATCTGCTCGCGCTGTTGAAGCGCCACGGCGTCGAGCTGATCCTGCACGGGCACGACCACGTTCATTCGACGATGTGGTTCGAGGGTCCGAACGGCAACATCCCCGCGATCGGCGTGCCCTCGGCCTCCGCGCTCGCGCACGGGCACTACCCGGCGGCGGCGTATAATCTGTTCTCGATCGAGAAGGACAATGCCGGCTGGCACTGCGAGCAGACGGTGCGGGGGCTCGGCACCGGGTATCAGGTCAGTCAGATCAAGCATGTGAGGTTGGTATAATTCACCGTCATTGCGGGCGCAGCGAAGCAATCCAGACTGTCTCCGCGGCGGGATTCTGGATTGCTTCGCTGCACTCGCGATGACGGCTGAGAGAAATTCACCAGCTCCGAAGAGCCGCGAGCACCGCAAGCCCGAACAGCGCGGCGGCACCCAGAACGAAGCCGAACACAAACGGCCAGAGGCGTGAGCGGCGCGGCGGCTCGGCTACTGCGGGGGCGGGCTCGGGCGGCACCACCATCGCGTGCTCGCGCTCGATCATGCGGCGTGCGACGTAGTCGGTGACGGCCTCGACGATCACCGACGTATCGTGGGACTCGGCGAGCACGATGCGGCCGAAACGGGTGTCCTGGACGAAGCGATACTGCCGCTTGTCGCGGCCCATCATGATGTGGGCGACGACATCGATCCAGAGCCGCGGCGTATCACCTTGGCTGATGCCGCGGTCGAACAGGTCGATCTTATCGGGCACCTGCGCGAACAGCGGATCGAGCGCGTCGTTGAGGATCTCCAGCCGCGCCACCTCGGCATCGCGCAAGTCGACGACGACACCGGTCCTGTCGGCGGCCTCGATCCGGGCACGGAGCAGCGCGTCACGCAGCCGCACCGGGCGCGGCTGGCCGGGATTGATACCGCTGGTCTCGGGCTCTGACATCGTCGTCCCTGTCCTCACTCACCTCCGTTAACCTATCAGCAACCAAACGGTCCGCAAAGGCCCTACAATTCCAGCGACTTACGGCGCCCACAGCCGGTTTGCCTGTGCCAAAAACAGACGATCCCACCCAGGCAGAGCCTGGATGGGACCATCCGTCCTTGGACGTCTTCTTAGTTCAGGAGGCCGTCAGGCCGAAACGCGCGACGGTTCCTCGACGATCGAGAAGCGGACGCCGGCCTTGTGGCGGCTCTCTTCCGACACTTCCTTCCAGCAGTCCTCGGCTTCCTTGCGGGACTTGAAGGGGCCCTTCACCTGGGCCGAGCCTTCCACGAGCTTGTGGAAGTTCATCGAACCGAACTCGCCGCCGATCACCCAGAAATTGCTGTTGGTCATTGTCAGTCTCCTCTCGAAGCGCGTGTGTTAGCCGAACTGGTTCATGGTGTTGTGAGCGCCGCCCGCCTTCAGGGCCGCTTCACCCGCGAAGTACTCCTTGTGGTCGTCGCCGATATCGGAGCCGGCCATGTTCTGGTGCTTGGCACAGGCGATGCCCTGACGGATCTCCTGGCGCTGCACGTTCTTGACGTAGCCGAGCATGCCCTGCTCGCCGAAATATTCCCTGGCGAGATTGTCGGTGGACAGCGCGGCCGTGTGATAGGTCGGCAGCGTGATCAGGTGGTGGAAGATGCCGGCGCGCTTGGCCGAATCCGCCTGGAAGGTCCGGATGCGCTCGTCGGCCTCGATCGCCAGCGGCGTATCGTCGTATTCCGGCTTCATCAGCTCGGCACGGTTGTACCTGCTGACATCCTTGCCGGCTTCCTTCATCGCGTCGTAGACCTGCCAGCGGAAGTTGATGGTCCAGTTGAACGACGGCGAGTTGTTGTAGGCGAGCTTCGCATTCGGGACGACCTGACGGATGCGGTCGACCATCTTGGCGATCTGCTCGATATGCGGCTTCTCGGTCTCGATCCAGAGCAGGTCCGCGCCGTTCTGCAGCGAGGTGATGCTGTCGAGCACGCAGCGGTCTTCGCCCGTGCCGGGACGGAACTGGTAGAGGTTCGACGGCAGCCGCTTCGGACGCATCATCTTGCCGTGACGGTTGATGATGACGTCGCCGTTGCGGGCGTTCTCGGCCGTGATTTCCTCGCAATCGAGGAAGCTGTTATACTGATCGCCGATGTCGCCCGGCTTGTGGCTGACGGCGATCTGCTGCGTCAGGCCGGCGCCGAGCGAATCCGTGCGAGTAACAATGATACCGTCTTCGACGCCGAGCTCGAGGAACGCATGGCGGCAGGCGCGGATCTTCGCGATGAACACTTCATGCGGCACGGTGACCTTGCCGTCCTGGTGGCCGCACTGCTTCTCGTCCGAGACCTGGTTCTCGATCTGCAGCGCGCAGGCGCCCGCCTCGATCATCTTCTTGGCGAGCAGATAGGTCGCCTCGGCATTGCCGAAGCCGGCGTCGATGTCGGCGATGACGGGGACGACGTGCGTCTGGAAGTTGTCGATCTTCTCGATCAGCTCCCGCTCACGGGTCCTGTCGCCTTCCTTGCGCGCCTTGTCGAGCGTGCGGAAGATGTCGTTCAGCTCGCGCGAGTCGGCCTGGCGGAGGAAGGTGTAGAGCTCTTCGATCAGCGCAGGCACCGAGGTCTTCTCGTGCATCGACTGGTCGGGCAGCGGACCGAACTCGGAGCGCAGCGCCGCGATCATCCAGCCGGACAGGTACAGATAGGTGCGATCGGTCTTGCCGCCGAAGTGCTTCTTGACCGAGATCAGCTTCTGCTGGGCGATGAAGCCGTGCCAGCAACCCAGCGATTGGGTGTACTTGGTCGGATCCTTGTCATAGGCCGCCATGTCGGCCCGCATCAGCGCCGCGGTGTAGCGGGCGACGTCGAGGCCGGTCTTGAAACGGTTCTGCAGACGCATGCGCGCGACGGCTTCGGCCGACACCCCGTTCCAGGTCGGCTGCGTCTCGAGAAGCGCTTGGGCCGCCTTGACCTCGTCCAGATACGAGGCCGGGCCCTGGAGGGTGGTGATGCCACGGGGCTGGTAGTTCATGTGCTAGATCCTTTCGCTGACGACAACGCCGGGGCCTTGTCATCGACATTTTTGACAGTGCATTGCGAAATGCGTGTCGTGAGATAAACGCGAGAAGGAGAACTTCGTATAGGGCCCTTGTATTCGAATGGTGATGTCATGTAACATAAGAACATGTAATAGATGTTATTTTGTAAAGTTTGTAAAGTATAGGTCAGAATGACTGACCTTGATGCTGTTGGAGACCTGAAATGCCCGCCGTATCCGGGAAGAAGCTGTTCGTCGGCCCACGCTTCCGGAGGATCCGGCAGCAATTGGGGCTGTCACAGACCCAGATCGCCGAGGGGCTCGGGATCTCGCCGAGCTACGTCAACCTGATCGAGCGGAACCAGCGGCCGGTGACGGCGCAAATCCTGCTGCGGCTGGCCGAGACCTATGACCTCGACCTGCGCGACCTCGCCACCGCCGACGAGGACCGGTTCTTCGCCGAGCTGAACGAGATCTTCTCCGACCCGCTGTTCCGCCAGATCGACGTGCCCAAGCAGGAGCTGCGCGACCTCGCCGAACTCTGCCCCGGCGTCACCCACGCGCTGCAACGGCTCTACGCGGCCTATACCGAGGCGCGCCAGGGCGAGACGCTGGCGGCGGCGCAGATGGCCGACCGCGACGTCGGCACGCGCTACGAGGCCAACCCGGTCGAACGCGTGCGCGAGCTGATCGAGGCCAACCGCAACTATTTTCCGGAGCTCGAGCAGGCCGCGGAAAACCTGCGTGACGAACTGAACGTGCCGGCCGAAGGGCTCTATGCCGCGCTCGTCGCTCGCCTGCGCGAAAAGCATTCGATCCAGACCCGCATCATGCCTGTCGACGTGATGCGCGAGACGCTGCGGCGCTTCGATCGCCATCGCCGCCAGTTGCTGATCTCCGAACTGGTCGACCCGCCCGGCCGAGCGTTCCAACTCGCCTTCCAGCTGGGTCTCGGCGAATGCGCGCAGGCGCTCGAGACCATCATCGGCCGCGCCGGCCCGCTTGACGACGCACCGCGGCGGCTGTTTCGTATCACGCTCGGAAATTACTTCGCCGCCGCCGTGATGATGCCCTACCCGGCCTTTCTCGCGGCCGCCGAAGCACTCAACTACGACATCCATGTGCTGGCACAGCGCTTCAGCTCGGGCTTCGAGCAGGTCTGCCATCGCCTCACCACATTGCAGCGGCCGAACGCGCGCGGCATTCCGTTCTTCCTGCTGCGTGTCGACAATGCCGGCAACGTCTCCAAGCGGTTTTCGTCGGGCACGTTCCCGTTCTCGAAGTTCGGCGGCACCTGCCCGCTGTGGAACGTGCACTCGACCTTCGACACGCCGGACCGCCTGCTCAAGCAGGTGATCGAGCTCTCCGACGGCACGCGCTATTTCTCAATCGCGCAGATGGTGCGCCGGCCCGTGGCGCCGCACCCGCTGCCGCAGCCGCGCTTCGCCATCGGCCTCGGCTGCGAGATCCGTCACGCCGCGCGCCTGACTTACGCCGCCGGAGTGGACCTGGAGAAGACCGAGGGCACGCCGATCGGCGTCAACTGCCGCCTCTGCGAACGCGAGAACTGCGCCCAGCGCGCCGAGCCCCCGATCACGCGCACGCTGATCCTGGACGAGACGACGCGCAGGGTGTCGAGTTTCGCGTTCTCGAATGCGCGGGAGTTGTGAGCGGCGCAAGCCTCGTGTCCCGGACGCGCTGCAGCGTGTAACGCTGCTGCGCTGAGCCGGGACCCAGAGGCTGTGAATTCTCGTCTCGCATGGGCCCCGGCTCTGCAGCGCACCGCCGAAGTGGCGCTGCGCTGCGTCCTGGGCACGAGACTGCCATTCTTACGCCAGCGTATGCACGATCACCGGCCCGGCTGCCGCACTCACACGCCCCACGAGCAGCGGCCCGAGATCCTTCTCGATCCAGGCGATGGCACGCTCGTTCGCTTCCTCAGCCTGCTCGAACTTGTCGAAGATCGAGATCGCGGTGACCGTGTCGTCACCGGCATAGACCACGTAATAGGCGCGGAAACCGTCGACGTCGCTGATGATCGGAACGGCGCCGTCCTTGATGCGGCGCGCCAGCTCTTCCGCACTCCCGCTTTTCGCCTTGGCCTGACGGATGGCGGCATACATGGCATCCTCCCTTCCGGCTCGTGATGTGGGGCATCCTGCCCGCTGGTGAATCTACACCCGAGCGCCCGTCCCGTCATCCTGAGGTGCGAGTGGCGCGATGCAATGCATCGCGCCGGGAGCCTCGAAGTATGCACGGCCGCGCTGCTGCGGCCGGGCCGTCGCCCTTCGAGGCTCGCCGAAGGGGCGAGCACTTCCAGCGACAACGGCTCCGCCGTTGCGCAGGGGTGACGGTCTGAGGCCCGCGCCCGGGAAAAACCTTGGTTAACCCCGCCCTAATCCGTTCGCACGATCTGCAACCAACGGTTAAGCACGCCTCAACATCACTGCCTTAGTCTCGCCCCACTCACTTTTCGCAAACAACGCTGGCCTATCCTCGCGCGCGAAGTGACATCAGGGGGTTCATCATGCGCATTGCGTTGCTGCTGACCGCGACCATCGTGGGCGCGCTTTCCGCCGGTCCGTCTCATGCCGGCTCGCTCGACGCCGATGCCGCACCGAAAGTGCCGGCCGGCTTCGAGACCTATCGCGGCTACATCTTCGACATCTCGGAGAACTCCGACCGCAAGGACGTCGACAAGCTCACCAGCAATTTGAAGCAGCAGATCGACGTCGTCGAAGGCGCGGGCTTCTCCCCGCGCGTGCTGCGTTTCTTCCGCACCGTTCCGATCATCGCGAGTGAGCTCGCCTGCCTCGACGAAGGCGCTGCGACCGCATGCTACGGCCGCGTGACGCCGAACATCCAGCGCAGCACTCCTCGCATGCTGACGGTGTGGGACCACGACAAGCAGCGCTGGACCAATCCGAATGCCGTCGACCTCGCGGTCGATTCCGGGCTCGGCGTGATCATGGTGCGGCCGGACATGATGCGCTACGAGAAGGAGGCGGTGCTGCTCCACGAGATGCTGCACGCCTATCACGCGCGCCTCCTGCCTGACGGCTACGCCAACAAGGGCGTCATCACCTATTACGCCTATGCCAAGTCGAAAGACCTCCTGCCCAAGGACGCCTATGCGATGAAGAACCCGATGGAGTTCTTCGCCGTGACGTCCAGCATCTTCCTCGCGGGAAAAAGCGAATTCCACGATCCCAAGTCGCGCGAGGCGCTGAAAGAGAAAATGCCGGACTATTACAAATATCTGGTCGGCGTGTTCGGCTTCGACCCGGAGCCTGCGGCGTCGAACGGCCCGGTTGCCTCGCTGAAATAAGGCATCCGCACGAGCTCACGGCAAAAGCCGCGCGGCACGCGCGGCTTTTTTCGTTTCGGGAGCGGTAAGCTGCGGATGACGCGCCCCCGGGAATTGCCAAGGGGGGGCCCGATCTGCATAGTCCCGCCCGCATCGATACCTGCTTTCAAGGGGATAGAAGACATGGCGGACGCCGACCTGGATGTCGTGATCCGGCAACTGGCCAAACAGCTGCAGACGGGCCTGATGGCTCGCGCCAAGGAGCGGCGGGATCGCTTCAGCGGCCTTGCGGCCAAGGCCAAGAGCAAGGAGACCGGCGACCGCTTCAAGATGCTGGCCAAGGCCACCGTTGAGCAGGCCACCGCCGCCGCCAAGCGCCTGCAGATGTCCGCCGACAACGTCGCCGACAGCTACGCCCGCGCAATGCGCCTCGCCGCCAGCACGCCGATCGCGGTGAAGGTGGAGAAGAAGGCCAAGGAGAAGCCCGAGAAGAAGGCGGCCAAGGCAAAG
>Ga0207426_1000572_pt1 | contig 49561 bp, 39 predicted proteins | sample AraplaMF_Cvi_mMS_FD_184265 | JGI IMG/M metagenome (GOLD analysis project Ga0207426, IMG submission 184265) | Arabidopsis root microbial communities from the University of North Carolina, USA - plate scrape MF_Cvi_mMS (SPAdes) (version 2) | ecosystem: Host-associated > Plants > Roots > Endosphere... | reverse complement strand
CTCGCCGAACCTGCGACGCATGAACGAGCCCAGCACCTTCTCCAGGGATTCAGCCGCCAGTCTCGGTAACGTCATCATGGATGCAGCCCCGTTTGTCGGTGGTGTCCCACGCCAGCTCCCGACGTCCCATTGTTGCCTTCGACGCGAGCGGCAGCATAGCCCATCTTGGCCCGGGGGACCAAATCCCGGACCCCAAATACGTAAATTATGTTTGCTCTTGTGCCCTGCGACATCGCGGTTGCAGTCGCGGCGCGACACATCGGGGCCGACATGCCAAGGGCGCCGGCCGAACGACGGACATCAAATTCGCTTTATCGGACGCAGACGACAGGCCGGCGCAATGGACCGCGGCCTGGCGCGCGCGCCTGCATCCTCTTCGCAATCGGGACGGCGGAGGCCTGCAATCACTCGACCAGCACCACGTCGACGGCGACGCCGAGCTTCTGCTTCGGCGAGCCGACGATGATGCCGTCGACCGGGGAGACGTCGGAGAAATCGCGGGCGAGCGCGAGCACGATGTGGTCGTTCGCAACCAGGAGATCGTTGGTGGGATCGAGATCGACCCAGCCGAGCTCCGCCCCACACCACAGCGAGACCCAGGCATGGGTGGCGTCGGCACCCTGCAGGCGCGGCTGGCCCGCCGGCGGAATGGTGCGCAGATATCCGCTGACATAGGCCGCCGGCAGGCCGAGCCCGCGCAGCCCCGCGATCATCACATGGGCGAAGTCCTGGCAGACGCCATGACGCTTGTCGAACACCTCGTTCAGCGGTGTCGAGATCACGGTCGCCTTGGGATCGTAGCGAAACTCCGTGCGAATGCGATGCATGAGATCGACCGCGCCCGTGAGGATGCCCGCGCCCGGCGGAAAGCTTTCCGCCGCATAGGCGCTGACCGGGCGCAGCACCGGCACCAGGGGGCTTGCAAAGACATAGCCGACCGGCGAGGACGGACCGAGACTTGTCGCCTCGAAGGCGAGGTCACGAACGCTCTCCCAGGGCGGACTGGCCGCATCGCGCGCCGGCGGCTTGCGCGCGACGGAGACGCGGGAGCGCGAGTCGATGCGCAGATTGCGATGCGCGGCTTCGATCACGACGCTCTCGGTCAGCGTGCCGAAGAAGTCGCGGCGGACATTGCGCTCGGAGGGGCGCGGACGGATCTCGACCTGGTGCGAGATCAGCTCCTGGCCGTTGCCGCTTCGCGGCTCCAGCCGCAGCGTGCAGCGGGCGAAGCTGACCGGAGTTTCGTATTCGTAAGTGGTGACGTGACGGATGTCGTAGATCACGCCAGCCCCGTCAGCTTTTCCGGCCGGCTGGCATTGGGGCCGTGCGGGAAATAGTGCAGCCCGATCGCCTCGGCGAGGCTGAGCAGATCCTGTTCGAGCGCGAACAGCGTCTTGACCTCGAGCTTCCCGGCCTCGGCCGTCGCCAGCATCGCCTGCACCGCCACCGCCAGCCGCTGCGGCTTTTCAATCAGCCCGTGCTCCTTCAGGCTCGGCAGGGCCGCAATGTGCTCGTTCAGCGTCGCCACCTGGAAGGCCACCGAACGCGGATTGTAGCCGTCGAGCACGGCGAGATCGCGCACCGGCGCCAGGATCGGCGCCAGCAGATAGCGCGAGCGATAGGTGATCTGGGAGTCCACCAGCGTCAGCAGGATGTCGAGATCCTCGTCGCCGGCCTCGTCATATGCAAATTGACGTGCAAAGCGCGTGGTGTTGATGGCGCGCTCGGTGCGGCGGCCGATGTCGAGGAAGCGCCAGCCGGCGGCGCGGTTCATGTTCTCCTGGGCAAGGCCCGCGAAGCTCGCCAGCTCCTGCAGGGTCAGCTCGGCCGCGCTGACCACGCTGTCATCGTCCTCCACCTCGTAGGCGAGGCGCTCGGCCATCTCGGTGATGACCTGCCAGGCATCGGGCGACAGCCGCTCGCGCAGCGAGGTCGCGGTGCGCTGCGCCGCGCGCACCAGCGAGAGCGCCGAGCCGAACCGCTCCGGGCTCTGCAACGCTTCAGCCACGATGCGCCCCTGCGCCGTGCGCGAGGTCTGCGAGATCGCGCCCCAGGCCACCAGCATGCGCTGGATGCGTTCGGACGATTGCAGCGAGGCTGCGGTGCCCTTGTTGGGACCGCTGGGCGAGCCCAGCGCGCGCACCAGCCGCAGCGTGGCCTCGGCGCGTTCGAGATAGCGGCCGAGCCAGAACAGATTGTCGGCGGCGCGGCTCGGCAGCACGCCGGCGATGCGGCGGATGCGCACCTTGTCGGTCGCCGGCAGCAGCGTCGCCGTCGAGACCTGCTTCTCCGAGACGACCCAGACGTCCGCGGCGCGGGCGCCGTCGCCCATCGACACCGCGCGCGCATCCGGCTGCTCGGCGATCCGGCAGAAGCCGCCGGGCATGATGGCCCAGCCGTCGGGCGTTGCTGCCGCGAACACGCGCAGCACGAAGGGACGCGGCCTGAGCTGGCCGTGCTCCCACACCGGCATGGTCGAGAGCCGCACCACCTCCTGGCCGACATAATCCATGCCGCGCGCGCCGATGGCGTCGACGAGGCGCTGGCGTCCGGCGGCATCGAGCTCGCTCGCGAGCACCGGGCCGCTACGCTCGAAGCCGGGCACGCCGCGGCGATAGGCGCCTTCGATCGCGACCTCGTCGAGCCGCGACAGCACCTCGTCGCGCGCGTTGCGCTGGCCGCACCACCAGGTCGCGATGTGCGGCATCTTCAGCTCTTCGCCAAGCAGGCGGCGGCTCAGCGCCGGCAGGAAGCCGAGCAGCGCCCTCGCCTCCAGGACGCCCGAGCCCGGCATGTTGGCGACGACGACGCCGTCCTTGCGCAGCACGTCGATTAGGCCGGGCACGCCGAGATGCGAGGAGGCATCGAGCTCGAGCGGATCGAGCGAGTTGGAATCGACGCGGCGCAGCAGCACGTCGAGCCGCTTCAGGCCGGCGACGGTGCGGATGTGGACGCGGTTGTCGCTGACGGCGAGATCGTCGCCCTCGACCAAGAGGAAGCCGAGATAGCGCGCCAGCGTCGCATGCTCGAAATAGGTCTCGCTGAAGCTGCCGGGCGTGAGCACACCGATGCGCGGCTCGTCGCGATCGGCGCGCGCGCGCAGTGAGTCACGGAACGCCTCGAAGAACGGGGCGACGCGCGGCACGTTCATCGACTTGTAGAGATCGGAGAAGGCGCGCGACAGCACCAGGCGATTTTCGAGCGCATAGCCCGCGCCCGACGGCGCCTGGGTGCGGTCGCCGAGCACCCACCAGCGGCCGTCGGGGCCGCGGCCGACATCGGCGGCGTAGATTGACAGGTAACGCCCGCCCGGCGGCGGCACGCCGCAGACGGGACGGAGATATTCGGGGCTGCCGGCGATCGCCGCCGCGGGCAGCGCGCCCTCGGCGACCAGCCGGCCCTCGCCATAGATGTCGCGCAGCACGAGCTCGAGCAGCTCGGCGCGCTGGGTGATGCCGGCGGAGAGCTGCTTCCAGTCGGCCTCGTCGATCAGCAGCGGCAGATGACTGAGCGACCAGGGCCGGTCGGCGCTGTCGCCGGGCGCGCGGTAGGTGACGCCGGCCTCGCGCAGATGGCGGTCGGCCATGCCGAAGCGCCGCTCGATCTCGTCGGGCGCGAGCGCGCCGAAGGCATCGAGGAACCGGCTCCAGACCGCGCGCGGGGCGCCGTCGGGGCCGAGGAATTCGTCGGGGATGCCGGGCAGGCGGCTATAGTCGCGGACCCATTGCGCGAGCCGGCTCCGGGCGGATGCGCTGCCCGCCTGGTCGTTCCCTTCCTCTTCGGCTGCGCCTTCGGCCATGCGCCTCTCCCTGCCCCACCATCATACTCATTGCAGGAGCGGGGTCCGCAAGTCGAGGGTCAGCGGAAACTCATTTGTGCGTTCCTCGGGCGGCGGCTGCATCGGGCCCGGGGTGTGGCCGTGGTCCTGGAAACGCGCCAGCCGCCGCGCCTCGGCCTCGTAGGTGTTGACGGGCTTGGTGTCATAGCTGCGTCCGCCCGGATGGGCGACGTGATAGACGCAGCCGCCGAGCGAGCGGCCGTTCCAGGTGTCGATCAGGTCAAAGGTCAGCGGCGCGTGGACGGGGATGGTCGGGTGCAGGCCGGAGGCCGGCTGCCAGGCCTTGAAGCGGACGCCGGCCACGGCTTCGCCCGAGCGGCCGGTCGAGGTCATCGGCAGGCGGCGGCCGTTGCAGGTCACGACATGGCGGCCCTCCACAAAACCCTCGGCCTTGACCTGGAGCCGCTCGACCGAACTATCGACATAGCGCACGGTGCCGCCGGCCGAGCCCTCTTCGCCCAGCACGTGCCAGGGCTCCAGCGCCTGCCGCAGCTCCAGCGTCACGCCGCCATGATGGATGCGGCCGAAGGCGGGAAAGCGGAATTCGAGCTGGGCCAGATACCATTCCGGCTCGAACGGATAGCCGAACTGCTTGAGCTCGCCGAGCACGTCCTGAAAATCTTCCCAGATGAAATGCGGCAGCATGAAGCGGTCATGCAATGCGGTGCCCCAGCGCACGAACTTGCCTTGTTGCGGCTCGCGCCACATCTTGGCGATCAGCGCGCGGATCAGGAGCTGCTGCGCCAGCGACATGCGCGGATCCGGCGGCATTTCGAGCGCACGGAATTCGACGAGGCCTAGGCGCCCCGTGGGGCCCTCCGGCGAATAGAGCTTGTCGATGCAGATCTCGGCGCGATGGGTGTTGCCGGTGATGTCCACGAGCAGATGCCGGAACAGCCGGTCCACCAGCCACAGCGGCGTCTGGTAGCCGGGCGGCGGCACGTGCGAGAGCGCGATCTCGAGCTCGTAGATGCTGTCGTGACGGGCCTCGTCGATGCGCGGCGCCTGGCTGGTCGGGCCGATGAACAGGCCGGAGAAGAAATAGGACAGCGAGGGATGCCGCTGCCAATACAGCACGAGGCTCTTCAGCAGATCCGGTCGGCGCAGGAACGGCGAGTCCTGCGGTGAGGAACCGCCGACCACGACGTGATTGCCGCCGCCGGTGCCGGTGTGACGGCCGTCCACCAGGAAGCGATTGGCGCCGAGCCGCACCTTGGCCGCGTCCTCATAGAGGCCGGACGTGATCTCGACCGCATCGCGCCAGCTCTTCGCCGGCTGGATGTTGATCTCGATGACACCAGGATCGGGCGTCACCTTGATCACCTCGATGCGCGGATCGAACGGCGGCGGATAGCCCTCGACATGAACCTGGAGCTGCATCTCCTCCGCGGTGGCTTCGAGCGCCGCGACCAGTTCGAGATAATCCTCGATGCGCTCGACCGGCGGCATGAACGCGCAAATCACACCGTCGCGGATTTCGATCGACATCGCGGTGCGGACCGGGACGGACGTGTTGAGCTTCTCGGGCGCTTCCCGGGGCGGCGATTTCGGCCGCGCCGGCGACGTGAACACCGGCAGCTTGCCGCGCGCCTCCATCGGATCCTGCTCGACGATGTAAGGATATTGATTGGGCGGCACGTAACCGAGCGAGCCGATCGGCAAGCGCAGGCCGAGCGGTGAATCGCCCGGCATCAGAAACAGATGACTGCGTCGCAGCGGCCAGCGCTCGCTGCGCCAGCGCGGCGGCGCATTCCAGCGCTGGATCGGCAACACGAAACCACGCGGTGTGTTCAGGCCTTCGTCGAACACCCGCGCCATGCGGGCGCGCGCCTCCGGGTCGGACAGTTTGGAATCGGAGGGATCAACGTTGACCGGAAGCTCGGCTTCCTTCTGGAGCCAATAGGCGGTGTCCTCGTAGGCCGGCATGATGTAGCCAAGGTCGACGCCGAGCCGCGCAGCGGTGCCTTCCATGAAGGCTGCGGCGTCCCTGACCTCGGGCCGCCGCGGGTTCTCGATCTTGGCGATGAGGTCGGCGTTCTTCCAGATCGGCACGCCGTCCTTGCGCCAGTAGAGGCCGAAGGCCCAGCGCGGCAGGCTTTCGCCCGGATACCATTTGCCCTGGCCGTAATGCAGCAGGCCGCCGGGCGCGAAGCGATCCCTCAGACGACGGATCAGATCGTCGCCGAGCGCGCGCTTGGTCGGGCCGACGGCTTCCGTATTCCACTCGCCCGCTTCGAGATCGTCGACCGAGACGAAGGTCGGCTCGCCGCCCATGGTGAGCCGCACGTCCTGGGCGGCGAGATCGCCGTCGACCTGCTCGCCGAGATCGTTGAGCCGCGCCCAGGATTCGTCCGAGAACGGTTTTGTGATGCGCGGCGCCTCGCGGATGCGCTTCACGCTCATGTCGAAGGCGAATTCGACCTCGGCGAAACCTGCGCCGCCGGAGACCGGCGCGGCCGAACGATAATGCGGCGTGGCGGCGACCGGGATGTGGCCCTCGCCCGCGAGCATGCCGGAGGTCGCGTCGAACCCGATCCAGCCCGCGCCCGGCAGATAGACCTCGGCCCAGGCGTGCAAATCCGTAAAGTCGTTCTCGACCTCGGGCGGTCCCTCGATCGGATCGATGTCGGGACGGATCTGGATCAGATAGCCGGAGACGAAACGGGCGGCGAGGCCGAGATGGCGCAGCGTCTGGATCAGAAGCCAGGCGGAGTCGCGGCACGAGCCGGCACCGGAGGAGAGCGTCTCCTCCGGCGTCTGCACGCCGGGCTCCATGCGGATGATGTAACGGACGTGCTTCTGAAGCTCGCGGTTGAGATCGACCAGGAAGTTGACGGTGTTGGGCGCCTCGTGCGGGATCGTGTCGAGAAACTTTGCGAACAGCCGATCGGGCTTGACGGTCTCGAGATAGGGCGCGAGCTCGGTCTTGAGGTCCTTCGGATACTCGAACGGAAAGCTGTCGGCATAGGGCTCGACGAAGAAGTCGAACGGGTTGACCACGGTCATCTGCGCCGTGAAGTCGACCTCGAATTTCAGCTCGGTGGTCTTCTCCGGGAAGACGTAGCGGGCGAGCCAGTTGCCCTGCGGGTCCTGCTGCCAGTTCACGAAGTGATTGGATGGCGTGACCTTGAGCGAATAGCTCAGGATCGGCGTGCGCGTGTGCGGCGCCGGCCGCAGGCGGATGGTCTGCGGGCCAAGATCGATCGGGCGGTCGTATTTATAGTGCGTGACGTGGTGTAATGCGACGTAGATCGACACGGGGTACGGTGCTCCAGCAGCTTTTTTGAGCAGAACACCTGACGTCAATGCGATCAAGCACTAACAACGGGCAGAGGCTGCCTATGCAAGGTGCGGGCCGCTACTTTCCTTCTCCCCTTGTGGGAGAAGGTGGCGCGAAGCGCCGGATGAGGGGTTCTCTCAGCCTGCAAGACTGCTCGTGAGGACAAAGACCCCTCACCCGGCTTCGCTTTCAGCGAAGCCACCCTCTCCCGCAGGGGGAGAGGGTTAGCAACGCGTGCTCTTGTAGCATCGTAGGGTGGGCAAAGCGAAGCGTGCCCACGGCTTCTGTTGCGTGGGCACGGCGCAAGTGCGCCTTTGCCCACCCTACGAGATCTGCTTTCCTTCTCCCCTTGTGGGAGAAGGTGGCGCGAAGCGCCGGATGAGGGGTTCTCTCAGCTTGCAAGACTGCTCGTGAGGACAAAGACCCCTCACCCGGCTTCGCTTTCAGCGAAGCCACCCTCTCCCGCAGGGGGAGAGGGTTGCAGCGCGCGCTCTTCGCGAAAACTTTACGCCGCCGAGGTCAGCCGCTGCAAAAACTGCGTCACTTCGCGGCGGAGCGTCTCGACCTCGCCGTGGACGCGCTCGGAGGCGCTATTGACGCGGCTCGCCACGCGGCCGGTGTCGGCGGCGGCATCGCTGATGCCCGTGACGTTGGAGGAGACCTGGGAGGTGCCGGCGGAGGCTTCCTGGACGTTGCGGGCGATCTCCCGGGTGGCGAGGCCCTGCTGCTCGATCGAGGTCGCGATCGCGGCGGTGATGCCGTTGATCTCGCCGATGGTCTGCGCGATGGCCTCGACGGCCGCGACCGAATTGGTGGTCGATTGCTGCATCTCGCCGACCTTGGCGCTGATCTCTTCAGTGGCCTTCGCGGTCTGGTTGGCGAGGCTCTTCACCTCGGAGGCCACCACCGCGAAGCCGCGGCCGGCCTCGCCAGCCCGCGCCGCCTCGATGGTGGCGTTGAGCGCGAGGAGATTGGTCTGCGAGGCGATCTCGCTGATCAGCTTGACGACGTCGCCGATCCGCATCGCGGCGTCCGCGAGCGCGCGGATCTCGCTGCCGGCACGATTGGCCTCGTTGACCGCGCGCCCCGTGCTCGCGGTCGAGCCGGTCACCTGGCGGCCGATGTCGGCGATCGAGGATGCAAGCTGCTCCGCCGCGCTGGCGACGGTGGCGACGTTGCGCGAGGCCTGGTCGGAGGCGCTGAGCACGCCGGAGGTCTGCCGGCTGGTTTTCTCGGCCGCCGCCGCCATCTGGTGCGCGTCGGTTTCGAGATCGGTCGCGGCCCCCATCAGGGTGCCGGCGACGCCGTCGAGATGCGTGCCGAACTGCTTTGCGAGATCGGCGATCTCGACGACGCGGCGACCGAGGCTGTCGGTGCCGGCATTGATCACGACCGCGGAGCGGCGGAACGAGCCGGGCAGACCGCGCGCGAGGATTTTGCGGAAATGCTTGCCGCGGCTGGCATAGTCCATCGAGGCCGAAGCTTCGCGCAAGTAGGCATCAGTGATGTCGAGCATGTCGTTGACCGACTTCTGGATCGAGCCGATGCGGCCGGCCTGACGATCGCTGAGGATGCGCGCTTCGAGGTCGCCGTGGGCCGCCTTGCGGCAGACATCGGCGACTTCATCGACCGCCATCGCGGTGCGATGCTGGCACCAGACGGCATAGCCGAGCAGCGCGACAATGGCGCCGGGCAGCACCGCTGCGGACGTCCCGGTCACACCGAGAAGCGAAAGCCCGAACGCAACGACCGCAAGAACACACGCTAGCGCGGTCGCTCCCTGCGCCTTAGAGAGAGAGCACAAATTCATCGTAACCGACACCCTGTTGCTTCAGTAGTCCGACCATCGCATCGAAGCTCGCGCGCATGCCGTCCCTGGCATTGGCATGCCGCGCCTCCTCCGCGCACAGCGTCCGGTAGATCGGCTTGATGCGCTCGATCTGGGCCGGGTCGGGCTTGCGGCGGTTGGAGTGATAGCCGACGATGTTGCCGCGCTCGTCGAAGGTCGGCGTGACGTGGGCGAACACCCAGTAGTGACTGCCGTCCTTGGCCAGATTGACGACGTAGGCGAAGATCTCCTGCCTGGACTGCAGCGTGTCCCAGAGCAGCTTGAACACCGCGCGCGGCATGTCGGGATGGCGGATCAGGCTGTGCGGCGCGCCCATCAGCTCGGCGTAAGAGTATTTCGCCATGCGGACGAAGACGTCATTGGCGTAGGTGATGCGGCCCTTGAGATCGGTCTTGGAGACGATCAGCTCCTCTTCACCGAGGAGATTTTCCACGCCGGTCGGCCGTATCGCATGCGTCATCGTTGACGAATCCTGTCGAAGGGCAGCGCCCTCGAAGGAGTCGCCCGCATCGCCTCACGATTACGGTGCGAAATCTTAATCCCGAGTGACCGCGGGAACACCCGCGGTCATATGGCACCTACGTATGACTACGTAGATGTCCGCCGATTCCGGCAGCAGGCTGCATCGGCACAAGCTACATCGTCGCGCCGAGCACCCAGGGCGCGAACTCGGCGCCGCCGAAATCGAAGCTCTCGCTCTTGGTCGGCTGGCCGGATGCGGTCTTCAGGATGAGATCGAAGATGCGCTGGCCGCACTGCTCGACGCTCTCCTCGCCTTCGAGGATGGTGCCGCAATTGACGTCCATGTCCTCTTCCATGCGCTTGTACATCGGCGTGTTGGTGGCGAGCTTGATCGAGGGCGCGGGCTTGCAGCCGAACACGCTGCCGCGACCTGTGGTGAAGCAGACGAGGTTGGCGCCGCCGGCGACCTGGCCGGTTGCGGCGACGGGATCGTAGCCGGGCGTATCCATGAACACGAAGCCGCGCTTGGTCACCGGCTCGGCGTAGCGCAGCACCTCGACGAGATTGGTGGTGCCGGCCTTCGCCATCGCGCCGAGCGACTTCTCCAGGATGGTGGTGAGGCCGCCGGCCTTGTTGCCGGGGCTCGGATTGGCGTTCATCTCGGCGCCTTCGCGCGTCGTGTATTCGTCCCACCAGCGCATCAGGTCGACCAGCTTCTCGCCGACCTCGCGGCTGACGGCGCGGCGGGTCAAGAGATGCTCGGCGCCATAGGTCTCAGGCGTTTCCGACAGGATCACGGTGCCGCCGTGGCGGACGATGAGATCGCTGGCGGCGCCGAGAGCAGGATTGGCCGACACGCCGGAATAGCCGTCGGAGCCGCCGCATTGCAGCGCCACGGTGAGTTCGCTCACCGGCACGGACTCGCGCTTGACCTTGTTGGCATCAGTGAGCGCCTCGCGCACGAAGGCGATGCCCGCTTCCACCGTCTTGCGGGTGCCGCCGACCTCCTGGATGTCCATCGCGCGCAGGCGGCCGGCGAGCTTCTGCTCTTCCATCAGGCCACCGATCTGGTTCACCTCGCAGCCGAGGCCGAGCACGACGACGTGGGAGAAATTGACGTGGCGCGCATAGCCGCCGAGCGTGCGACGGAGCAGCGCGAGCGGCTCGTTCTGCGTCATGCCGCAGCCGGTCTTGTGGGTCAGCGCAACCACGCCGTCGACATTCGGGAAATCGGCCAGCGGATTGTCGCCGGTGAAGGGATTCTTCTTGAAGACGTCGGCGACGAGGCTTGCGACATGCGCGCTGCAATTCACCGAGGTGAGGATGCCGATATAGTTGCGCGTGGCGACACGGCCGTCAGGACGGCGAATGCCCTCGAAGGTCGCCGGCAGGTCGAAATTCGGCGTCGGCTTGACGTCGGCGCAATAGGCGTAGTCCTTGGCGAAGTCGCCCATGCCGATGTTCTGCACGTGCACGTGCTGGCCCGGCGCGATCGGGATCGTCGCAAAGCCGATGATCTGGCCGTAGCGGATCACGGGCTCGCCGACCGCGATCGGCTTGATCGCGACCTTGTGGCCGGAGGGAATGCGGTCGACCGCGGTCACGCCATCGGCCACCACTGTTCCCGGCGGCAGGCTCGCGCGCGCGATCACCACGCCATCATCGGGATGCAGGCGGATGACGGGGCTGATGGTCATGAAAAATCTCCTTCGGAGGCGAATAGCGAGTGGTGAGTGGCGAATGGAAAAAGGGGAGCAGCCCTATTCGCTACTCCCCATTCGCCATTCGCGAGTTCTTAGGCCTTGCCGCCGGACTCCTTGCGGGTCGCGTTGACCTGCATCTTGGCATAGGTCGTCATCAGGCCGACTTCATTCGACAAGGTCACCAGCTTGAAGCCCATGTTGATGGCGCGCGCAGCACCCTCGGCGCCGCTGCAATGGATGCCCGGGTTGAGGCCACGCTTGCCGCACTCCTTGATGATCTTCTCGTAGATCGCGAGGATCTCGGGCTCGCTGCGGTCGAGCTTGGGCTCGAGGCCGTAGGAGAAGCCGAGGTCGGACGGGCCGATATAGACGCCGTCGATGCCTTCGACGTCGAGGATCGCTTCCATGTTCTCGACCGCGGTCTTGGTCTCCATCATCGGCAGCAGGATGGTGTCGGCGTTCGCGGTCTTCTGGTAGGAGCCGGCGGTGCCGTACATGCCGGCGCGGATCGGGCCGTTGGAGCGGACGCCCTGCGGCGGATATTTGGAATAGGAGACGAGGTTCTTGGCTTCCTGCGCCGTGTTGACCATCGGGCAGATCACGCCATAGGCGCCGCCGTCGAGCACCTTGCCGATGATGCCGGGCTCGTTCCAGGGCACGCGGACCATCGGGGTCACCGGATGCTTGTCCATGGCCTGGAAGCACTGCACCATCGACAGATAGTCCTGCACGCCGTGCTGCATGTCGACGGTGACGCTGTCGAAGCCGCATTGTGCGATCATCTCGGCCGAGAAGCCGGAGGGTATCGCGAGCCACGCGTTGACCACGGCCTTGCCCGACTTCCAGATTTCCTTGACCTTGTTCGCCACGTTGCCTTCCTTCTTTGTTGTTTGGACCGTTGGGTTGTTTGGACCGTTGGTTGGGCCTTCGTCACCATGACGAGCCGGCGCGACAGCACGACCTGCTGTTACCGCGAACCGGGGCTCCGCGCTACGCTCGCAATGACGCAAGACCTATGCGGTCGCCCTCTGGATGCTGATTTCGCTGACGCCGACCTCGCGGGCGGTATTTACTATCGCCGCCCAGGTGTCATCCGGCAAGGGGATGCCGTTTTTGCTACGTTCAGCGCGGGTTTTCCGCTCGGGATCGCCGGGAATCAGCACCTGGTCGACCCCGGCCATCGGCCTGGTGGCGCGGATGAAGTCGGCATAGCGCGAGACCTCTGCATCGAACACATGGGAGGTATCGACCACCTTCGGATCGACATAGAACGCCAGCATGCCGTTGGCAAAGCGCCGGCCGCCCGAGGTGGCCCCGGTTCCGGTCAGCGCGCCGCCGAGCAGCTCGCACATGAAGGCGAGGCCCGAGCCCTTGTGCTCGCCAAAAGCGCGGATGGCGCCGGTGCCCCTGGTGTGATCGCGCGGCCCTTCCGCCGTGTAGGGCCCGTAGAGCACCGCCGGATCCTCGCTCAAGCTGCCGTCGGCATCGACCAGCGCGCCCTTGGGCAGCTTCTTGCCGCCGCGGCTTGCCACCAGCACCTTGCCCTCGGCGACGACCGAGGTCGCGAAATCCAGCACGATCGGGTCCTGCCCCTGGCGCGGGATGCCGACGCAATAAGGCGCGGTGGAGAGCCGCTTCTCGACGCCGCCGAACGGCGCCACCAGCAGCGAGCCGGCGGCGTTGACGAAATGCACGGAGACCAGCCCTTCGGCGGCGGCCATCTCGGCCCAATCGCCGACGCGGCCGATATGGCCGGCATTGCGCAGCGCGACGGCGGCCAGCCCCGCCTTCCTGCATTTGTCGATGCCGATCCGGACCGCCTGCGGCGTCACGGTCTGGCCGTAGCCGAACTTGCCGTCGACCACCGCGAGCGAGGGCGTATCGAGCACCACCTCTGCGGTCTGGTTGGGCACGACCGAACCGGATTTCTGCCAGCGGATGTAGACGGGAACGCGGATCACGCCGTGGCTGTCGTGGCCGGTGAGATTTGCCGTGGTGAGATAGGTGGCGATGCGCCGGGCTTCCTCCGGCGAAGACTGCGCATGCGCAAAGACTTCGGTGACGAAGTCGATCAGCCTTTGAACCTGAATGGTGACCATGAGGGTCTGCTTGCCTCCCCGTTGCAGCGGAGGCGCGCGCAATGCTGCATCATCCGCCCTGGCGCCGAGTTTTGAGCGATCGGCTTGAACGGCAGTTTGAGCGAAAATGCGCGGTCATGTCCATGATCCCTGCCGCGCGCTTGCGCATATCTGCTGTCACTCCTCGGCGCTTGCCTCCTCGTCGGCACCGAGCTCCGCGAGGCTCTCTTCGAGCTCGCCGAGCATCTCCTGCAGTTCGGCGAGCTTGCGCGCGCCGAAGCGCCGCGTGATCTCGGCGTAGATGGCTTCCGAGTTCGGCGCCACGGAGGCCATCAGCTTCACGCCGTCTTTCGAGATCGAGACCATGCTGCGGCGCTGATCCGCCTTTGCCGTCTTGCGCTCGATCAAACTGCGCGCCTCGAGATCGCGCAGGATGCGCGACAGGCTCGGTCCGAGCAGAAAGGCAGTGCGCGCGAGTTCCGTGACCTCGGCGGCCTCGATGGACGCCAGCGCGCGCAGGATGCGCCATTGCTGTTCGGTCAGGCCGTGTTCGCGCAGCGACGGGCGGAACTGTCGCATCACTGCCTCGCGTGCCCGCAGCAGCGACATCGGCAACGAGCGCGAGAAGTCGCGCATCGGCACCTGCCGTGCGGCGGACGCGCCTCCATTGGCAGGATCGGCCGGTTTCTTGCTCATGGCGCCCCTTCAGACCGCAAAACGTTTGCAGTGCAGCAAGCTCAGATTCTGTTTGACGCATTCACTTAACATGTTAAGTATCTCCGGGCACCACGATTTGTAAGATGACGCATGGCGCTTTCCAACGACGATATCCAGGCCTGCGCGAGCCGTCTGCACCAGGCGGAGAAGACCCGCACGCAGATCCGGCAGCTCTCGCAGGACTTCCCCGAGATCAGCATCGCCGATGCCTACGCGATTCAGAAGGCCTGGGTCGACGTCAAGATCGCGGAGGGGCGCATCGTCAGGGGCCACAAGATCGGCCTGACCTCGAAGGCGATGCAGAGCGCGCTCAATATCAACGAGCCTGACTCCGGCGTGCTGCTCGACGACATGTTCTTTGCCGACGGCGGGATCATCCCGACCGAGCGCTTCATCGCAACGCGCGTCGAGGCCGAGCTCGCCTTCGTCATGAAGAAGCGCCTCGCGGGCCCCGACTGCACGATGTTCGACGTGCTCAACGCCACCGACTTCGTCGTGCCGGCGCTGGAGATTTTGGACACGCGGATCGAGCGCGTGGATCCCAAGACGAAAGCGACGCGAAAGATTTTCGACACCGTCGCCGACAATGCGGCGAATGCCGGCATCGTGCTCGGCGGACGGCCGATCCGGCCGCTGGATGCCGACCTGCGCTGGATCGGCGCGTTGTGTTTCAAGAACGGCCAGCTCGAAGAGACCGGCCTTGCCGCCGGCGTGCTCAATCATCCCGCGACATCGGTTGCGTGGCTTGCCAACAAGATCGCACCGCTCGGGCTGGCGCTGGAGCCCGGTCAGGTCGTGCTCGCGGGCTCCTTCATCCGGCCGATCGAGACCCGCAAGGGCGACACAATCCAGGCCGATTATGGCGCCTACGGCTCGGTGAGCTGCTACTTCGCCTAAAGCAACAAGACGACACAGGGAGTGAAACCGCGATGCCGCATTTCACGATCGAATATTCGGCCAATCTCGATGGCCGCCTCGACATCGACACGGTGTGCGAAGTCGTGCGCAAGGCAGCGGTCGAGACCGGCATCTTCCCGCTCGGCGGCATCCGCGTGCGCGCCATCCGCTGCGAGCATTATGCGATCGCAGACAGCAGGAACGACTACGGCTTCCTCGACATGGTGCTGCGCATCGGCGAGGGCCGCGATCTTCCCACCCGGCAGAAGGCCGGTGAGCTCGTGTTCCAGGCGCTTTCAAAGCATCTCGATCCCGTCTTCGCCGCCAGCAAGTTCGCTTTGTCGTTCGACATGCAGATCAACGACAAGGACACGAGCTGGAAGCGCAACAACATCCACGACGCCCTGAAAGTGGAGGCCGCAAATGGATAAGCCTACGCCCAAAGCCGATGTGTTCCAGGCCAACCGCGACCGCGTCGCGCCGCTGCTGAAGAAACTGCAGGCCGACGGCATCGGACATTTCATCGACGGCAAGACCGTCGCCTCGATCTCCGGTGCGACTTTCGAGACGAAATCGCCGGTCGACGGCGCGACGCTGGCCAGCGTCGCGCGCGGCAATGCCGACGATATCGACCGCGCGGCGACCGCGGCCGCCCTCGCCTTCAAGTCCTGGCGCGACATGGGCCCGGCGATGCGGCGCAAGCTGCTGCATCGGGTGGCCGATGCCATCGAGGACAATGCCGACGACATCGCCGTGCTCGAATGCATCGACACCGGACAGGCCTATCGCTTCATGGCCAAGGCCGCGATCCGCGCCGCCGAGAATTTCCGCTTCTTCGCTGACAAATGCGCCGAGGCGCGCGATGGCCTCAACACGCCGAGCGACGAGCATTGGAACATCTCGACCCGCGTGCCGATCGGCCCCGTCGGCGTGATCACGCCGTGGAATACGCCGTTCATGCTCTCGACCTGGAAGATCGCCCCTGCTCTCGCTGCGGGGTGCACCGTCGTGCACAAGCCGGCGGAGTGGTCGCCGGTGACAGCCTCCATTCTGGCGCGGCTGGTGAAGGAAGCCGGCGTGCCCGACGGCGTGCTCAACACCGTGCACGGTTTTGGCGGAGAGGCCGGCAAGGCGCTGACCGAGCATCCCGCCATCAAGGCGATCGGCTTCGTCGGCGAGAGCGCGACGGGCTCGGCGATCATGGTTCAGGGCGCGCCGACCTTGAAGCGCGTGCATTTCGAGCTCGGCGGCAAGAATCCGGTGATCGTGTTCGACGACGCCGATCTCGACCGCGCGCTCGATGCTGTCGTGTTCATGATCTACTCGCTCAACGGCGAGCGCTGCACCTCGTCCAGCCGCCTGCTGGTTCAGCAGAGCATCGCCGACAAATTCGTGGAGAAGCTGACCGCGCGGGTGAAGGCGCTGAAGGTCGGCCATCCCCTCGATCCCGCCACCGAGATCGGACCGCTGATCCACGAACGCCATTTGGCAAAAGTCTGCTCCTATTTCGACGTCGCGCGCCAGGACGGCGCGACCATCGCGGTCGGCGGCAAGGCCCATGACGGCCCGGGCGGCGGACATTATGTCGAGCCGACGCTGGTAACCGGCGCGCACGGCAAGATGCGCGTGGCGCAGGAGGAGGTGTTCGGCCCCTTCCTCACGGTGCTGCCGTTCAAGGACGAGAAGGACGCGATCGAGATCGCCAACGACATCCGCTATGGCCTCACCGGCTATGTCTGGACCAACGACGTCGGCCGCGCGCTGCGTGTCGCCGACGCGCTGGAGGCCGGCATGATCTGGCTGAACTCGGAGAACGTCCGCCATCTGCCGACGCCGTTCGGTGGCATGAAAGCCTCGGGCATCGGCCGCGACGGCGGCGACTATTCGTTCGACTTCTACATGGAAACCAAGCACGTCTCGCTCGCGCGGGGCACGCACAAGATTCAGAAGCTGGGAATTTAGGGAAACAGTCGTTCCGGGGCGACGGGACCGCGCAAGCGCGGCCCGGAAAACCCGGAACCTCGAGATTCTCAGGCGCGCAATTGCGCACCATAGTTCGGTCCTGACGGACCGCCCCGGAATGACGGGGGCCTAACGAGGGGAAACGCAATGCCCGTACCGCAACACATCTTCGAGCCGCCGTTCAACATCATCCGCTCCAGCCACGTCGTGCTCGACGTGACCGATTTGAAGCTGAGCCGCGCGTTCTACGAGACCACCGTCGGCATGCATGTCGAGGACGCCGACGACAAGGTCGTCTACCTGCGCGCCGCCGAGGAGCACCAGCATCATTCGCTGGTGCTGCGGAAAGCCCCAGTGCCCGCCTGCAACAGGCTCGGCTTCAAGGTCGGCAACGACAAAGACCTCGACAAGGCCGCCGCCTTCCTCTCGGAGAACGGCCTCGCTTACGCCTTCGTCGACCAGCCGTTCCAGGGCCGCACGCTGCAATTCACCGATCCCTTCGGCTTCCAGATCGAGCTCTATGCCTCGATGGAGCGGCGGCCGCATCTCTTGCGTCGCTACGACCTCTACCGGGGCTGCCATCCGCAGCGGCTCGATCATTTCAATGTCTTCGCCGCCGAGGTGCAGGACACCGTCGATTTCTATGCGCGGCTCGGCTTCCGCCTCACCGAATACGCCGAGGAGGACGGACCGAACGGCCGCATCGCCGCGGCCTGGATGCACCGCAAGGGCAACGTCCACGATTTCGCCATCACCAACGGCAAGGGCCCTCGTCTGCACCACTTCGCCTACTGGACCCCGACGGCGATGAACATCATCCATCTCTGCGACGTCATGGCCTCGCAGGGTTTTGTGAAGAACATCGAGCGCGGCCCGGGACGTCACGGCATCTCGAACGCCTTCTTCCTCTATGTCAGGGATCCCGACGGTCACCGCCTCGAGCTCTACACCAGCGATTACTTCACCGGCGATCACGACCACGAGCCGCTGCGCTGGTCGCTGCGCGATCCGCGCCGCCAGACGCTGTGGGGCGCGCCGGCCCCGCGCTCCTGGTTCGAGCAGGGCTCGCCGTTCTCAGGGCAGGCCGTGCGTGAGCCGAAGTTTGTGGCCGATGTGCTGGTGGCGGATTGATGGTGGTGATGGCTGCCCAAGTCTCTCTCCCCGTCGTCCCGGCGAAGGCCGGGACCCATAACCACAGGGAGAGGTTTGGCGAAGATTGGTCGTTCGGAACTAGCACTGCACGCGATAGATAGACCTCGCGGTATGGGTCCCGGCCTTCGCCGGGACGACGAAAGAGATTGCCAATGAAACTCCCTCGCCTCGCCACCTACTCCGTCAAGGGTGATGTCCGCTACGGCGCTGTCCTGGAAGGCGGCATCGTCGATCTGTCCGCGCGCTACGCAAAAGACTATCCAACACTGCGCGAGGTGATCGCCGCCGGAAAGCTTGTGAGCCTCGCCGAAGAGGCCGCCGGCCGCACGCCGGTTCACGCGCTCAGCGAGATCACCTGGCTGCCGCCGGTGCCGGCGCCGGAAAAAATCATCTGCATCGGGGTCAACTACCCCGATCGCAACGCCGAGTACAAGGACGGCCAGGACGCGCCGAAATATCCGAGCATGTTCATGCGCTCGCCCCGCTCCTTCGTCGGCCATGACACGCCGCTGGTGCGCCCGCGCGCCTCGGCGCAGCTCGACTATGAAGGCGAGATCGTGCTGGTGATCGGCAAGCAGGGCCGGCACATCGCGGAAAGCGCGGCGCTCGATCATATCGCCGCGTTGACCTTGTGCAACGAAGGTTCGGTGCGCGACTGGCTGCGCCACGCCAAGTTCAACGTCACCCAGGGCAAGAATTTTGATTCCAGCGGCAGCCTCGGGCCGTGGCTGGTGCCCTACACCAGGGAAGCCCAGATCGCCGACATCCGGCTCACCACGCATGTCAACGGCGAGCTCAGGCAGGACGACCGCACGAGCCGGCTGATGTTTCCGTTCCGCTATCTCATCAGCTATATCTCGACCTTCGCAACGCTCGTCCCCGGCGACATCATCGTCACGGGCACGCCGACCGGCGCAGGCGCGCGGTTCGATCCGCCGCGCTATCTCAAGCCGGACGACGTCATCGAGGTCGCGGCCGAGGGCATCGGCTCCTTGCGCAACGGCGTCGTCGACGAAGCCTGACCAACAATTGAAGTGGAATGATGCAATGACCACCCTCACCGGCGGCGAAGCGATCGTAAGCGGGCTTGTCGCCCATGGCGTCGACACCGTGTTCGGCCTGCCCGGCGCGCAGATCTACGGCCTGTTCGACGCCTTCCACCAGGCCCAGCTCAAGGTGATCGGCGCGCGGCACGAGCAGGCCTGCGGTTACATGGCGTTCGGCTATGCGCGTGCCAGCGGCCGGCCCGGCGTGTTCAGCGTGGTGCCCGGCCCCGGCGTGCTCAATGCCAGCGCGGCGCTGCTCACCGCCTATGGCTGCAACGAGCCGGTGCTGTGCGTCACCGGCCAGGTGCCGACGCAATTCCTCGGCAAGGGCCGCGGCCATCTGCACGAGATGCCGGACCAGCTCGCGACCCTGCGCACCTACGTCAAATGGGCCGACCGTATCGAGACGCCCGGCAACGCGCCGACCACGGTGGCGCGCGCCTTTCAGGAGATGACGTCCGGCCGGCGCGGCCCCGCCTCGGTCGAGATGCCCTGGGATATCTTTACGCAACGCGCGGACACGGCCGCGGCACAGGTGCTGGAGCCCTTGCCCGCGCCGCTTCCCGATCCGGATCTGATCAAGCAGGCGGCCGCGCTGATCAAGGGCAGCAAGGCGCCGATGATCTTCGTCGGCAGCGGCGCGATCGAGGCAGGCGAGGAGATCCTCGAACTCGCCGAGATGATCGATGCCCCCGTCGTCGCCTTTCGCAGCGGTCGCGGCATCGTCTCGAATGCGCATGAGCTCGGCCTCACCATGGCCGCCGCCTACAAGCTGTGGCCGAACACCGATCTCATGATCGGCATCGGCACGCGGCTGGAGCTGCCGACCATGTCGCGTTGGCCGTATCAGCCTGCCGGCCTCAAGAGCATCCGCATCGACATCGATCCGGTCGAAATGCGGCGGTTCGCTGCCGACACCGCTGTTGTCGCCGATGCCAGGGCCGCGACCGCCGATCTCGCTGCTGCCGTGCGCAAGGCCGGCTACAGCAAGACCTCCGGACGCCGCGCCGCAATCCGCGAGGCGACTGCGAGCGCACAGGCCGATATCCAGCGCGTCCAGCCGCAGATGGCTTATCTGAACATCCTGCGCGAGGTGCTGCCGGCGAACGCGATCGTGACAGACGAGCTCTCACAGGTCGGCTTCGCATCCTGGTACGGCTTTCCGATCTACCAGCCGCGCACCTTCATCACCTCGGGCTATCAAGGCACGCTCGGCTCGGGCTTCCCGACCGCGCTCGGTGCGAAGGTCGCCAACCCGGACAAGCCGGTGGTCGCCATCACCGGCGACGGCGGCTTCATGTTCGGCGTGCAGGAGCTTGCCACCGCCGTGCAATTCAACATCGGCGTGGTGACGCTGGTGTTCAACAACAACGCTTACGGCAATGTCCGCCGCGACCAGCGCGAACGCTTCGACGGCCGCGTGGTGGCGTCGGATCTCGTCAATCCGGATTTCGTCAAGCTCGCGGAGTCCTTTGGCGTGGCGGCGGCGCGTGTCACCGCACCGGACCAGTTCAAGGCGGCGATGGAGAAGGCGCTCGCGCACGGCGGGCCGTATCTGATTTCGGTCGAGGTGACGCGGGATTCCGAAGTGAGCCCGTGGGCGTTCATTCACCCGCCGAAGCCGTAGTGATCCTCATGGTGAGGAGGCGCGCCAGCGCCGTCTCGAACCATGAAGGCCCCCGCTGCAGCTACGCGGGCCTCTATCCTTCGAGACGCGCGTCAAGGCGCGCTCCTCAGGATGAGGAGATGGACTACCGCGTCCTGCGAAACGTCAGATTGATCCGTTTCCGTCCCAGTAGCGCATGCTCGCCTTCGGCGAGCGGCGCGACGCCGTGATAGGCGAGCCTGGACGGGCCGCCCCAGACCACGACATCGCCATGGACCAGCCGGAAGCGGCGCGGCTTGTCGGCGCGCGCGAGGCCGCCGAACAGGAAGGTCGCGGGCAGGCCGAGCGAGACCGAGACGATCGGCGCGGAATAATCCAGCTCGTCCTTGTCCTGATGCAGCGACAGCCGCGTGCCGGGCTCGTAGCGATTGACGAGGCAGGCATCGGGCGCAAAGCCCGCAAAACCGCCCTGCTCCGCCGCGCGAAGGGCGAGATCGGACAACACCGGCGGCATCGCCGGCCATGGCGCGCCGGTTCGCGGATCGATGGGATCGTAGCGATAGCCGGTGTGGTCGGTGATCCAGCCGCGCTCGCCGCAATTGGTCATGGCCACCGACATCAGATGACCGCCGGGCGTCGTCATGCGGCGGAACGGCGATTGCGCCACGATGGCGCGCACGGCGTCGATCAGCTCGCTTTCGATGGGCCTGACGAAGCCGCGCAGCAGCACGGCGCCATCCGCGATCTCCTCGCGCGGCGGCTGCGCCTCGGCAACGCTGTCGAACAAATCAGCCGTCAATGGCTCCGCTCATTTCGCGTCGTGAAAGATCACGCCCAGGGTGTGGCGCTGGCCGGACCTGATGCGGCTGACACCGTGGCGGAGATTAACGCGGTAGGTGCCGCGTGTCCCCCGCACCGGGCGGTGGTGCACAGCAAAGGCGACCGCGTCGCCCTGTGTGAGCGGCACCACCTCGGCGCGCGACTGCATGCGCGGGCGCTGCTCGGTCAGCACGAACTCGCCGCCGGTGAAATCGCGGCCCGGTTCCGACAGCAGGATCGCGACCTGGATCGGGAATACATGCTCGCCATAGAGGTCCTGGTGCAGACAATTGTAGTCGCCGGCCTCGTATTGCAGCAGCAGCGGCGTCGGCCGCGCCTGCCCGGCCTCGTGGCAGCGTTTCAGGAATGAAGCATGCGAGGCGGGATAGCGGATGTCGATCCCCATCGCCTCGTTCCAGCGGTTGGCGACGCCCTGCAAATGTCCATAGAGCGCCGGGCGAAGCTGCGCGATCAGATCGGGCAGCGGATAGGAGAAGTACTTGTATTCGCCGCGGCCAAAGCCATGGCGGCCCATGACGATGCGGCTGCGGAAATGCGCGTCATCAGGATAAAGCGCGGTCACGGTGCGGCACTGGTCCGGCGTCAGCAGGTTCTTCAGGACGGCACAGCCCTGGGAATCGAGCTCGGCGGTGATCTGCGGCCAGTCAAGGGCATCGACGTGGGCGGCGGGGTCGGGAGCTGGTGTTTGGGGCGGTTTGCGTGCAGTCATTGTCATAACAATCACCTTTGCAGCCCGGCGTTCACCCCGCCACCCGATTTCCGATGACTATCTCCTCGTCGTTGCGAGCGGAGCGAAGCAATCCAGAGTCCCGCCGCGGAACCAGTCTGGATTGCTTCGTCGCAAGGGCTTCCTCGCAATGACGGAGGAAAGATCTCGTAGGGTGGGCAAAGGCGCGAAGCGACGTGCCCACCATCACGAAATGGTGGGCACGCTTCGCTTTGCCCACCCTACGGGACTGTTGCTTGTAGCCCTAGCCCCGCACCGGCAGCGTCACCACGTCGTAGCCGTGCCTGATGGTCCGCTTCAGCACGGGGTCCTCGAGCTCGAAGTCGAACCGCTCCGCCGGGCGGATGCCGCCCTTGGCTGCGAAGGTGCCGCCGAACATGGCGCAGCCGTCGGGGAACTTCTTGCCGTCGAAGCCGCGCGCGATGAGCTCAGTGACCGGCAGCATCGCGTCCAGGGTGCCCTCCTGGTAGAGCACGCGCTCGCCCTTGATGGTGGCCCAGGAGCGCAGGATCATCTTGTCCCAGTGGCCGATGACGTCCTCAAGCTCCCACAGCGTCGCGGCGATCGGCTTGTCGCACATCTGCTTGGAGACCGTGACGCTGTAGGCCTCGACCTTGCGGTCGGTATGATCGGAGCCGCAGCCGACGAAGATGCGGCCCTGCCAGCCGATCAGCACGAACTCGACCTCGCCAGAGGAATCGCCGCCGGTGCATTCGATGCTGTCCTCCCGGGTCAGCCGCCGCGCCGCGCCGCGATAGTAGATCGGCGTCGAGGCCGGCGGGGCGATGCCCATCTCCTGCAGCTCTTTGATGTGCTTGTCGCGCGCGACGGGATCGCGGCCGGTCCAGCCGGCGATGACCATCTGGTCGATCGCCAGCGTCAGCGGCGTGGTGGTGTCCTGGGCATCGACGGTGAAAGTCAGGTCAAACACGAATAACGGCCTCCATGCCAGCAGCAAGTTCAAAGATACGGCGATCGGACCCGCCCGCCCCGGCAAGCATCAGGCCGACGGGAACGTCGCCCTCGCGATGCGCGGGCAGCGAGATGGCGCAGCCGTCGATCATGTTGATCAGGGTGCAGTTGCGCAGCGCGCGCAAATTCTGCGTGGTGAACGCCTTGTCGTCGGCCAAATCTGAAATCTTCGGCGGCGTGTTGGCGGTGGTCGGCAGCACCAGCGCGTCGTAGGGCGCGAGGCGCGCGTTGACGCGGGCGATCAGCGAGCGGCGCTCGTTGAGGAGGTCGATGTAGTCGGCCGCGCTCTGCGCCTCGCCGCGCATGATGCGCACGGAGACCCTGGGGTCGTAGACGTCGCCCTTGGAGGTGATGAGATAGCGATGCCAGGCGAAGCTTTCGGACGCCGCAAAGCCGCCCTTGGCGTTCATCGGACCGATGTCGTGGAATTCGGCCATCTCGATGCGCTCGATGATGGCGCCGTGGTCGGCCAGCGTCTTCAGCGCGCGCTCGAACGTCTGGGCGACCGGTGCATCGAGATCGTCGAGCGCGATCGTGGTCGGAACGGCAAGGCGCATGCCCTTCACAGGCCGCGGCCTCAGCGCCGTGACCGGCTCGTCGGCGAGCACCGCATCGAGAATGGCACAGCAACTGACCGATCGCGCCAGGGGCCCGATGCTGTCGAGCGAGAACGACAGCGGCACCGCGCCGTCGAGCGGCACGCGGCGCTGCGTCGGCTTGTAGCCGACGATGCCGTTATAGGCCGCGGGAATGCGGCAGGAGCCGCCGGTGTCGGTGCCGAGCGCGCCATGCGCCATGCCGTCGAGCACGGAGACCGCGGCGCCCGAGGACGAGCCGCCCGGCACGTGCCCCTCCGCCCGGTTCCAGGCGCCCTTCGGCGTGCCGTAATGCGGATTGATGCCGATGCCGGAATAGGCGAACTCGGTCATGTTGGTGCGCCCGATCAGCACGAAGCCGGCCTTGCGCAGCCGCGCCACCGTGGCCGCGTCGTGCTCGGCGGGCGGGGAATCGTCGAGCGCGCGGGAGCCGGCGCGCGTCACCTGCCCCTTGATGTCGAACAGGTCCTTGATCGAGATTGGGATACCGGCATAGCGCGACGGCGCCGCCTTGACCTTGCGCAGGGCGTCCATCGCATCGGCGGTCGCGAGCGCGGCGTCCCTGTCGACATGGATGAAGGCGCGCTGCCCCTCGCCTGAGGGATCGGCGATCTTGGCGATGCACGCCTCGACCAGCTTGCGGGAGGTGGTGCGGCCGCTTTCGAGGTCTTCGGCGAGCTTCGCCAGCGTCGGAAAATCGGGCATGTCTGTCTCACGGAATATTGGCGCGCGCAATCTATAGCGCTGGCTCAGTTCGACACAAGCACTGTGCGCATGATGGCATGCATGCGCATTGCTGGACCGTTGACGCGCCATGGTCGATTGTCGCATCAAGATCGAAACAGGCGGGCGCCAAGCCTTTGTCTGAACAAGATTTGCCTTTGGAGGGCGTTCCGAGATGGCCGAACCGCAGCGCGCGCGACCGAAACCGACGCCGGAAACCCAGCATTTCTGGGACGGCACGCAAGCGGGCGAGCTGCGCCTGCAGCGCTGCGACGCCTGCGCGCATGTCTATTTCCCGCCGCGCCCGTTCTGCCCGTCCTGCGCCTCGCGCAAGGTCAGCATCTTCAAGGCGAGCGGCAAGGGTTTCCTCTACAGCTACGTGATCAACCACCGTCCCGCCGCGCCCGGCTTCACGCCGCCCTACGCGATCGCCGTGGTCGAGCTTGCCGAGGGGCCGCGGATGATGAGCAACATCATCGACTGCCCGCAGACGCCGGAGGCGCTCGAGCTCGACATGAAGCTCGAAGTCGCCTTCGAGAAGCTCGACGACAAGATCACCCTCCCCGTGTTCCGTCCGGCGAAGGGGTAAGGCCAATGCGCAGGAACCAGGTTGCCGTCGTCGGCGCGGCCGAGACCACCGAGCTCGGCGTCATCCCCAACGCCTCGCAGCTCCAGCTCCACGCCGATGCCGCGCTCAACGCCATTGCGGATGCCGGGCTGAAGCTCTCCGACATCGACGGCTTCGCCACCGCGGTCGAAACGCCGCAGCAGGTCTGCCACTATCTCGGCATCAAGCCGACCTGGGTGGACGGCACCTCGGTCGGCGGCTGCTCCTTCATGCTGCACGTCCGCCACGCCGCCGCGGCGATCGAGGCAGGCCTGTGCAAGACCGTGCTGATCACCCATGCCGAAAGCGGCAAGTCGATGATCGGCAAGCAGCCGCGCTTCACAGCGGCGGACAGCCTCAACGGCCAGTTCGAGGCGCCCTACGGCGTCTACGGCCCGCCCAGCATGTTCCCGATCCCCGTGCTGCGCTTCATGAAGACCTACGGCATCACCCACGAGCAACTCGCCTCGGTGGCGGTGGTGCAGCGGGAATGGGCCGCGAAGAACCCGCGCGCGATGATGAAGGACCCGATCACGGTCACTGATGTCCTCAATTCGCGCATGATCGCCTATCCGTTCCGCCTGCTGCAATGCTGCCTCGTCACCGACGGCGGCGGCGCGCTGATCCTGACCTCGGCGGACCGCGCCAAGGACTTTCCGAGGAAGCCCGTCTACATCATGGGCACCGGCGAAAGCGTCGAGACGCCGATGGTCAGCCAGATGGAGACGTTCAACTCCTCGCGCGCGTTCAAGACCGCGGGGCCGCTGGCGTTCAAGGAAGCCGGCATCTCCCACGGGGATGTCGACCATCTCATGATCTACGATGCCTTCGCGCATCTACCGCTGTTCGGCCTCGGCGACCTCGGCTTCATGCCGTATGAGGAGACCGGCAGGTTCATCGCGGACGGCAACACCCGGCCCGGGGCTAAGCTGCCGCTCAACACCAATGGCGGCGGATTGAGCTACATGCATTCCGGCATGTACGGCATGTACGCACTCCAGGAGAGCGTGCGCCAGATGCGCGGCATCGCACCGGCGCAGGTGCCGAATGCGAAGATTTCAGTGTGCCACGGCGTCGGCGGCATGTTCGCGGCGAGTGGTACGATCGTGTTTACGAACGAGAGGTAATTTCTCGTCGTTCCGGGATGGTCCGAAGGACCAGACCCGGAACCTCGAGATTCCGGGTTCGTGCTTCGCACGCCCCGGAATGACAGAGACAACAGGAGGCATCCCATGAGCAAATCACTGCAAGACAAGGTCATCATCGTCACCGGCGCAGGCCGCGGCATCGGGCGCGAGATCGCGCTGCTCTGCGCGGCGGAAGGCGCCAAGGTCGTCGTCAACGATCCCGGCGGGGCCGCCGACGGCGCCGGTTCGAGCGCGACGCCTGCCGAGGAGGTGGTCGAGGAGATCAAGAAGCGCGGCGGTATCGCCGTGCCGAACTTCGAGTCGGTGGCGGAAGCCGTTCCCGCCAGCAAGATCGTGAAGACCGCGACCGACCATTTCGGCCGGCTCGACGGCGTCGTCAACAATGCCGGCATTTTGCGCGACATGATCTTCCACAAGATGAGCGTGGAGGCCTTCGAGGCCGTCATCAAGGTTCACCTGATGGGCTCGTTCTACGTCAGCCATGCCGCGGCGCGCATCTTCCGCGAGCAGGAGTCGGGCTCGTTCGTGCACTTCACCTCGACCTCCGGCCTGATCGGCAATTTCGGCCAGGCCAACTACGCCGCCGCCAAGCTCGGCATCATCGGCCTGTCGAAGTCGATCGCGCTCGACATGGGCCGCTTCAACGTCCGCTCCAACTGCGTCTCGCCGTTCGCCTGGACCCGCATGATCGGCACCATCCCGACCGAGACCGAAGCCGAGAAGGCGCGCGTCGAGAAGATCAAGCAGATGGGACCGGAGAAGATCGCGCCGATCTGCGCTTACCTGCTCTCCGATGCCGCCAAGGACGTCTCGGGGCAGATCTTCGGCGCGCGCATGAACGAGCTGTTCCTGTTCAGCCAGAACCGCCCGCTGCGCTCGGTGCACCGGAGCGAGGGCTGGACGCCGCAATCGATCGCGGAACACGGCATGCCGGCGCTGAAGGGCTCGTTCTACAAGCTCGACCGTTCCGCCGACATCTTCCCTTGGGACCCCGTGTAAGAATCCCGTCTAGCCGTAATTCCGGCATTCCTGCCCTGCGATCTCCGGTTGTCTTAGCCGGAGATTGCTCCGGTTTACGCCCGAATGCGGGCGGATGGTGTCCTCCCAACAAAATCTTGGGAGGAAACCATGACAAGAATACTGACCAACTCCGACGATACGACTGACAGCGGCGGTCTCGGCCGACGCACGCTGCTCAAGGGCGCCGCGACCGTTGCCGCATCCGCCCTGCTCGCCTCGCGCGCCAACGCCCGCGACTTCGGCGCCAATGCTGAACCGCAGCGCTATCCCGACCCCGACATCGTCGTCATCGACCCCAAGCGCTTCAAGGCCAAGGTCGGCAACACCTCGATCAAGCGGCTCTACACCGGCTGCCTGTGGGCGGAGGGACCGGCGTGGAATTCGCAAGGGCAATATCTCGTCTGGAGCGACATCCCGGCCAACCGGCAACTGCGCTATCTCGACGACGACGGCCACATCTCCGAGCAGTTCCACAAGCCGTCGAACGAGGCCAACGGCAACTCCTTCGACACCGAAGGACGCCAGATCAGCGCAGAGCGCACCCGCCTCGTCCGCTACGAGCACGACGGCTCGGTGACGACGCTGGCCGAGCAGGCGGGCGGCAAGCCGCTCAACGGCCCGAACGACATGGTGGTGCATCCCAACGACAAGGCGATCTGGTTCACCGATCCCGGCTATGGCGCGATCAGCATCTACGAGGGCAAGCTCGCCAACACCGGCTCGCTGCAGCCGCACCAGAAGGAAGCGGTCTATCGTCTCGACACCCAGACGGGGCAGCTCGCGAAGGTCGCGGACGAGCCGTTCAAGCCGAACGGCATCGCCTTCTCTCACGACTACAAGAAGCTCTATGTCTGCGACACCGGCATCACGCACTACCCGCAGGCGGAGAACGTGGTGTGGTCCTACGACATCGACGGAGCAAAGCTGTCGAACCCGAAGCGGCTGATCGACATGAAGCTCGAGGGCAAGTCTGGCTTTCCCGACGGATTGCGGGTCGACACCGAGGGCAACATCTGGGTCGGCGCCGGCTGGGTCGGTCCCGGCTATGACGGCGTGCAGGTGTTCGCGCCGAACGACGGCGCGCGGATCGGGCAGATCCTCTTGCCGGAGACCTGTGCCAATGTCTGCTTCGGCGGCAGGAAGCGCAATCGGCTGTTCATGACCGCGAGCCAGTCGCTCTATGCGGTCTATGTGGAGACGCAGGGCGCGCATTTCTGTTGAGCGAGGCGAGTGGTGAGTGGCGAATGGCGAGTAGACTCCATTCGCTACTCGCTATTCGCCATTCGCCCCTACCCCGTATTCCTCAGCCCCGCCGAGATGCCGTTGATCGTGAGCTGAATCCCGCGCAGCACTTGCTCGTCCGGGTTCTGCGCGCGGTGCTCCTTGAGCAGCTCGACCTGCACGTGGTTGAGCGGATCAAGATAGGGGAAGCGGTGGCGGACCGAGCGCTCCAGCAGCGGGTTGCCCTGCAGCAGCCGGTCCTGGCCCATGATGTCGAGCAGCGTCTCGATGCAGGAATGCCATTCGCGGCGGATGCGGCCGAAGATCTTTTCGCGCAAGGCCTCATCGGGCACGAGCTCGGCATAGCGCGAGGCGATCGCGATCGAGCTTTTGGCGAGCACCATGTCCATGTTCGACAGGAGCATGCGGAAGAACGGCCATTCCTTGTAGAGCTCTTTCAGGAACGGCATGCCCTGGTCCGGATGCGCCGCGATCCATTGCTCGACGGCGCTGCCGAAGCCGTACCAGCCCGGCAGCATCAGGCGGCATTGCGCCCAGGAGAACACCCAGGGGATCGCGCGCAAATCCTCGATGGCGCGGGTCTTCTTGCGCGAGGCCGGGCGGCTGCCGATGTTCAGCGTCGCGATCTCGTTGATGACGGTGGACGACCAGAAATAATCGACGAAGCCGTCGGTCTCGTAGACGAGGCCGCGATAGGCCTTGAAAGCGAGGTTCGACAATTCGTCCATCGCGGTCAGATATTCGCGGCGCGGCGCGCTCTGGCGCGGATGCAAGAGGCTCGCCTCCAGCGTTGCGGCGGCCAGGATCTCCAGATTGTTGCGGCCGACCTCGGCGTTGGAATATTTCGACGAGATGATCTCGCCCTGTTCGGTGATGCGGATCTGGCCGTTCACCGCGCCGCCGGGCTGGGCGATGATGGCGTCGTAGCTCGGCCCGCCGCCGCGGCCGACCGAGCCGCCGCGGCCGTGGAACAGGCGCAGCCGCACGTGATGGCGCTCGAACACCTCGACGAGGCCGATCTCGGCCTTGTAGAGCTCCCAGCCCGAGGTGACGAAGCCGCCGTCCTTGTTGCTGTCGGAATAACCGAGCATGACCTCCTGCACGCTGCCGCGGCTGTCGACCAGGCGGCGGTAATCGTGCAGCGACAGCATGCGGTCCATGATGCCGGATGAGGCCTGCAGATCCTCGATGGTCTCGAACAGCGGCACGATGTTGATGGCGCTGCGCCCGGAGGGATGGACGAGGCCGACCTCCTTCAGGAGCACCGCGACCTCGAGCATGTCGGACATGCCCTTGCACATCGAGATGATGCATTGGGGAATGGCGTCCGAGCCGAATTTCGCATGCGCTTCCGCTGCGGCATGGAAGACGTTGAGCTCACCCATGGTCTCGTCGCTGTACTTGACGAAGGGCGACACCAGCGCGCGCGTCGAGCGCAGCTCGTTGGTGAGCAGCGAGATGCGCGCCTCTTCGCCGAGGGCGAGATAGGACATGCCGGGGTTGGCGGCGTCCATCAACTCGGCGATGGTGCGTTCGTGCACGGCGGAATTCTGGCGGATGTCGAGCCGGGCCAGATGGAAGCCGAAGCAATCCACCGCGCGCCGCAGCAGCCGCAGGCGGCCACGGGCGATGACGCGCGCATTGTTGGAGATCAACGAGCGGTGCAGCACGTCGAGATCGGCCTGCAATTCCTTGACGCTCTCGTAGGGCCTGCCCCTGCCGACCGGCCGGCGCGTGATCTCGACCTCGAGCGCTTCGGCCGTCGCAGTGAGCCGCGCATAGATGCCGGAGACCGCGAGCCGGTAGGGCTCGCCGCTCCGGTGCGGCGAGGTGTCGGGCGAACGCTCCGCAAGGTTGCGCAGCTCCTCCGAGACGTCGGCGAGATGCGCCGCGATCGACAGCTCCGAGCCGAGCACATGCAGCTCGTTGAGATAGAACTGCATCACCCGGCTCGACTGCAGCCGCAGCGTGCCGCGCATGACGTCGGCGGTGACGAAGGGATTGCCGTCGCGGTCGCCGCCGATCCAGCTGCCCATGCGCAGGAACGAGGCGAGCTCGTGCGCGGCCTGCTCGCCGGCCTCCTCCAGCCGGTCCTCCAGCACGTTGACCAGCCGCGGCACCTCGCGCAGGAACGTGTAGTCGTAGAAGGACAGGCCGTTGGCGACCTCGTCGAGCACGGTGAGCTTGGTCCGGCGCAGCAGATTGGTCTGCCACAGCGTCAGCACCTCGCGGCGGAGCTGCTCGTCGCTGGCGGCAGCCTCCTCCGCGGTCAGCGCGACGCGCTCGCGGCGATCCAGCAGGCCGGCGACCTCCATCTCGCGGTCCATCGTGCTCTTGCGGCGGACCTCGGTCGGGTGCGCGGTCAGCACCGGGCTGACCAGCGCGGTCCTGAAGAAGTTGCGCAAGGTGTCGGGACTGATGCCCGCCGCCTTGGCATGGGCCAGCGTCTCCGCCAGCACGCCGGATCCGCCGCCCTTGCCGGCGCGCATCTGGCGGATGTTGTTTTGATCCTCGGCGATGTTGGCGAGGTGGGAGAAATAGCTGAAGGCGCGGACGATCCGCACCGTCTCCGAGGTCGACATGCTGTCGAGGATCTGTTCGAGCTCGCGGCGGGCGAGCCGGTCCTCGTCGCGGTGGAACCGGATCGAGGTCTGCCTGATGCGCTCGACCAGGTCGAACACATCGGCGCCCTCCTGATCGCGCACCGTGTCGCCCAGGATGCGCCCGAGCAGGCGGATATCGTCGCGCAGCCGCGCATCCGCCTCCAGCGCCTGAACGTCCTCAGGGCGGTTGGAACGCTGTTCGGCGGCGTCGGACGGTACGGTCTGGAGGGACATCGGCTCGCTCCCTGGTTCGAGCGCTCTACGGCTCCCCGGTCCGAGGAGTGTGCGATATTTTTCTACCGCAGTGCAAGATGAAGTTGGGGGCGGCGCGGCAGAACGGCGTGCACGCGTCTTCGGCCTCGCGGCGCAGGCGCCCGAAGCTGTGCTGTCCGTTTCACCCTCGTCGAGAAGAGAGGGCGCAGGGAAGGCCGGGCGCCGGCCGGCGCCCAGGGTCCGCACGCGAGAAACGCACGCGGGGTGACCACAGGCGACGCCGGAACATCCCGGCCTTCCCTGCGCAATGGTTTTACGGCTTATGGCGCGCTCTCCCCGGGGAGCGATGCACTATTGCCCCCGTCGCCTTGCGGATGGTCGGTGCGCGCGCCCGGTCGGGCCGCTCACCACCGCAAGCCTTGACGCACAGACCCCGGGCGTCAGGACCACACGCTTTTGCCGTCCGCGGACGTCCCGCCCCGAACATTCGGAAGCTCGCGCGTGCTCGCCCCCGAACAGAGAAGGAAACGCTGTGACCGCGCCGTGTCGATCCGCGGATCGCGATGGCTCACGGGGGTCGCCCGCCCTGCCATCCCGTCACGCGCCGGCGCTGCCGCGTCCATCGCATCCCGGCCTACGTATCGTGACGATCGCGAAACGTCCCCTTGACGGGCCGGGATGGAATGCGATTTACCCGAAACCGCTAATTCGGTCAATCAGAATATTTTGCGTCCCTGTCCCTTGACCTGCATGTGGCGTGTTTTGCCCGTCGGGTGATGCGAGGGACGGTGGGCGCAGCAACGTTTCCGGCGTCTGGTTTGCGACCGACAGCCGGCGCAACAAACGAACGGAGATTGCTTGCCTTAGGCACGCTTGCCTCATCCGGCATAGCGCCGGTAGAGCACGACGATGACCGCGAGCACCGTCCCGGCATAAATCACCTGCGCTGCGTGATCCAAAACGACAGCGGCGCGCTTTCGGCCGGCGTCCCGAAGTTTTTCATGCTTGTAGCCCGCCAACATCGTCATCAGGCACAGGACGAAGAAAATGTAGAACATCTCTTCGACGACCACCGTGTACCCGACATCGCCGATCTGTCCGTTCACCGCCACGAGCAGCACCGCGCTCGCCAGGATCGAGGTCACCGGAATCGTCACGCGTTCACGAAACATGGTTTCGGGAAAGAACAGCGTGGCGAATACGACGAGCACGAGCAGAAGCAGCGGCAGCAGGTTCTTCAGCATGTAGATGGCGGAGGTGCGGCGCAGCGTGATGACCGCATTGAAGCCGGCAAACTCCATACTTGCCTCGGCACCAAACAAAGACGCCCTTCCGAGCGTCGATCCGGTGGACAGGGAATCGACGAAATAGCTCAGTCCGATAAATCGCCAGAGCTGAAGTCCGGAATAGGCCCCGTCCTCGGCACGCGAGTTTCCATCGTCGGCGAGGCGTAAGCCGAACCGATCGATGACGTAGGTGACGAGTTCCCGACGCTGTTCCGTGTTCTGGAGATGTACGCGCAGTTGCTGCGTGTCGAATGGATAATCATGGAGATCGAAACGAGCCTTGAAATCGCTGCTGATGCGATAGAGCCGATAGCTCAGGCCGTCTTCTCGTCCAGCCTGAATTGGCCGAGCCGGATCGAACGCCCCGCGATCCGCCAAGGCCGGAAATTCGACATGGGTCTGCGCCTCATCGTCGCCGGCAAACCGCATCCAGAGATAGAAGTCGACGCTGAACGAATTCTGTTTCACGTCGATCCGGGCGACGCGAACAATGTCGATGCCGGTATAAACGACGCGCTGTATCCAGTAGTGTCGGTCGCCGAACATGACAACATGACCCGCCTCTCGTTCCGCGGCGAGATCGATTCCATAGGGCTGATCGATACGCACGAGTTGCAGCGGCGCAGTGACGAACAAACCGTAACGGAAGAAACCCAGTCGGATCGGGCGCGGAATGTCGCGGTTCGCGTTGAAATAGAGCCGCCCGGTCAGCCCGACGACCGCCGATTTCGGACTGTCGATCGCGGCGAGCGCGACGCGCACACGGTCGCGATCTGCAACCTTGCTGTCGGATTGTTTCTGAATCCCCTGCCCCATGAACCGGGGATGGACGGCAGCTCGTTTCAGCGCATCGATCATCAGGCGCGCAGCGTCATACGAGCCGCCGGCAATCCAGCTTGGCGAGGTTCCCGCTTTCGCTTTGTAGTCGGCGGCAAAGACCTGCGCTGCCACGCCGGCACTGTCGAACATCAGCGAGGAAGCAGCATACAGATTCTCGCTGAAGAAACCGGGATGCGCTTTTTCCTCGGGCTCATTGGCGAAATTCTGCAAATAACTTTCGCGGGCCGCGGCTTGGGATGCAATGATCGTTCCCTTGATACCGCGGCGGCGGAGCGCCTTGACGATGTCTGCGCTAAAATCGGTTGCCGCGCCGACGACGATAACGGCGGGCCCGGACTCCTGCGCGGCAGAGTCCAGCGTCTCATCCGTCGATCCGATCTGACCGGCTGCGACGTCCAGTCCGAACACACGCAACTGCTCCGCCGGATAGGCCGTCGCAAATCCACGCTCAAAACTCTTGCCGTAGGAATCGCGCGTGTGAACGAGACGGACTTTTGGCTCCTTCATCACGGCGCGCAGATGTTCCGCGATCGAGCGCGCCTGCACAGAGACCGGCGACAGCGCACGAAAGTAATAATCACTGCCGGATGTCAGCTCGTCGGCAGCCGAGCTTCCCGTGAGTGCCGGTATCCGCGCATCCTTATATATCGGCGCTGCCGCGAGCGACGCGGAGCTGAGGTAGTGTCCGAGCACAGCGACGCACGGGCTGTCGGCAATCGCCTGCGCATTCGCGCGCGCCACGGCTGGATTGCTTGCGTCGTCGAACAGAACGAGTTCAATCGGCCGTCCGTTGACACCCCCCTTGGCGTTCACCTCGTCGATTGCAAGCTGCGTCGCGACCAGGCTTTCCGTCCCGACCGCGGCGGACAGGCCAGAGAGCGAATTGGCGAATGCGATGCGAATAGGCTCCGGGCGGGTCCAGAGGACGGCGGCCCACGCGACGGCGAGCACCAGCACGACGCCCGCAACAACGGCGAGCCACATCGTAAGCCGCGGCTTCATGGTCGATCCTCGCATCGATCGGCATAAGCCGAGATTCTCCAGATCGAGACCTCAATCAGGCCGAGATTGCCGCCGCTGAGAGCACTTTTCAAGCGCGCAGGATGGGTAGAGCCCTTGCGAAACCCATCCTTGTTTCGTCGTCGGCGGACGGCTTGACGGGTTTCGCTTACGCTCTACCCATCCTGCGAGCTCTACTAGGGACGCGCTTAAACCAATGTCATGAGCTCTCTCTTGGGCATAAGCCGCAGCCGAAGAAAGGCGCGCTCCCCGATGCAGCGGCTCCCGGATTGCGCTGCGCTCCATCCGGGCTACGCATTGCGCGAAGGACGGGGTGATCAGGCCGGCACGATCACCTTGCCGATCGGCCAGAGCGCGATGCCGGCGAGCTTGAGATGGGCCCAGGCGAAGGGGATACCGATGATGGTGATCGCGAGCACCAATGCGGTCAGAAGGTGGCCGAGCGCCAGCCACCAGCCGGCGAGCACGAACCAGATGATATTTCCGATCACCCCGAGCGGGCCGGTGCCGATATCCTCGACACCGGTGACATCGTAGCGGTTGACCGCCCGCGAGCCGAACGGCAGCAGCGTGTAGACGGCGATGTTGAACGCCGCCCGCGCCCAGGGCAGGCCGATGATGGTGACGGCCATGATGACCGCGGCCACCAGCCAGCCGAACGCCATCCAGGCGCCGCCGATGAGGATCCAGAGGATGTTGAGCAGGATGGAAACGGGGGTCATGGCATGATCCGGAGGTCAGTGACCCCGACTATATAGGCACGAAATCTGTCTCTGCTAAGACGGCGTAGCCCGGATGGAACGAAGCGTAATCCGGGATTCTTGCCGCGCCCCGGGGCCCCGGATTGCGCTTCGCTCCATCCGGGCTACGGACCGACGGACAACCGGCTACCGTCCCTCGAATTTCGGCTCGCGCTTCTCCATGAACGCCTTCATGCCTTCGGCCATGTCCTGGGTTTTAAACAGCGGCAGGAGCTGGAGATAGACGTGGTGGACGTGGTCATGGAAGTTTTCGTTGAGGCCCATCCGCATCATGCGTTTTGAGGCCTGCACGGCCAGCGGCGCGTTGGCGGCGATCTCGCGGGCGATCGCATTGGCGCGGGTCATCAGCTCGGCATCCGGTACGACCTCGTTGGCGAGGCCCCATTCCAGGCATTCGCGCGCGCTGAGCGTGCGGCCGGTGAAGATCAGCTCGGAGGCCTTGGCCCAGCCGAGCATGCGCGGCAGCAGCCAGGTGCCGCCGGATTCCGGCACCACGCCGCGCTTGACGAAGGCAGCGGCGAGCTTCGAGGATTCCGCCATGATGCGGATGTCGCAGCCGAGCGCGGTGTCCATGCCATAGCCGGCCGCGCCGCCATTGACGGCGCAGATGGTCGGCTTGTCCATCGCCTGCAAGACGGTCGGCGGGGTGTTGCGGAGATTGATCGTGGTCGGCGAGGACGCGGCGCTGAGGCCGTTGCCGTCGCGCTCCTTGCGCAGGTCGAGACCGGCGCAGAACGCCCTGCCTTTGCCGGTGAGGATGACGACGCGGACGTTCCTGTCCTCGTTGGCCTCGGTCAGGAGCCGCGCCAGGTCGTTCAGCATCGGGCCGGAGATCGTGTTCATGCGCTCGGGCGCGTTGAGCGTGATGGTCGCGATGTGGTCGGCTACCGTGTAGAGGACTTCTTTCGCTGCATCGGTCATGACAGATGTTTCCCCAACCGTTGTTTCGTAGGATGGGTAGAGCGAAGCGAAACCCATCAACGTCTTCATTTGCTGACGCATGATGGGTTTCGCTGCGCTCTACCCATCCTACGGGTTCTCTTCGAATTGTCAGATCTTCCGCCCCGCCTGCTCCCAATAGGGATCGCGCAGGCGGCGCTTGAAGATCTTGCCGGAATCCTCGCGCGGCAATCCGCTGCGGATCTCGATATGCTTGGGCACCTTGTAATCGGCGAGCGATGTCTTCAATCGCGCGCGGACATCGGCGGCGTCGAGCGTGACGCCGGGTTGCGGCTCGACCACGGCCATCAGCGCTTCGCCGAACTCGGCGTCGGGGATGCCGAACACCGCGCAATCATGCACGCCCGGCACAGCGTGCAGCACGGACTCGATCTCGGCGGGATAGATGTTGACGCCGCCCGATATCACCATGTCGCGCTTGCGGTCGCAGATGAAGACGTAGCCATCCTCGTCGATGTAACCGACGTCGCCGGAGGTGATGAAACCGTCGAGGTCGATCTCGGCGCGCTTCTCCGGCTTGTTGTGGTAGGTGAAGTCGGCGAGCTCCGCCATGCGCGAATAGATCTCGCCGATCTCGCCGACGCCGAGCACGCGGCCATCCTCGCCGATGAAGCGCAGCTCGGCGCCGGGCGATATCTTGCCCACTGTACCCGGCTTCTTCAGCGCGTCCTCCGAGGTCGCGAAGGTGACGGCGCTGGATTCGGTCGAGCCGTAGAATTCGTAGATCACCGGCCCCCACCATTCGATCATGGCGCGCTTGACGTCGGCCGGGCACGGCGCGGCGGCGTGGATGATGTGGCGCAGCGACGAGACGTCGTACTTCCTGCGCACCGCCTCCGGCAGCTTCATCAGGCGGATGAACATGGTCGGCACCATGAAGATGGTGTCGATCCTGTAACGCTGGATCAACTCCAGGAACTCTTCGGCCTCGAAGCGCGGCATCAGCACCAGCGCGCCGCCGAGTTTTCCGGCGCGGATGCCAAACGAGTTCGGCGCGGAATGATAAAGCGGCCCCGGCAGGATCGCGCGGGCGCCCGGCTTCAGCCCGTAGATCATCGCGCGCATGCGCTCGCCGGCGGCCTGCTGATCCGGCGTCGGCGCATTGCGGCGCACACCCTTGGGATGGCCGGTCGTGCCTGACGTGTAGATCATGTTCATCGGCTGCGGCACGACCGGACCGTCATAGGGCTGGAATTGCGCGAGCCAGGATTCGAGATCGGTCGCGAAATCCGGTGTCGCCAGATGATCGGGATCGATCTTGTAGTTGGACAAAATCTCCGGCGGCGTCGGCACGCTGAGCACCGTGACGCCTTTCGGGATCGCATCGCGCAGGGCATGCAGCATGTCGGCGTGTCCAATCAGCACGGACGTGCCGGTGTCGTTCAGGATGTAGTTGATCTCCTCCGGCTTGAAGTGCCAGTTGATGGGCACGCCATAGGCACCTAACCGCATCGCGGCGTAGGCGGCCTCCAGGAAGGCGATGTCGTTGCGCATCAGCATGCAGACGCAATCGCCCTGCTTGACTCCGATCCTGGCGAGGCCGGAAGCGATGCGGTCGGCGCGATTGGCGACCTCGGCGTGGGACCGGCGTCGCTCGCCGGAGACGATGCCGAGGAATGGGGACGTTTTGCTCATTTTTGTTTTTCTTTGTTGTTAGGGGCCGTCATTCCGGGATGGTCCGAAGGACCAGACCTCAGGTGCGCAATTGCGCACCGGGGAATCTCGAGGTTCCGGGTTCGATGCTACGCATCGCCCCGGAACGACAGAGAGCTAGTCCATGTACTTCGCCGCGCGCTTCTCCAGATTGGAGCGCACCGCTTCGGTCTGGTTCGCACTTCCGATCAGCTTCTGCTGCTCGACGGACTCCGCGAGCAGCGCGGGGCCCGGATCGACCGAGAGATTGTTGAGCAGGCGCTTGGCGGCGCGGATCGCATCGGGGCTCTTGCCCGCGATCTCGCGTGCGACTTCGAGCGCGGCTGCGCGCGGATCATCGCAGATGCGCGTCGCGAGGCCATAAGACATCGCCTCCTGCGCGGAGAAGATGCGGCCGGTATAGGTGAGATCACGCAGGATGTCGTCGCGGACCAGCGAGGCCAGGATCGGCGTTCCCGCCATGTCAGGCACGAGACCCCATTTGATCTCCATGATCGACATCCGCGCATCGGCGCTGAGGAAGCGCATGTCGGCGCCGAGCGAGAGCTGGAAGCCGCCACCGAAGGCGACGCCATGCACGGCTGCGATCACCGGAACCGGAAGCTGACGCCAGCCCCATACGGCGGCTTGCGGAAAGTTTGCCTGCCCATGCGTGCGCTTGGTGAGATCGCGATTTTCGCCACCCGGAATTCCGTTGCCGCCCTTCTCCTTCATGGCGGCAAAACGCCCCATGTCGAGACCGGCGCAGAAGGCGCGGCCCTCGCCGGAGAGAACGACGGCGCGCACGCCTTTTTCCTTCGAAAGCCGCTCGGTTGCCGCGACAAGAGCCTCGAACATGGCCTGATCGAGCGCATTCATCTTGTCCGCGCGCACCAGGCGCACGTCGGCGACGCCTTCCGAGATCGAGATCGAGACGCGCTCTTCCATGGATGAATTCTCCCCTAGTTCTTGCCTGTTCTTGTTCGGTGCCGCTTTACAGAAAGACGGCGGCCGGATTTAGTCAATCGACCAATTAACTGACAATCCGTACGGGAGAAACAGCCATGTTCAAGGAAAATCTTCTGGCTGGGCGGCGCATTCTCGTGACCGGCGGCGGCACCGGGCTCGGCAAATCGATGGCGGCGCGCTTCCTCCAGCTCGGCGCCGAGGTACATATCTGCGGCCGGCGCAAGATCGTGTGCGACGAGACCGCGACCGAGCTGATGGCGGAGTATGGCGGCCGCGTCACCAGCCACGGCGTCGACATCCGCAACGCGCTCGCGGTCGAGGAGATGGTCGAGAATATCTTCCGCGAGGCGCCTCTCACCGATCTCATCAACAACGCCGCCGGCAATTTCATCTCGCGCAGCGAGGAGCTGTCGCCGCGCGGCTTCGACGCCGTCGCCAACATCGTCATGCACGGCACGTTCTACGTGACGCAGGCGATCGGCAAGCGCTGGATCGCCTTGAAGCAGCCCGGCAACGTCGTCTCGATCACGGTGACCTGGGTGCGCAACGGCTCGCCCTACGTGGTGCCGTCGGCGATGAGCAAATCGGCGATCCACGCCATGACGATGTCGCTTGCGACCGAATGGGGCCGCTACGGCATCCGCCTCAACACCATCGCGCCGGGCGAGATCCCGACCGAGGGCATGAGCAAGCGCATCAAGCCCGGCGACGAAGCCGGTGCGCGCACCAAGGCGATGAACCCGATGGGCCGCGTCGGCTCCATGGAGGAGCTGCAGAACCTCGCGGTGTTCCTGATCTCGGGCGGCTGCGACTGGATCAACGGCGAGACCATCGCCATGGACGGCGCCCAGGCGCTCGCCATGGGCGGCAATTTCTACCAGCTCCGCGACTGGAGCGACGACGACTGGAAGACCGCGCGCGAGAGCATCATGGCGCAGAACGAGAAGGACCGCGCGAAGCGGGGGTAGTTGCTCTCTCGTGCCCCGGACGCAGCGCAGCGCGCCGCCTTCGGCGTGGTGCGCTGCTGAGCCGGGGCCCATCTCTCTTCAAGCGCGGTAGCGGCATGGGTCCCGGCTCTGCGCAGCAGCGCATAGCGCGCTGCAGCGCGTCCGGGACACGAGACCGGGCTTGTCTCGAACGACGAGGATTTCTCCACCGTCGTCCCGGCCTTCGCCGGGACGACAGCGTGGCCCACCTTGTCTTCACCCCAAGATGCCGCCACACTCCCCGGCATAAAAAGCAAAACATCCCGGGAGAGACATGTCCGCATCACCGAAATTGTCGAACCTCGCCGACATGGTGCGCGAGCGCGCAATGAGCCGCGGCGGTGCCATCGCCTATGAGTTCGAGGGCCGAGCCACCAGCTTTGCCGAGTTCGACGCTAGGACCAACAAGGTCGCCAACGCACTGCTCGCGATGGGCGTTAGGAAGGGCGACCGCATCGCCTATCTCGGCAAGAACAGCGATCTCTATTTCGAGCTGCTGCTGGGCGCGATGAAGGCCGGCGTGGTGATGGCGCCGGTGAACTGGCGGCTCGCGGGGCCCGAGGTCGCCTTCATCGTCGCCGACTGCAAGGCGCCGGTGCTGTTCGCAGGGCCTGAGTTCAGGTGCGCCAGATCAAGGACCAACTTCCCGGCGTGCGCACTGTGATCACCACGGAAGGTGGGGCGCCGGAATGGCAGGATTTTGCTGCTTGGCGCGACGCGCAGAGCGGCGACGACCCCAGGGTGCCGATCGACACCAAGGACATCGCGATCCAGCTCTACACGTCGGGCACGACAGGCAAGCCGAAGGGCGCGATGCTGAGCCACGCGAACTTCCTCAACCTGGTGCAGACAGGCAATGCCGAGGACAAGCCGGAATGGAACCGGTGGTCCACGGACGACGTCTCGCTGGTGGCGATGCCGATCTTCCACATCGGCGGCTCCGGCTGGGGCGTGATGGGGCTCTATCACGGCGCCCGCGGCGTGATTGCGCGCGAATTCGATCCGACCAAGGTGCTGGACTTCTTCGAGCAGTCCGGCATCACGAAACTGTTCATGGTGCCGGCGGCGATGCAGTTCGTGGTGCGGCAGCCCCGCGCGAAGACGGTCGATTTCTCGCGGCTGAAATACATGCTGTACGGCGCCTCGCCCATTCCGGCGGCGCTGCTGAAGGAATGCATCGAAATCTTCAAATGCGGCTTCGTGCAGATGTATGGCATGACGGAGACGACGGGTACGATCGTCGCGCTGCCGCCGGAGGATCACGTCGAGGGCCTGGAGCGGATGCGTTCGGCCGGCAAGGCGCTGCCGGGCGTCGAGATCGCGATTCTGGATGCCGACGGCAAGCCGCTGCCGCCGCGCGAGGTCGGCGAGATCGCGACGCGCTCGGGCTCCAACATGGCCGGCTACTGGAATCTGCCTGAAGCGACCGCATCGACGCTGCGCGGCGACGGCTGGCTGCGCACGGGCGATGCCGGCTACATGGACGAGGACGGCTACCTCTACATCCACGACCGCATCAAGGACATGATCATCTCCGGCGGCGAGAACATCTACCCCGCCGAGGTCGAGAACGCGCTGTGCGATCATCCCGACGTCGCCGAGGCCGCCGTGATCGGCGTGCCCGACGACAAATGGGGCGAGGCGGTGAAGGCCGTCGTGGTGATGAAGCCGGGCAAGCAGGCCACCGCCACCGACATCATCAACTTCACCCGCGAGCGCATCGCCGGCTACAAGACGCCGAAGAGCGTGGAGTTCCTGCCGGCGCTGCCGCGCAATCCGAGCGGCAAAATCTTGCGGCGGCAATTGCGCGAGCCGTATTGGGCGGGGAAGGATCGACGGGTGAATTGATTGTCATTGCGAGCAACCCCGAGTCCCTCCGGGGCGATATTTCTGGATTGCTTCGCTTCGCTCGCAATGACGGTGTGGAAGCAAAAGCGCGCCTCTCTCCTCGTCATTGCGAGGAGCCCTTGCGACGAAGCAATCCAGACTGCCTGCGCAGGAAGCGGTGCCGTAGGGTGGGCAAAGGCGCAACGCGCCGTGCCCACGATCTCGTTCCGTATTCAAGGGATCGTGGGCACGCTCCGCTTTGTCCACCCTACGATCGCTGCGCGCGCAGCGGCAGCTAATGCTTCCCCGGCCCCATATAGCCGAACAGGAACCCCGCCACTTTCCGCATCTGGATCTCCTCGCTGCCTTCGGTGATGCGGTAGCGGCGGTGGTGGCGATAGATGTGCTCGAACGGCTTGTGGCGTGAATAGCCCATGCCGCCATGCACCTGCATGGCGCGGTCGGCGGATTCGCAGCAGAGGCGATTTGCCCAGTAATTGCACATCGAGACGCGGTCGGAGAGCGTGCGTTCGATCTGCTCCTCGGTGAGCTGGTCCATCTCCCAGGCGGTCTTGCGGATCAACAGGCGCAGCATCTCGGCTTGCGTGGCAAGCTCGACCAGCGGGAACTGGATCGCCTGGTTCTCGGCCAGCGCCCGGCCGAACGGCTTTCGCGCGCGCGCGTATTTCACGCTCTCGTTGATGCAGTAGACCGCGGCTCCCAATGAGCTGGCCGCCTGGCGGATGCGGTTCTGATGGACGAAGCACTGCGCCAGCGACAGGCCGCGGCCGACCTCGCCGAACAGCGCGTCTTCAGGCACGAACACGTCCGTGAAGCTGACGCGCGGATGGTCGGTCGGCATGTTGAAGGTCCACATGTACTCCTCGATCCTGACGCCGTGGCTCTTGGCCGGCACCAGGAAGCAGGTGATGCCGCGGGCATCGCCGTCATTGCCTGACGTGCGCGCGAACAGCGCGCAGTGCGTCGCGACGTGCATGCCGGTCGTCCACATCTTCTCGCCGTTGATGATCCAGCCTTTGACGTTGTCGCGTGTGGCCGGCACCGCACGCGTTTCCATGTGGGTCGCGTCCGAACCGTGATGCGGCTCGGTCAGGCCGAAAGTGATGCGGTACTTGCCCTTGATCGAGCCGTCGATCATCGCCTTCTGGTCGTCGCGGCCATAGCGGTCGAGCATGGTGACGACAGGGAAATTGCCGACGATGGAGTGCTCGTTCTGCAGGTCGTTGTGCAGGCCGAGGCCCTTGGCGGCGAAGTGCTCGCGGATCACGGCCATCCAGAGGTTGGAGCCGTCCTTGCCGCCATATTGCTTCGACACCGGGAAGCGCAGATGGCCGGCGGCGTCGGCAAGATCCTTGGCCTTGCGCAGCAGCGCTTCCCATTCATGGCGCGGCAAGCCGCCATTCTCGAAATCGGTACGCGCCCATTCGCGGCGATGGTCGAAGAAGCGGATGTTGTCGTCGGCTTGTTCGAGCGGCTTGATCTCGCGTTCGATGAAACGGTCGAGCTCTGCGAGATAAGCGACGAGATCGGCAGGCAATGAGAAATCCACAGGTTCTCTCCCGGATTGATTTTATCGTTTTGCGTTAAGGCGCTAGGCGCATTTTTGCTTCGCACGATTAAGGTGAGAAGAGCGCGGCCAAGTCAAGCAAGCCGAGACGTGCCGGCTATGCAAAGCGCACCAGCGCAATTCGATGGTGCTCTAACGCGGGCGCGCGGTAGTATGACGCCAATATTCCTTCACGAGAAAATGCGGGAGCGCGCGATGGAGCTGAAATTTTCCAAGGTGGAACGCAAGGGGCCGATCACGATCGTCACGCTGTCGCGGCCCGAGGTCTACAACGCGCTGCACACGGATGCGCATTTCGAGCTGCAGAAGGTGTTCGACGATTTCTCCGCCGACCCCGAGCAGTGGATCGCGATCGTCACAGGCAGCGGCGACAAAGCGTTCTGCGCCGGCAATGATCTGAAGTGGCAGGCGGCCGGCGGCAAGCGCGGCTGGGACAAGGGCGGCTTTGCCGGCCTCACCTCGCGATTCGACTGCGACAAGCCGATCATCGCCGCCGTGAACGGCGTCGCCATGGGCGGCGGCTTCGAGATCGCGCTCGCCTGCGACTTGATCATCGCCTCGGAGAACGCGACCTTCGCCCTGCCCGAACCGCGCGTGGGCTTGGCCGCACTCGCCGGCGGCCTGCACCGGCTGCCGCGCCAGATCGGCCTGAAGCGCGCGATGGGCATGATCCTCACCGCACGCCATGTCAGCGCCAAGGAGGGTCTCGAGCTCGGCTTCGTCAACGAGGTGGTGCCGCAGGGCGAGGCGCTCAACGCCGCGCTACGCTGGGCGGAGCTGATCACCAAGAACTCGCCGATGTCGATCCGCGCGTCCAAGCAGGCGATCCAGCGCGGGCTTGGCGTGTCGCTGGAGCAGGCGATCGCGGAACAGCGCGATTATCCGGCGGTGCAGGCGATGGCGGCCTCGCAGGATTACATCGAGGGCCCGAAGGCGTTCTCGGAGAAGCGGCCGCCGAAATGGGTGGGGAAGTAGACAGTCTTTCCATCGTCATTGCGAGCGAAGCGAAGCAATCCAGAGTCTCGCCGCGGAGGCAGTCTGGATTGCTTCGTCGCAAGTGCTCCTCGCAATGACGGAGCGTAGGATGGGTAGAGCGAAGCGAAACCCATCGTTGGCGTAGCGTAACGTGAGATGATGGGTTTCGCTACGCTCTACCCATCCTACGGATTTCTGACTGCCTGTGGTTATGGGTCCCGGCCTTCGCCGGGACGACGATGGGGATGAAGTTCGCCATACCCAGTCATTGCAAGCGAAGCGAAGCAATCCAGAATCTTTCCGCGGAAACACTCTGGATTGCTTCGTCGCCAGCGCAAAATTGCTTCGCAATTTTGTCGCGGGCTCCTCGCAATGACGGGGATGGAGCGTCGCCTAGCCCCGCCCCAGCTCCCGCTTGTACGAGGCGTAGTTCGGCTGATCGACCGCGAGCTTGTCCATCGTGGTCGCCCACAGGTGCTCGGCGAGGCCCGGCGTTGCCAGGTCGACCTCGCCTTTTGCGATGCGCTCGACGAGCGCGCGGTTGAGCTCGGTGACCGAGCCATCGATGCCGAGCAGCGCGCGGAGCCGTTCGACTTCCGCGGCATCGCTGCCCTCCTCCTGCGTCAGCTGCCGCGTGACGAGATCGAGGATGTTGATGGCGACGCGCAGCTTGAAAGCCTGGTGGCCAGAGATCAGCGGCGCGATGTCGCCCCGGAGGAAATCGGCGACCGATTTGGTCAGCTCGATCGGCGTCGGTTCGTCCTGCATGCGTCAGCTCCCGCGCGGCGCCAAGAGCCGCAACAGATCGATCTCGGTCTCGCTGGCGCGGCGGCCGATCATGGCGCGCTCCATCGAATGGTCGGGTCCCTCGCGGAACCGCTGCATCATGCCGCCGCACATGATGCCCCAGCGCAGCGTGCCCATCACTTCCCAGAATTTGACGCGCGCGGGATCGACCTTGCGGCCTGCGGCCTCGTAGCCCGCGAACAACTCCTCGCGCGTGCCAAAGCCGCCTACCGGCTTGTCGATCTCGCCGAAGCGCCAGGAGTTGACGCAGACCCAGCCGAGATCCTCCATGGGATCGCCGAGATGGGCGAGCTCCCAGTCGAGCACCGCGCGAACGCCATCCGCGCCGATGATGAGATTGCCGTTACGGAAATCGCCGTGCACCAGCGTGGTTTCGACTGAGGGGCCGGGATCGTGGTCGCGCAGCCAGCGCAGTGCCAGCTCGAACACGGGTTTTGGCCAGTTCAGGCTGCGATAGTCGCGCTCGAACTCGGCGATCTCCTGGGTCGCCGACCTGCTGCGCAGCTCCGGCAGCTTGTCCTGCGGCAATCGGTGCAGCCCGGCCAGCACGCCGCCGATCTGGCGCGCGAGCAGCGGCCGCGCCGCGGCGAACTCGTCGTCGCGCAGAATCTTGCGCGCAATGGTCTCGCCCTCGACCCGCTGCATGATGAAGCCGGTGCCGAGATCCTCGTCCGGCACGAGCACATGCATTACGCGCGGCGACGGCACGCCGGCCTCATAGGCGAGCTGCATCAGCTCCGCTTCTGCGGCTAGTCCCGCCGCACGCGTTGGAGCTGCGCCATAGCCCTTCGGCGAGCGGCGCAGGATCGCGCCGATCGGCCCGTCGGGATGCACGATGTCGAAGCGCCAGGTCTCCTGACTGGCGCCGCCGGACAGTTTTGCCGCACCGGTGACGCCGGTCGCGCCCTTGCACCAGCGCACAACGCTGCGCGAAAGCTCCGCCTCGATCATTTGCCTTTGATCATTTGCCGTTGAATTTGGCGGGCCGCTTCTCCAGAAACGCGCCGACACCTTCGCGGAAATCCTGGGTGTCGCCGGCGCGGAGCTGGCACTGGAATTCGAGATTGAGCTGGTCCTCGAAAGAGTTTTCCGGGCTGTCCCAATAGAGCTTGCGGATCAGCGCCAGCGCCACGGTCGGGCCGCTGGCGAGCTCGCGCGCGAGCTTCATCGCCTCCTCCATCAGCACGCCGTCGTCATAGACCCGGTTGATGAGGCCCCATTCCAGCGCCTTCTCCGCCGGCAGCCGCTCGCCCATCAGGGACAATTCGATCGAGCGCGCGCGGCCGATGAGCCGCGGCAGCAGCCAGGTCGAGCCGCAATCCGGCACGAGGCCAATGCGGCGGAAGGCCTGAAGGAAGTAGGAAGACCGCGCGCATAAAATCATGTCGCCGAGCAGCGCGAAGCTCATGCCGGCGCCCGCCGCCGGGCCGTTGACCGCGGTGATGATCGGGCAGTGCAGATTGCGGATGCGGCGCAGGAAGGGATGGAAGCCGGTCTCGAGCGTGAGGCCGGCCTTGGTCTTCTTGGACTGGTTGTTGCGGCCCTGCAGGTTCGCGCCGGTGCAGAAGGCGCGGCCCGCGCCGGTCAGCACGACGCAGCGCACCTCGTCCTTCTTCTCCTCGATCGTGTCGAGCGCCTCGGCAAGGCCGCCGAGCATGTCCACGGAGACCGCGTTCATCACCTCCTGATGGTCGAGCCTGAGGATGGCGACCGAACCATCGAAATCGAGCGTGACGTGCTTGAACTGCATTGTTTCCTCGTCGGTTGCGGCCGCGATGTTTCGCAGACCGGAATTTGCCTGTTCCGGCGCGCATATTTGATTTTTGTCGCGGTCTTGTCCATGGTGAACGGAGCATAGCAAGCAATCTTGCGCGCAGCGGCTGATGCGTCTCGCCCGGGATGTCTTGCCAAGAAACCTGCCAAGAACTTGCAAAATACAGGAAACGCCATGAACCTTTTCGACCTCACCGGACGCGTCGCCGTGATCACGGGCGGCAATGGCGGTATCGGGCTCGGCATCGCGCAGGCGCTCGCGGGCCAGGGCTGCAACGTCTCGATCTGGGGCCGCAATGCTGACAAGAACAAGGCGGCTGCCGCGAGCATGGCGGGGCTGTCAGGCAAGGTCGATAGCCGCGTCTGCGACGTCACCGATCCGGCCTCGGTCAATGCCGCGATGAAGGCGACGCTCGACACCTTCGGCCGGGTCGACGGTTGCTTCGCCAATGCCGGCATCGGCGGCGGCGGACGGCGCTCCTTCATCGAGCGCACCGAGGAGGAATGGCGCACGATGTTCGCGACCAATCTCGACGGCGTGTTCCATGCCTTCCAGGCCGCGGCCAGGCACATGACCGAGCGCGCCAATGCCGGCGATCCGTTCGGCCGGCTGGTGGCGACATCGAGCCTCGCCTCGATCTTCGGCACCGCGCGCAACGAGCATTACGCGGCGACCAAGGCCGCGATCAACGCGCTGGTGCGCGCGCTCGGCGTCGAGCTGGCGCGCCACGGCGTCACCGCGAACGCGATCCTGCCCGGCTGGATCAAGAGCGACATGACCGCCGGCATCATGGCCAACGAGAAGTTCGTCGCCAACGTGATGCCGCGGATTCCGCAGCGCCGCTTCGGCGAGGCATCCGACTTCGGCGGCATCGCCGTCTATTTGATGAGCAAGGCGTCGTCGTATCATACGGCCGATACGTTCGTGATCGACGGCGGCTATACGGCGTTCTGATTTCCGAGTTCGTAGCCCGGATGGAGCAAAGCGCAATCCGGGACAACAAGAAGCGAACAGCCCCGGACTGCGCTACGCTCCATCCGGGCGACAAACTCTGAGGGGCAAGGCAAATGTTCTCACACATCATGATCGGCACCAACGACCTCGACAAGGCCAAGGCGTTCTACGACAACCTGCTCAGCACGCTCGAGGTGCGCCCGGCCAAGGTCGATGGCCACCGTATTTTCTATTTCACCAAGACCGGCGTGTTCTCGGTGACCAAGCCGATCAACGGCGAGCCCGCCACCTGCGCGAATGGCGGCACGATCGGCTTTGCCGCCAATTCGCCCGAGCAGGTCGACAAGTGGCATGCCGCGGGAATTGCCGCTGGCGGAACGCCGATCGAAAATCCGCCCGGCATCCGCGAGGGCGCGGGAAACAAGCTCTATCTCGCCTATTTGCGCGACCTCGACGGCAACAAGATCTGCGCGATGCACCGGCTGCCGAGCTGATTTAGCCGCAGCATAACTGTCATGCCCCGGCTTGACCGGGGCATCCAGTACGCCGCAGCGGCTCGGCTCTATTACTGCTGCCTCTGGAATACTGGATCGCCCGCCCCAGTGCGCAATTGCGCACAAGGCGGGCGATGACAGCGGAGAGCGCGGCGCGCTCCCGCCGCCTCCCTCCACTGCATTCAAACAACATTTCAAACGCCCCGCGAAATTCCATCGCGTGGGATGGCTCGCGCGAGAAAATACGCGCTCGCACTTTGGCGGCGCTGCGACTATTCTCCCGGCCAGCACGAACTCAGCGCCTCCGGGAGGAACAATGACAAAACACACCTACATTCCCCGCACCACCAACTACACCCTCAACCCCGGCGACGAGCTCAACGACCTCAGGATGTCGGACCAGGTCCGGCCGCTCTACGACCACGTCAAGAAGTTCATCCGCGACACCGTCGAGCCGATGTCGATTGAGTTCGCCAAGGCCGGCGAGACCAAGGAAGACCGCTGGAGCTTCACGCCGAAGCAGCTCGAGGTGCTGGAGAAGGCGAAGAACAAGGCCAAGCAGGAAGGCCTCTGGAACTTCTTCCTGCCCGACGACGAGACCGGCCAGGGCCTGAAGAACCTCGACTACGCCTATATCGCGGCCGAACTCGGTAAGAGCCCGCTGGCGTCCGAGACCATGAACTGCTCGGCGCCCGACACCGGCAACATGGAGGTGCTGGAGCGCGTCGGCACCAAGGAGCAGAAGGAGAAGTGGCTGAAGCCGCTGATGAACGGCGAGATCCGTTCGGCCTATGTCATGACCGAGCCGAACGTCGCCTCTTCCGACGCCAAGAACATCTCGACGACCGCAAAGCTCGTCGGCGACGAATGGGTCATCAACGGCGAGAAGTACTACATCTCCGGCCTCGGCGATCCCCGTTGCAAGATTCTCATCGTGATGGTGAAGACCAATCCGGATGCGGCGCCGAGCAAGCAGCAGTCGCAGATCCTGGTGCCGCGCGACACGCCCGGCGTCGAGGTGCTCGGCCCCATGTACGTATTCGGCCAGGATCACGCCCCGCGCGGCCACATGCACATGCGCTTCAACAATGTGCGCGTGCCCAAGGAGAACATGCTGCTCGGCGAGGGCCGCGGCTTCGAGATCTCGCAGCTCCGCCTCGGACCGGGCCGCATCCATCACTGCATGCGCACCATCGGCAAGGCCGAGAAGGCGCTCGACCTGATGGTGCAGCGTGGACTCACCCGCGAAGCCTTCGGCAAGAAGATCGCCCATCTCGGCGGCAACATGCAGATCATCGCGCAGGCCCGCTGCGAGATCGAGGCGATGCGGCTGATGGTGCTAAAGGCCGCCAAGGCGATGGACGTGCTCGGCAACAAGGAGGCCCGCGTCTGGGTTTCCATGGTCAA